>HHCFC01400__coassemble_1945_pt1 | contig 14052 bp, 12 predicted proteins | sample HHCFC01400__metabat2_high_PE_058 | metagenome-assembled genome bin HHCFC01400 | reverse complement strand
CGACTCCAGGCTCAGGAACAGCGAAGCCTGCGAAGGCGGCACGTAGGCCAGCGACACGTTCTGGATGCCGAACGCCACCACCGACGCGAACACCGCCAGAAACGCCATGCTCGCCACCAGCTCGGGCGTGAAGGCGGAAAGAAGCGGCGGCGTTTCAAAGCTCGCGCCCATCACGCAGCCCAGCGCGCCTTCGGTCAGAAACTGGAACACGGTCAGCACCAGCACGTCGTACTCCCGCGCGAACTTCGACACGAACACGATGTGCACGGCGAACAGCAGCGCCCCCAGAAGCGTCATACCTTCGCCGAAGCCTATGGTCAACGCTTCGCCAGTCCCTGTGACCGACACCAGCCAGATGCCCGCCACGGCGAGCACGGCGGCTCCCAGGTTGAACACCGTCAAACGTTTGCGGGCGATGACCCACCAGAGGAACGGCACGATGACGCAGTAGGTGGCCGTCAAGAACGCATTGACGCCTGGCGTGGTGTGATCGAGCCCGATCGTCTGCGCCCAGAAGGCCGCAAAGTCGAACACGCCCAGAAGAGCGCCTGCCGCCAGGGCTTTCCGCGAGAACAGCCGGCGCACGCGGCGCCAGAGGACCGCCAACAGAATGAGCCCGGCCACGACGAAACGGATGCCCAGCAGCCAGGCAGGAGACAGCACGCCCACGACGTCCTTCATGACAACGAAGCTGAAACCCCAGATGATGGTTGCAACGACAAGCAGCGCTTTGTACACGCCGGTCGGTATGTTCTTCAGGGCAGTCATAGCGGCCTATTATACGACACGCATGCTTTCGCGTGCCGGCGTTTTCCGAGCCGTCACGTTTTACACGGGTGCCGGCCGAGAGCCAAGGCCGCCCCGCCGGCGCAGGATTTGCGGCCAAGGCCGCCCCGCTGGCGCAGGACGCCCAAGCCGGGGACCACTCCACCGACGCAGGACGACCTCGCTGCGGGCGCGCCGCCATTCCCCACGCACACGGCAGCCTACCGCGCGCCGCCGCCTCCGCCGAAGCCGCCGCCTCCGCCGCCCGAGAAGCCGCCGCCGAAGCCGCCTCCGCTGCTGAAGTTGCCGCTGGCGCCCGAAAGCGCGGCCTGCGCCGTGGACACCGTGTTCGCCACCGACGTCTGCATCAGGTCGGACACGGAAGGCATGACGCCGCCGGACGCGCCGTAGCCCGGCGCATACCAGAACCACCAGGGCACATAGGACATGCCGTAGGAGGCCCCCTCGTCCTGGAAGAGTTCGGGCACGCGCACGCGCAGCTCCTTGATGACCTGCTCGGCGATGCCGAACAGATAGGCGTACACCATAAACTCTCCCCACACCTTCACGTCGGTGGGAGGCCGCTCGTCCAGCGACGAGAAGTCGCGCAGCCAGTTGCGCAGCGCCTTGCACTTGGCAACCAGGTTGTTTCCGCGCACGGTACGGCGCGGCATGTAGTTCGCGATGACGCCCAGCGCGATGGCCGTCGGCACCATGAACAGCAGCGGGATAAAGTTCTGTGTGACGAAGAACGTGCCGATGCCCACCACGACCACGATCACGGCAGCCGCCATCATGCGGGTCTGCAAGCGCTTGCTTTTGAGCTCGAAGAAGTCCTGCCGGTTGGTTTCCGCCGACACGATCCCCTGCCAATCGCTCATCTTGTCGACGAACTCCTGGGGGTGTTCCTTGCCATATTCCTGGATGGTGCCGAACCACAGCGCGTCGAGACCCCCGGCAATGTCGCGGAACAGCAGGTCGAGCGCGCCGCGGTCGATGGGATCGCTCACCGTGTCGGCCACAGCGGGCACGCGCGTCAGGTAGTAGTCGTCCACGAGCCTGCCTTTGGGGTCGGCGTAGCTGCCCTTGTCGATGCGCACTGCGCCTTTGTGCGCCAAGTGCATGAGCGTGGCCGTGAAGTCGTCGGGGCTTTCGTGGTCCCACCGCCACAGACGGCCGATAACCGCCGGCGGCACCGTCGGGTCGGGCACGTCGCGCCAGTATTCGCCGGTGAAATCGGGCACATGTTCCTTCCCGTACTTGAAGTACGAGCGCAAGGCCCACGCCAGCAACAGCACGCACGCCACGCCGCACGCGATGACGAAAGCCAGCGAAAGGACGCGCTGGCGGTTCGCCTCGTCGGCAGAGTTCTGCTCCTCGACAAGCACGGTGTCCAGATGGGGTTCGTCGCGATGGGTCTGTCCGGCGGAGGCTCCCAAGCTGGTCAGCCACGAGACCGGGAACACGACCCGTGCCTCGGCGAACTGCCCGGCGTTCACCTTCGGCACGTAGTAGCTGACCGTGCCGTCGTCGTTCACCGTCACCGTCCCGTCGAGCGGCCCGTGTCCCCAGGCGCGCACGTTCTCGCCCGGCACCACCTTTTCGCCGGCAGGAACGGGAAGGGTCAGCGTCATGGAGACGTCGGACGACGCCTCGGCCCATTGGGCGCCCACGTACTGCCAATACACTTCGGCGACGTCCTGAAAGGCCTGCACGCCGTCGATGATCGTGTAGTCGATGGTGGCGACCATGGTCTCGTCGGAAGCGCTGAAGAACACGTACAGGGTGTTCTTCGCCTCGTCGAACGAATAGGAAGCCGTGCCGGGGCCGCCTTCGTCGCGCCACGACGACTGGAACGGCACGCTCTGCAGGTCGACGGTGGAGTCGTCCGAGCCCGCGCCGCCGTCTGCGTTCGAACCGCCGCCCGAGCCCGCATGCTGCGGAAGGGCCAGCTTCACGCCGTTTACCTGCACCTTCGCCCCATCGGGAAGATCATTGAACGTCCACCACACCGCCGTGTAGTCGCCGCTGAACTCGAACGTGCGCGATTCCACCACATGGAGCGACCCGTCCGTCTGGGCCTCGGCGGCAATGTCCACCTTCGGCATGTCGTAGGACCGAGCGAACGCCTGCTGCGGCGCGCACACGACCAGCAACAACGCGCAAGCCGCCAGCGCCAATGCCAAGGCGGGGCCTGCGGGCAGGAGTCTGCGTTTCACTGCTTCCACCATGCGTGTCCGTCCTTCGTCCGAAAAGCCTACGGCGCCATCATAGCAAATCGCCCGCAACACAGACGAAACGCTCAGAAAGCAGCAGGGAATCGTTGCATAGCGCACAGCGCGGTGGCTTCGAGTTCTTTTGGCAAGAACGAGCGTTAGGGAACCGCGCGAAGGCCATCTTCGCCATTAGGGAACCGCGAAGGCCGCCGTCGTCGTTGAGGGAACCGCGCGAGGGCCGCCGTCGTCGTTGAGGGACCGCGTGGGAACCGTCCCTGTCACGCCGCATCGGCGGCCTTGTCGGAAAACGCAATACGAGCGATTGACACGGTGAATGATTCTCGGGTATGATTCATTCTTGCCCGATGGAGAAGTGACCGAGAGGCCGAAGGTGCTCGCCTGCTAAGTGAGTATGCCCCACAAGGGCATCCAGGGTTCGAATCCCTGCTTCTCCGCCACGGAATTCAAAAGCCCCCGCGCCTCACGGCCGGGGGCTTTTTGCTCTATCTGCCTCGCGCATGGGAACGCTGCAGACGTCCGAATGGCAGGCAGCCGCTCACTTCTTTTTGTTCTTGCCGCTGCGGAAGATCTGCTGCAGGACGGACCAGGGGAAACGGGCTTCGCGCGTGGTCTTCATGGGCTTGTGGCGATAGTCGGGATGATGTTTCAGGAACACGGCGTTGCAGATGCGCGTGACCACCAGTCCTATGAGGGTCGTTGCCAGGAAGCTGACCGACAGGTCCAGCACCGCCTCGTTGCTTTCCAGCAGCGCATAAAGCGTTACCAGCAGGAAGAAGGCAGACAAGATGCCGGTGAGCCAGGTAAACATCTTGATGAGTATCTCCTTGGCACGCGACGGAGAATACCGGTACGTCGCCACCAGGTACACGATGCCCGCAACCACGGCCAATACGATGAGCAGGGGCACGATGCGCGAAAGCCGTGCAATCATCATGTCCGCCTCCTCTCATCAACAATCCTGGCTCCGCATTGCTTCAAGTCCAACGCCGCCAGCCCTCGCCAACCTAAACCACTAGAACTGCACCTTGGGTGCCACGTCCGAACCGGCAACGGCGTCGAAGCTCTCACGTTGCGAAAAGCCCATCATGCCCGCGAACAGCACAGCCGGGAACGTCTGAATGGCCGTGTTGTACTTCATGACCGTATCGTTGTAGCTCTGGCGCATGTAGCTGATCTTGTCCTCCGTCGAGGAAAGCTCGGCCTGCAATTGCTGGAAGTTGGCGTTGGCCTTCAGGTCGGGATAGGCTTCGGCGACCGCGAACAGGCTCTTCAGCGCGCCGGTGAGCATGTTGTCGGCCTCCATCTTCCCGGCCGGCGTGCCCGCGTTCGCCAGGGCGGCCCGGGCCTCGGTCACTTCGTCAAGCGTGCCGCGCTCGTGCGAGGCATATCCCTTGACGGTTTCCACCAGGTTGGGAATGAGGTCCAGACGGCGCTGCAGCTGCACGTCTATCTGCGCCCAGGCGTTGTCCACCATGTTGCGCAGCTTCACCAGGTTGTTGTACAGGGCGATGGCCGCAATGACCAGCACCACCACGATCACGATGACCGCGATCAAAACAATGTCCATAATTGCTCCTGTCCCATTGCTTTCAATTGCGTTTAGGGCATGGCCCGAAACGCCCTATAGCCGCAGCGCCGCGCGGGCGCCGTCAGGTTCTGTGCGAGCGCTGTCGGCAGTCGGCCGTCAGCTGAGTCTTCGCCATTCGCTTGCGATGCCTATACTACCATCTTGCAGGCCGCGCCGCGATTCCTGCGCAACGCTTTTGGCGAAACCGTCATGGCACGATGGCGGCCTTGAGCGAACCGAACGTCGTGGAACGCGCCCACCAGCCTTTCGCCTGGGCTGCCGCCGTCAGGCGGCAGGCTTCGTTCACGCCGTTGACCATGGCGAACGTGGTCGACCCGCTGCCGCACAGAAGCACGCCCTCGACGCCAGGCTGGCTTTGCAGCCAGGCCTTCACCTCGTCCAGTTCGGGCATGAGCCGTTCGGATGCCGAAGCCAAATTGTTGAACAGAGGCACATCGGACGCGCAGGTCGTTTGCTTCGCCTGCCAAAGGCAGCCTTCGTCGATGGGAAGCGGAGCTTCGTCGAACATGCGGTACGCCTCTGCCGTGGACACGCCTTTCGCTGGCCTGACCAGCACAAGCGAGCGTTTCATAGGCTCGAGCGCATGGTCGAACCGCTCTCCCGTCGCATCGAAGTATGCGCAACCCCCGTGCAGGAAGAAGGCCACGTCGCTGCCCAGCCGATGCGCCACGCGCTCCAGCACAGGGTCGTCAAGCGCCATCCCCCACAGCCGCGCCGTGCCCAGAAGCGCCGCTGCGGCGTCGGACGACCCGCCGCCCAAACCAGCCTGATGCGGGATGTGCTTTTCCAGCCGCACTTCCAGGAAGTCAGGCTCCGTGCGGCCTACCTCATGGGCCAGCGCGTCGATGGCGCGAAAGACGATGTTCTCGGACGCGGCCACCGACAAGGGGGCCAACCCTTCGCGCGCAATGCATTCCACACGTACGCTTATGTTGTGAGCAGGGCCCGCAAGCGCGACCGCTTCGTCGCCGGAATCCGCGGGAGCGGTTGCGCGGCGCAGATACAGCACGTCGTGCAGCGCAATGGCATGCAGGATGCTGACGGCTTCGTGATAGCCGTCCTCGCGCCGGGAGCCGATGCCCAGGAACAGGTTCACCTTGGCCGGCGCGACGAGCTTGACGGTGCCGGGTCCTCGCCATGCGTCGCCGGCCTGCTGCACGGCCTGAGCCGTAGCCACCATGTCCACCGCGGCGTTTTCGTTCCTGCCGCCGTTGCGGCTTTCGTTGTTCCGTTCGTTCATTTCTTCCTCTTGTTTGCGAAAAAGGTGCTGATCATCGTGGCGCATTCCTCGGCGAGCACGCCGGGCGTCGCCTCGAACACGTGGTTCAGTCGCGCGTCCTGGTTGATGGCGTACAGGGTTCCCAACGCTCCGGCCTTACCGTCGGAAGCGCCGTACACGCAGCGGTCGATGCGCGCCTGATGCATGAGGCCGGCGCACATGATGCACGGCTCCAGGGTCACGTACACCGTGCAGCCGGTCAGACGCCAGGCGTCCAACACGCGCGCGGCCTCCTTCATGGCCAGGAATTCGGCATGGCCGGCAGGGTCGCGCGTGGATTCACGCAGGTTGCACGCGCGCGCAATCACGCGTTGGGGCGCAAGCGGGCGGCGCGTGGCCGGGTCGATGGGCTCGTACACCACCACGGCGCCAATGGGCACCTCTCCCAGCGATTCCGCCCGTCGCGCCTCATCCAAGGCCATGCGCATGTAGTCCTCGTCGGTCATGAAGCGTATTATATGGCATGCCCGCCCCGCTCCCCTTCTTCGACACGAAAAGCATGCTTGGCCGCTTCGGCGCTGCGCGTTTCTGTGGTATCCTTTACGGCACGATCTGCCCTGCGAGAAGGAAACGCGCGCGACCATGTGCCCGCGCGACTTGCAGCGGCTCACTTCGCGGAGGCGTGGCCGAGTGGTTGAAGGCGGCAGTCTTGAAAACTGTTGTGCCGCAAGGTACCGTGGGTTCGAATCCTACCGCCTCCGCCAGCATGCAACCGAGTAAAATTCTCGACTCGCCTTGTCTTTTTCATCAAAGCCGAGTTTAAACCCAACGTTAGTTTTACCTCGATTTTGCTCATTCGATGATACCCGGCCGAGAAGCGAGACGTTTTAACGACTGAGCGTCGACGCCGTGCTGTCGACGAGCGAAGCGGGCAGCGGAGCCAAAGATCCCTCAAATTGAAGCGAGGGCCGGACACCTGCAAACCGTGCGCCGCTCGCAAACGGCGCACGGGTCTATGGGCAGATGCAGCGCCTGGCCGCTACCGGTTCTCTATCGACACGTAGGGGCGTTTGCCGCTGCGGGTGCTCTTGTAGGCGGGACGGATGATGCGCTTGCCGGACACGATCTCCTCGAAGCGATGCGCCGCCCAACCCGACATACGGGCGCAGGCGAACAAAGGCGTGAACAGGTCTTCCGGAATGTCCAGCAAGGAATAGACGAAGCCCGAGTACATGTCGATGTTCGCGCACATGTCCTTCCGCGTGCCCTTTTCCTGCAGGATGACCTCGGGCGCCAGCCGCTCGATGCTCTTGAGCAGGTTGAATTCCGCCTCGCTTTCCGTGCCCACTGCCAGCTTCTCGGCGAACTTCTTGCAGATAATGGCACGCGGGTCGGATTTCGTGTATACGGCATGGCCCATGCCGTATATCAGGCCCGTCTTGTCGAAAGCCTGCTTGTTCACGATCTTGGCCAGATAGGCAGCCACTTCGTCGTCGTCGTCCCAGTGCTCCACGTTCTGCTTGATTTCCTCTTGCATGGCCAGCACCTGATGGTTCGCTCCGCCATGCTTCCAGCCTTTGAGCGATCCAATGGCCGCGTGGAGTTGTTGCCGCCGCCATGTTCCGCATGCAGGCACAGCATGATGTCGAGCATGCGCGCCTCGTCGGCTTCGAACTGACGGTCGGGACGCAGCATGGACAGGATGGTTTCCGCCGTCGACTGGCCGGGGATGAAGCGGTGCATGATCATGGATTCGCCGTTGTAGCGCGCGCGCTTGGCGTAGTACGTGAGCACCATGATGCGCGGGAGACGCGAGATGATCGAGACGGCGGTATGGATCTCGTGGTGGGCCGAACGGTCTTCAGCCTGGTCGTCATAGGCATACAGCAGCAGAATGGAGCGCGCGAGCACGTTCATGATGTCAGGCGGTGTGTTGCGCATGATCATGGACGCGGTAAAGCCGTTGGGCAATTCGCGTTCGGCATCCAGCACGGCGATGAAGCGGTCGAGCTGATCCTGCGTCGGAAGTTCGCCCATGAGCAGCAGATACGCCACTTCCTCGTAGCTGAAGCGACGGTCGCCGCATTCTCCCAACAGGTCGTACACGTCGTACCCCCGATAACGCAGCGTCCCGTCGTCGGCTATCTTCTCGTTGTCCGACACCACGTAGCCATGCACGTTCGCGATGTTCGTCATGCCGGCGATCACGCCGGTGCCGTCGGCGTTGCGCAGGCCACGCTTCACGTCGAACTGGTCGTAGTACGCCGGATCGATGGAGTTGATAGACTTGAAGTTCTCGTAGAGCGCGAGCTTCTTTTCCTGTTCCTTGGTCTTGACGTCGCTCATAAGCACAACCTTTCTGTCGCAAACGCGCGGCTCGGTCCACTGCCTGGCTGGAGCGATACACCGGACCGGCTGCGGACGAGGCCACGGCGACAATGCATCAAATACGGTTGGCAGCAGGAAAAAGAAGGATCGAGCCTTGCTTGAAAACATATGATAGCGCGACGGGGCAGGCAGAAGCAACGAAGGCGCGACATCTTCGTCAAAAGAGCGTTGCCCTTCCCTTCTGCAGCCCGATTCGTGCCACTTCGGAAACCATCGTCTCACAGCGCAGCTCGCGCGAAATGCTGCCCCTTATAATAGACGGACGGTCCCGTCCCTTGAATGCGAGGCTCCCGTGATTTCCGACATGTTCTCCCTGCTCGCCGTCCGCAGCAGCTGGTTCGGCGAGCTGCTCGCACAGCATATCGCCATCTCGTTTCTGTCCATTGCCCTGGCGGGCATCATCGGCCTGTCCCTCGGCATTGCCATTGCCGCCTGGCGGCGTGGCGCGCGCCCTGTGCTTGCCCTGGTCAACTTCGTGTATACCATCCCTTCCATCGCGCTGTTCGGTTTCCTCATCCCCGTGACCGGCGTAGGGAACGTCACCGCCGTGGTGGCGCTGACCGTCTATGCGCTTCTGCCCATGGTGCGCAACACCTACACGGGCATCGTGAACATCGACCCGCGCGTCATCGAGGCGGCGCGTGGCATGGGCGCCACCGAACGCCAGCTGCTCTATCGCGTGGAGCTGCCCCTGGCCGCGCCCGTCATCATGAGCGGCATCCGCAACATGGCAACCATGACCATCGCGCTCGCCGGCATTGCCAGCTTCATCGGCGCAGGCGGCCTGGGCGTGGCCATCTATCGCGGCATCACCACCAACAACCTGGCCATGACCTTGGCGGGCAGCGTGCTCATAGCGGTGCTGGCCATCGTGGTCGACGCGTTGCTGGGCCTGGTGGAAAAGCGCCTGCGCCGGCCCTTCGCCGCAGCCGAGAAGGCGCGCGGGCCACGGCGCCAGCGAACAGGCGGGGCGCAGGGCAGGGGCACGCACGAAACCCCCTCCCGACGGGTTCGTTCCTGGTCGCGTCGAGGTGTCGTGGTGGTAGGTGCCATCGCGGTCGTGGTGGCGTTCGCGGCAGGCGCGGCGGCGCTGGTGCGAGGAGGCTCATTGCGCCCGGAAGGCGAAAGGCTGCCAGGCGGGAACGCGGGCGACGGCCCCAACTCGGGAGCACTCTCCAAAGGCGACGGCTCGGCAGGCACCATCCAGGTGGCCACCAAGCCTATGACCGAGCAGTACGTCCTGGGCGAGATGTTGAAGACCCTCGTCGAACACGACACAGACCTGGCCGTGGAACTCACGCAAGGCGTGGGCGGGGGCGTGGCGAACATCCAGCCGGCCTTGATAAAGGGCGACTTCGACCTGTACCCCGAATACACCGGCACCGGCTGGAACGAGGTGTTGAAACACGACGACACCTACGACGAGTCACGCTTCGACGAGCTGCGCTCCCAGTACGAAGACGACCTGGAGCTCACCTGGCTGGGCATGTACGGCTTCAACAACACCTACGGCCTGGCCGTAAGCAGCGACGTGGCCGAACGCTTCGACCTGTCCACCTATTCCGACCTCGCCCAGGTAGCCGACCAGCTGAGACTGGGCGCAGAGCCCGACTTCTTCGACCGGCAAGACGGCTACCCCGGCCTTTCCCAAGCCTACGGCATGTCGTTCGGCACCACTATGGACATGGACATCGGCCTGAAATACCAGGCGTTGTTCGGCGGGCAGGTCGACGCCATCGTCGTGTTCACCACCGACGGGCAGCTGGCAGAAGACGGCATCGTGGTGCTGAAAGACGACCGCGGCTTCTATCCCTCGTACCTGTGCGGCAACGTCGTGCGCCTGGACACGCTGGAAGCTCACCCCGAGCTGCGCACCGAGCTGGAAAAGCTGGAAGGCCTCATCTCCGACGACGACATGGCCCGCATGAACCACGCCGTGGAAAGCGAGGGACGCGAGCCCAAGGACGTCGCAGACGAGTTCCTTGCCGAAAGGGGGCTGCTATGAGCGCGACCGCCATTCGAAGCGAGACCGCCATTCGTTTCGACCAGGTGAACAAAGGTTTCGGTGAGACGATGGCGCTCGACGACGTGTCGCTGGACGTGCCGCGCGGCGCGTTCGTCACGGTCATCGGCAGTTCCGGCTGCGGGAAAACCACGCTGCTCAAGACCGTGAACGCCCTGGTCGTCCCCGACGAAGGCCACGTGCTGGTGAACGGGCGCGACACGGCGGAAGCCGACCCGATCGAACTGCGCCGCAGCATCGGCTACGCCATACAGGGAAGCGTGCTGTTTCCTCATCTGACCGTCGAGCGCAACATCGCCTTCGTGCCGAGCCTGCTGAACAAGAAGGACACGCGTCGCACCGCCGACGCCGTGGACAAGTGGATGGAAATCGTGGGACTGCCGGCTTCGCTCAAGGACCGCTACCCCTCCGAACTTTCCGGCGGACAAGAGCAGCGCGTAGGGATCGCCCGCGCACTTGCGGCCAGTCCCGACATCTTGCTGATGGACGAGCCGTTCAGCGCCGTGGACGAGATCACCCGCGCCACCTTGCAGGACGAGATCCGCGCCGTGCACGAACGCACGGGCATCACCGTGCTGTTCGTGACGCACGACATCGACGAGGCGTTGGATCTGGGAGATGCCGTGCTGGTCATGGAATCGGGGCACGCCGTGCAGTACGCCTCTCCCCACGAGGTGCTGGCCCATCCCGCCACCCCCTTCGTGGAACACTTGGTCACCCGCAAGCAAAGGGTATACGCACGGGCGTGAGGGGCTGGCGGGCGGGGCTTGATGCTGCGCACAGGTGCGCCTTCGATCCCCGAAGCATGGTGCGGTGGCCGCCGAGGCTTCCTTCAAGTGGCAAGGATGACCGTTATGGCAGGTTTTTGGCAAGGCTGACCGTTATGGCAGGTTTTTCATGGCTTTCCGACGTTTCGCACGCAATCCTAGAAGCGTTTCCCCAGGTCGCAGAAAAAGCAGCGCAGATTGACCGCTGGTTTTTGTGCCACAGCGGTCAGCCTTGCCATCTGGAGGCCATAACGGTCAGCCTTGCCATCACTGGCCAACTGCGGGGGAGACCTGCGCGCCCTCGCGCGCCCGGCGGACACGACCCACTCGCTCTCGCCGGGCGTTACCTACTCGCTCCCGGCCCCAGCGCCCCCGCCGCCGTTCTCGGTCACAGCGCTCTCGGGGTGAGCTCGGCTTCGGCGCCCTCGCCATCGCCGTCGCTCCCGGCGGACGCGACCTCGGCTCCCTCGGCGCGCCGGTCAAGCGCAAAGCGCACGAGGCGCAGCACGAAGTACCCCACGAACACCACGGAATACACGGCCACGTTGGCCTGCGGCGCCGCGGCGCCGTGGAGGGCGGAGGGCAGCAGCATGAGCAGCAGATGCGCGTAGACGAGCGCGAAGAACACGTAGGAAAGCCGTTGCAGCCGCTTCCAGGACTCGGTCTTCATGCGCTTCTTTACCATGTTGAACGAGGTCACGCCCAGCACCAACAGCAGCACGAACAGCACGATCGCCAAAACGAACGCAACCGTCACGTTGTCATGCATTGGGCCGCCTGCCGCCATGCGCGGCAGATACGACACAAGGTACACCGCCATATGCCCCAGCGACAGGATCCACGCGATGATGGAAAGCTCGGCGCGAATAGGACGCAGCCATCTCTTCACTTTGGAATCGCGGGCGAACACGCCGATGTACATGACCACCACGAACAGCGCCAACGACAGCGTGCATTTCTGAACCAGCAGGAACAACCCGCTCCACAAGGAGCGCGGCAGAGCCACGAACGAGCCGACGACAAACAGCACGTCAACGATCACGGCCAAGGCGTAGAACAGCATCGGCCACTTCTTGATGGGGTTGCGCAACGCAAGCGTCGCAGCAGCCGTCACCACTAGAATCACAGCAAAGGTCATGGTACATCCCCTCTTTATGTTGCGGACACGTCCTGCACCCTCACGTCGGCGGCAACTGCCCCCAACACCACGTCTGCCAACCGGGAAAGCGCGGCGTACTCGCAGCCGCGCTGCTTGTCGGCAGATTCTTCTCGCGTGCGCGCCATGAAGTCGGGCAGCCAGCGCAAGGCATGCTCCCTGCAGAACGCTCCGATGCGTCCGCGCCACTGCCGCTCCGCCGCCTCGTCTTCCTTTTCCAGCGCCGCCGCCACATTGCCGTACAGGTACGCCAGAAACGAGAACTCGTCCCACACGCTGTCGCTCGGCTCGCGCCGGGCGTCCTTGGGCAGCACGCCCGCTTCGCGCATGTGGCGTTCCACGTCGAGCGTCACGGGAGCGCGGAACAGCGTGGGCACGCCCTCGCGCCCTTCGGCCACGAAACGAAACGGAGCCTCGTAAGGCCACACGGAAACATCGGGACCGGGAGCCATATAAAGAAGGGAATATTCGCGTTTGAGCAAAGCCAGGAGATCACCAACAGCACGCTTTTCAAAATGCACCAGAGAATCCGCGACCTGATGCAAGACACCCGTGTCGACCCCCGTATCCTCCAAACACGATTGCGCATCGGCTGTATAAGAGCCGCCGCGCAGGGCAGCACATAGCTGTTCATCGGGAAAACGCCACGTCGCCGCTATGAGCTCGCAGCAATCGGCCAAGCCTATCGCCCAGCGCAAGTTGTCAGAACCGTTCATTGCTTCCTCCGTAAATGCAAAATTCCGTCAACCTCTTGCTTCTCCTGGCGTGCATCAGGGCCAAGGCCGACCCTGGCGGCGGATGCGCGCCGCCCTTTGGATCAGCGGCGCGCATCTTCCCGATCGCGAAAGGACGTGCAGCCCTCCGTGATCAATATCTCTCATTTCAAATAGTAGATGCTGGGCTCGGTACCCGCCTCTTCGTTCAATCGCACGGTTTCACGTCCCTCGATGGCCTTCGCGACCTCCGACTCGGGATCGTCCAAGTCGCCCCAGTAGCGCGCGCGGCCCGGGCACAGCTGCATGCAGGCCGGCACTTCGCCTCGGTCGATGAGATTGTAGCAGAAGGTGCATTTCTCCACGGTGCCGGCCTTGTGCGCGGGAGCGTCGAATTCGCCCACCACCACGTCAAGATAGTAGGACGCCTCGTCAGAGATGAGCGTGCGCACGCCTTCGTACGGACACGCCTTGATGCAGCTCTCGCAGCCGATGCACAGTTCGGAATCCACCCACACGATGCCGTCCTCGCGCTTCTGCGTCGCACCGGTGGGACACACCTGCAAACAGGCTGGATTCGCACAGTGTTGACATTGGAAGGGAAGATATGACATCTCGCATTCGGGAAACGTGCCCGCAGCGGTATCTCTTTGTTGGCCACCAACGGTTTTCACCGAACTGTACACCATGCCTTTCGGCATATTATTGGCCACCTTGCAAGCAATGGCGCAAGAGTGGCATCCAAAGCAGCGGTTCAGGTCTATTGCCATTCCATAATGCATATCTGCCCCCTAAGCAACTTTCTCAATGGCGACAATCACGTCGTAAAACGCCGTATCCCGCACAAACGGATCGCTATGGTGTCCGGTTAAGGCATTGACCGCGCCGTCTTCCACCTCGGAATCCTCCCAACAACCATCCATGGATACATTGCCGGGCATAAGTCCCGCCGTGATGGCCGCCCTGCCAACCAGATAGCCGCGGTCGTTGTAAACTTTCACTTTGTCGCCGTCGGCAATGCCCAATTTGCCTGCATCTTCATTGTTGATGCGAATCCACAGCACGCCTTCGTCAAGTTCCTTCAGGGGTTCGACATCCCACCATTGGCTATGCGTCCTGAAACGCGAGTGCGGACTGATCAAAATGTACGGAAACTTTTCTTTATTCGGATTGTCTGGATCTACCTCGTCAGCAGG
>HHCFC01400__coassemble_1940_pt1 | contig 14101 bp, 12 predicted proteins | sample HHCFC01400__metabat2_high_PE_058 | metagenome-assembled genome bin HHCFC01400 | reverse complement strand
ACGGTGGAGGACTTCGTCAAGGGGCTGGAAGGGGTGTCCTCGGTCTCCTTCACCACGAAGGAGCAGGCGCTCGAGAACTTTCGCGCCGCGTCGACCTCCGACATCATCGACTCGCTGGACGGCATGAACCCGCTGCCTGCGTCCATCGACGTGGAGCTTGCCGATCCGCAGCTCGTCGAAGAGGTCGCCGGCCAGATCGAGGCGAACCAGACGTTCCGCACCATCTGCGACAATCCCGACGATCCAGCCGATTCGCTGCTGTACGGCCAGGGCTCGGTGGAACGCCTGTTCCAGCTGACGAACTACGTGCGCTACATCGGCATCGCGCTCATCGCGCTCTTGATCTTCATCGCCATGGTGTTCATCAACAACACCATCCGTCTGGCCATCCTTGCGCGCCGCAAGGAGATCGCCATCATGCGCCTCGTTGGCGCGTCGAACGGCTTCATCCGCGGGCCCTTCCTCATGGAGGGCGCGTTGCACGCCATCATCGGCTCGCTTTTGGCGGTGGGCGTGCTGGAGCTTCTGCGCAACCTGGCGCTGCCGAAGCTGCAGGCCGCCCTCAAGTTCCTCACCTTCGACGCCAGCCTGCAGACGTTCATGATGATCTATGCGGCGCTCGTGATCGCGGGCCTGGTCATCGGCCTTATCGGGTCGGCGCTGGCCATGCGTCGCTATCTGAAGGTGTAACGGGGCGGACGGACGCGACGGCGCATGAAGCACGGCGACAAAAAGACCGTGGCGAAAGCCCGCAAGGAGCTCGAGCGCAACCGGCATCTCGCCCGCGCGCTCGGCCTCGTCATCGTGGTGGCCGTGGCGTTCGTGGCCGGCTTCTTCGTGCGCGGCGAGAGCGCCTTCCTGGCCGGGCTCGGTTTCCCGGTGACCGCCGAGGAAGCGGGGCCTGCGTCTTCGGGCTCGCCGTCGAAATCCACCTTCAACTCGGTGTCGGCGCGCGTCAGCGAAGTGGAGGACGTGCTGGCCGCAAACAGCATGGACCACTACGACCTGGACGCCGCCACGGCACAGACGCTCGAGGCGTTCACGGCCTCCACCGAAGACGGCTACCTGAGCTACTACGACCCGGCGCGCTACGAGCTCTACGTCAAGGAGAGTTCGGACGGCTCGTATTCCGGCATCGGCGCCCTCTTCTCCGAATACAACGGGCGGGCGTACGTGTCCGACGTGTTCGAAGGATCGGTGGCCGAGGCGCAGGGCGTCCAGCAAGGGGACTTCGTGGTGGCCATCGACGGTGACAGCTCCCATCAGTGGTCGCTGACCGAGACCGTCAAGGCGCTCTCGCGCGAGGAGGGTTCGACCGTGGTGGTCACGTGGATGCGGCCTTCCTCGCTGGAGGCGGACACGGGCGAGGAGTTCACGACGACGCTCGAATGCTCCGCGTACTCGGTGCCCAACGTCACGACGGAGCTTGCCGGCACCGTGGGCTACATCAAGCTCAAGCAGATCACCCAGAACGCGGACGACCTGGTGGGCAAGGCCATCGCCGACCTGACCGCGCAGGGCGCGACCTCGTTCGTGCTCGACATCCGCGACAACCCGGGCGGCTACCTCACGCAGGCCGTGAACATCGCCAACCTGTTCGTGAAGAGCGGCGTCATCGTGGAGGTCCAGACGCTCGACGGGTCGTCAACGAAGACGGCTTCGGGGCCGGTGGCGACCGAGGCCCCGCTGGTGGTCCTCGTGAACGGCTACACTTCCGCGGCCGCCGAGGTGCTGGCCGCGGCGCTGCAGGACAACAAGCGCGCGCAAGTGGTGGGCACGCAGACCCTGGGCAAGGGATCGGTGCAGGTGGTGCGCGAGCTGTCGTTCGGCGGCGCACTGCGCTACACGGCGGCGTACTACAAGAGCCCGCTCGGTCACGACATCAACGACGTGGGCGTGCTTCCCGACAAGACGGTGGCCGCCGGCGGCGACGCCGCAAGCGACGCCCAGAAGCGCCTTGCCTTGGAAACGGCCGAGTCCCTGGTGCAGGGGTAGCCTCCATGGCCCGTTCGCGGTCGCATACGCGGCGTCCGCCGCGTGCGAACCCGTGCGGCGTGCTGAACGTGCGCGGTGCGGGCTTCGGGTTCGTCCAGACCGCCGAAGGGGAGTTCTTCGTGCCCTCGTCCAAGATGGGAGGGGCATTCGACGGCGACGTGGTGGAAGTGGCGCCGCTGGGCGGCTCCAAAGGCCACAAAGGCGGTTCCGGCGCGGGCGGCGCCAGCGGCGCGGCGTCCGGCCAAAATCCTGCGGCGCGCGTCGTGCGCGTGGTCGAACGGTCCCACGACACGCTCGTCGGGCGCTACGAGGTCGCCGAACCCTTCGGCGTCGTCGTTCCCGAAGACCCCCGCATCCCTTACGACATCTTCACCATGCGGGCCGACCGTCCCGACATCGAGGACGGCTCGCTCGTGCGCGTGCGCATCGAGACGTTCCCTGCCCGCAACACGGCGGCCACGGGCGTGGTGGAAGAGGTGATCGGGCGCGCCGACGACGAGGACGTGGGCGTGGACCTGATCGTCGCGCGCCACAAGCTGGAGACCGCGTTCTCCGAAGGCGCCCTGGCCGAGGCGCGCGCTGCCGTCCTCGACGAGGAAGGCGCCCTTGCGGCCGGCTACCGCGACCTGCGCGACCGTTTCACGTTCACCATCGACCCGGTCGACGCGCGCGATTTTGACGATGCATTGTCTTTGGAGTGCGTTTCGACCTGGGGGTCCGCGGCGAGGGCCGGAGGGGCCCAGTCGCTCAGACAGTCCTGCTCGAACGAAGCGTCCAAGGCGCCCGCTCGGGCGCAAAAACAGTGGGTGAACAGTCCACTGGACTGTTCACCCTGCGGAACTCGCTTGGTGAACCCCTCCGGTCCTCGCCGCTCCGAGGGAGTCGAATCTTGCTTTGATGCCAACGCCGCCGAAAGCGGAGGTGTCGGTGGGGCCGATGGAGAACGTTCTGCCAAAGATAATGGGACAACAAGCGAGAATCCCGCAAGCCGCCGACTTTGGCGGCTGGGGGTGCACATTGCGGACGTGTCGCATTACGTGCCGTGGGGCTCTTCGCTCGACCTGGACGCGCGGCGGCGGGCGACGAGCGTGTATCTGGTGGACCGCGTGATTCCCATGCTGCCACACGAGCTGTCGAGCGACCTGTGTTCGCTCAAACCCGGCGAGACGCGGCGCTCCATGACGGCCGACCTGTATCTGGACGATGCCGGCAACCTGCTGCGCTACGAGCTGTACCCGGCGCTTGTGCGGTCGGACGCGCGCCTGACCTACGACGAGGCGCAGGCGATGCTCGAAGAAGGCCGGCCGGAAGACGACGACGCGCTTGCGTGGCGGCTTGCGGGGCTTTCCGCCCTTGCGAAGAAGCGTGCGGCGGCGCGCGAGGCGGCGGGAGGATTGGACTTCGGCACGTCCGAGGCGAAGGTGCGTCTGGACGAGGCCGGACGCCCCGTCGCCATCGATCTCGGGCACAAGACCGACGCGACCGGGCTGGTGGAAGAGGCCATGATCCTGGCGAACGAGACGGTGGCGCGCCATCTGTCCGAGCAGTCGTTTCCCTCCCTCTACCGCGTGCACGAGCAGCCCGCGCCCGACAACCTGGCGGCCCTGGTCCCGGTGTTCCAGGAATTTCCCTGGTTCGCGCAGGTGGACGCGGCGCGGCTCGTGGCGGGCGACCCGCACGCCGTGCAGCAGGCGCTGGCCGCGAGCAGCGGGCGGTCGGAGGGCGAGCTGGTGTCGACGCTCCTTCTGCGCTCCATGAAACGCGCTGTCTATCGGCCGGAAAACGGCGGCCACTACGGCCTTGCGAGTGCGGCATACACCCATTTCACAAGCCCTATCAGGCGCTATCCCGACCTGGTGGTGCACCGCATGCTGAAGGCGCAGCTGACGCGCCGACCGGAGAGGTTCGACCAGGAGGTGGCGGCCCTTCCGTGGATCGCCGAGCATTCTTCCGATCAGGAACGGGTGGCCGACGCTGCGGCGCGCGAATCGCAGGAACTCAAGATCATTGAGTACCTTCAGCGCGACGTGGGCAAGGCGTTCTCGGCGGTGGTCTCGGGCGTGGCGGCCTATGGCCTATACGTGCGGCTCGAGAACACGGCCGAAGGGTTCGTGCCCGTGCGTTCCCTCGGGCGGGAATACTTTGCCTTCGACCCGGCCCGCCACAGCCTGTGCGGCCAGGAGACCGGCACCGTGTACCGTTTGGGCCAGCGCGTGCCGGTGGTGCTGGTGGCCGCCGAGCCGCGCTCCCGCACGCTCGACTTCAAGCCGGCCACCGACAAAGGCGGGCGCCCCGCCGGCTGGTGACGGACGGGACGCCCGCCGGCCAGCGGGCGGCACGCGGAAGCCTATGCCAGCAGGTCGCCGGCGCCTTCGCCGGGCGTGACGGAATAGACCTCTTCCACGTGCAGGAAGCAGACGCCCTTGCTTGCGTAGTCATAGCCCATGGAGCTCAGGATCTCGTGCACCTGTGCGGCCACGGCTTCGTAGCGCGGGCCCTCGTTCTCGTACGTGACGGTGCCCTTCACCTGGAAGCCGCCCTCGTCGTCCCATGCGGACAGCGCGGCACGGGGGTTCGCCTGCAGGTTCGCCAGGGTCTTGCGCAAGTACTGGTCGGACACCATGACGGTCTCGTCGTCGACGGCCTGCTTCATGCTCACGGGCACGACGTTGGGGACGCCGTCGGGCGAGCAGGTGGAGAACGCGGCGGCGTAGGCGTTGTTGATCAGGTCCTGGCATGCTTGCGGCATCTTGGCCATGGAGATCCCCTTTCTTCTCGATGCGGATGGCGTCAAGGCGAAACCCGCGCGGACGGCTTCCGCGTGTCCCCGGCCGCGATGGCGGTCGGTTCGCCGAAGCCGCCGCGGAATCCGCCCCGGGTGCGCCTGCTGTTGATTCTAGCCGACGGCGACGTCCGTGCAAACCACGGGAACCGGGTTTTTCAGGCAGTCGCCCACCGGGCAGCGTTCTTCCGCAAGACGTGCCAATGCGCGCGCTTTTTCCTCGTCGTCGCATTTCAGATGCACCTTGAAGCGGATTTCCTGCAAGCCGTTGCGCACGTTGGGGTCAAGCCCCATGAACCCGTCCGGGTCCAGGTCGCCTTCTATCTCCATCTGCACGCCTTGCAGGTCGATGCCCTGCGCGCGCGAGAATATGAGCGTTGCGATGGACTGGCAGGCGCCGAACGCGCACAGAAGTCCCTCGACGGGGTTCATGCCCGCGTTGGTTCCGCCGGCCTCTTCCGGCTCGTCGAAGACGATCTCGAAGCCGCGGCAGCCCGCCTTGACCTGCAGTCCTGTTCCGGTGCTCGACACCGTTACGCTTGTGGTAGATAGCATGTCCCTTCCTTTCCTCGTGCCGCCGTGCCTGCGCGGCGGTTGTTAACCAAACGCGTTCGCTGGCTCAAGTCTAGGAAGATCGCTCGGCAATGTTAAGATACAAGCTGATTTTTAAGTCGCTCAATGTTTTTTGAGCAGCTTTCACAGAGCGGGTCCAGGGGCAGACCGATGACGGCCGCGCCGTGGGACGCGGGGAGGGAAGGTGGCGCATGGCGTACCGGCGCAAGCTCGACAAGGACATACGGTGTCCGCTCGAATACGGCCTGGACGTGTTCGGCGGCAAATGGAAGTCGCGCATCCTGTGCGTCCTTTCCGATGGGCAGCTGCGTTACAGCGAATTGCGCAACGAGATGGCCGACGTGACCGATGCGGCGTTGGCCATAGCCCTCAAGGACCTGGCAGGCAACGGCCTGATAGAGCGCCGGCAGTACGAAGAGATTCCTCCGCGCGTGGAATACCTGCTCACGGACAAGGGCCGTTCGGTCATTCCCGTGCTGCAACACATCTGCCAGTGGTCGGGCCTGTACTACAAGGAGGACGCGGGTGGCGCGGACGTGCGCCTGTCCCGGTGCCAGCGGTGCGACTACCGGGGTTGAAGACGGTCTTGATGGCGTGTGTTTCGCCCCGTCTGGTTTGATAGTCAAAGTGAATTTGCTACGATAGGGGCGCGTCCCTGCGCAGCGCACGGACGCCCGCGCCTGATCGGCGCGGCATGGCGAGCCAGAGAGGTCCTACGATGCCCGAGACGAAAGACGCCGCCCTGCGCACGCACGCCGAAACCGGCGACGCCGCCGCGCAGAGACGCGCAGACATCGACGGTCTGCTGTCGGACACGTTCAACTCCATCCTGCGCATCGAAGAGCGGTCGCTCGACAACCGGCTCACGCACGGGCTCACCATCACCGAGGTGCACACCATCGTGGCGGTGGGGCTGCACGAGCAGAACCCCATGAACGTGGTGGCAGCGCGCCTGGGCGTGACGCTGGCCACGTTGACCACGGCGGTGAACAAGCTGGTGCGCAAGGGGTTCGTCGAGCGCATCCGCGCCGAGGACGATAGGCGCAAGGTGCTCGTGTCGCTGACGAAGAAGGGCCGGCAGGTCTTCCGTGCCCACAACGTGTTTCATCGCCAGATGATCGACGAGGCGCTGGCCGACCTGACCGAGGAAGAGGAGCAGGCGTTCGCCGCAGGGCTGGCGAAGGTCAAGCGGTTCTTCGACGGGCACGCCTGACGGCGCCGACGACGTGCGCGCACCCCTCGGTTCCCCGCACGTCGCCCGGCCCTCCTGTCGCTTGCGGGGGGGCGCCGTCCAGCACTCCCGCCGCTTGCAGCCGGGGCGGCCTGCCGAGGCGTGCGTGCGCCGTGTTCGTTCTTGCCTTCCGCCGCGTGCGGCGAGGAGGCTTCGGCTTCTCCTTAAGCGGCGCGCGCAGATATCGTGAAAGCGCTTGCAATCAAGTCGGGGCACCCGTACCATGCTAGATACTTTGATTATCAAACTATTTTGACGGCAAAGAGGGCGTGCCTGCTTCGGCGAAGCGGGCACGCCCCGCAAGAGAAGGAGAAGGCTCATGGCAACCATCGACATCGTCAAGGAAGTGCTGAGCGAGAACCTGGACATCGAGGCTGACAAGGTTGTCGACGAGGCCACGTTCGAAGAACTGGGCGTCGACTCGCTCGACATGGTCGAGTTGGTGTGCGACCTGGAAGAGAAGTGCGAAGTTGAGCTGGGCGAGCCCGAGGGCATCCAGACGGTCGGGCAGCTGGTCGCCCACATCGATTCGTTGAAGTAACGCGGCGCTTCCGCGCCGGGCCCCTGCGCTTTGCGTCCGCCCCCCTGGCGTTCTCGTGCGCCAGGGGGGCGCGATGCTTCGCCAGCAGGGCAGCGCGCCCGGGGAAGGGCGCCGCTTGCAGGTCTGAGAGAAAGAGGGCATAGCGCATGAAGACACGGGTAACCGAACTGCTGGGCATCGAGGTGCCGGTCATCCAAGGCGCCATGGCGCGCATCGCGAACGCGAGCCTGGCCGGCGCGGTGAGCAAGGCGGGCGGCCTGGGCGTCATCGCGTGCGGCGGCGCGCCGCTCGAGTGGATAGAGGAACAGGTGAGCCTGGTGCGCTCGATGACGGACAAGCCCATCGGCGCGAACGTCATGCTCATGGACCCGAACGCCGCCGAAGTGGCCAAGCTGCTCGCCGACCTGCGGGTGGACGTCATCGCCACCGGCGCGGGAAGCCCGGCCAACTACATGGAGATGTGGAAGGAAGCCGGCATCAAGGTGGTGCCGGTGGTGGCCTCCACGGCGCTGGCCGTGCGCATGGAACGTCTGGGAGCCGACGCGGTGGTGGCCGAAGGCACCGAGTCGGGCGGCCACATCGGCGAGCTCACCACGATGGCGCTCGTGCCGGCCGTGTGCGACGCGGTGTCCATCCCCGTCATCGCGGCGGGCGGCATTGCCGACGGCCGCGGCATGGCGGCCGCGTTCGCGCTGGGCGCCGAAGGCGTGCAGTTGGGAACGCGCTTCCTCACGGTGGAGGAATGCACTATTGCCGATGCCTACAAGGAGCGCGTGCTCAAGGCGAAGGACTCCGACACCATCGTGACCGGCCGTGGCAGCGGGCATCCGGCGCGCTGCCTCAAGAACCGGTTCGCGCGCAGCGTGCGCAAGCTGGAAGAGGACATGGAGCACAACGGCGATGAGCTGGAGCAGATGTATCTGGGCTCGCTGCGCCGCGCCATCGAAGGCGACGTGGACAACGGCTCCATGATGGCGGGCCAGGTGGCCGCCCTCGTGCATGAGCGCAAGACGGCTGCCCAGGTCATAGACGAGCTGGTGGCCGAGGCCGAGGCGCTGGGCGCGCGCGGCATGGACGAGATGGCCGCCTGCAACGCCCGCCGCGAACGGGCGCTGTGACAAGGCGGTGGACGACGTGAATCCTGCTGCCGAAACCCGCCCTTCGTCGGAGCTGCCCTCCCTGGTGCCCGGAGCGCCCGTCTTCCTGTTCTCGGGGCAGGGGGCGCAGAAGCCGGGGATGGGAGCCGACCTTTTCGACGTGAAGGAGGTCGCCGAGACGCTTGCGTGCGCATCCGACGTGTTCGGCTTCGATGTGGCCGGCCTCATGGCGAACGCCGCCCCGGAAAGGCTCGACGACACGCGGTACGCCCAGCCGGCGCTGTGCGCGCTGTCGGTGGCCCTGGCGCGGGCGCTTGCGGCGCGCGGCGTGGAGCCTGCGGCCGTGCTGGGGTTCTCGCTGGGGCAGGCGAGCGCCCTGGCCGCCTCCGGCATGCTGTCGTGCGAGGCCACCTTCGCGTTCGTGAAGGAGCGCTCCCGGCTCATGGCCGAGGCCGCGGCCGCGCATCCGGGCGTGATGAGCGCGCTCCTGAAGGCCGACGAGGCCGGCGTGCAGGCGCTCTGCGACGAATGCGCGCAGGGCGACGTGCTGGTGCCGGCGAACTTCAACTGCCCGGGGCAGATCGTCATAGCCGGCACGTCTGCGGCCGTCGAGCGCGCCGAGGCGGCGTGGGCGGCGTCGGGCAAGCGCTTCTCGCGCCTTGCGACCTCGGGCGCGTTCCACAGCCCGCTCATGGCCGAGGCCGCCGAAGGGCTGGCTGCCTACCTTGAGGACGTCGCGTTCGAAGAGGCGCGCGTGCCGCTCGTGTGCAACGTGGACGCCCGCCCGCTTGCGGCGGCCGACGCGCGCGACCACCTGGTGCGCCACCTCACGAGCCCCGTGCGCTTCGAGCAGAGCGTGCAGGCGCTCGCGGCCGCAGGCGCGGACACGTTCGCGGAAGTGGGCTTCGGCGGCGTGCTCTTCGGCCTGGTGAAGCGCATCGACCGTGGCGTCGGGCGCGCGTGCGTGCAGGACCGGGAGAGCCTTGAGGCGTTCTGCGGCGCACAGGCTTCCCGCAGGGAAGCCGCCTCGTCCGTTACCCATTCCGAACAGGAGCTTTCATGACCAACGAAACCGAAACGACGCGCCGCGCGGCCCTCGTCACCGGGTCCAGCCGCGGCATCGGCCGCGCCGTGGCCCAGGAGCTGGCCCGCGCCGGCTACGACGTGTGCGTGAACTGTTCCAGCGAACAGGGGCTGCCCGCCGCGCGCGAGCTGGCCGACGCCCTGGCGGCCGACTGCGGCGTGCGCACCTTGGCCGTGGCCGCCAACGTGGCCGACGCGCAGGAGGCGGCCGCGCTCGTCGACGCCGCCTGCCAGGAGTTCGGACGCGTGGACGTGCTGGTGAACAACGCGGGCATCACGCGCGACGGCCTGATCGCCCGCATGAAGGAAGAAGACTTCGACGCGGTCGTCGGCGTGAACCTCAAGGGCACCTTCAACTGCTGCAAGGCGGTGGCGCAGCGCATGATGAAGCAGCGCTTCGGGCGCATCGTCAACATGAGCAGCGTGGTGGGCGTGGCGGGCAACGCGGGGCAGGCGAACTACGCCGCCTCGAAAGCGGGCGTCATCGGCCTCACGAAGTCCCTCGCGCGCGAGCTCGCGTCCCGCAACGTCACGGCCAATGCGGTGGCGCCCGGGTTCATAACCACCGACATGACAGCCGCGCTTTCCGACAAGCAACGCGAGGCCATGACCGAGCGCATCGCCGCGCGCCGGCTGGGTGCGCCCGAGGACGTGGCGGCGCTCGTGCGGTTCTTGGCGAGCGACGAGGCGGGCTACATCACGGGACAGGTCATCTGCGTCGATGGGGGGATGTCGCTATGAGCGCATGGTCGAACGGCATGTGGGACGGGTCCGTGCCTGCTGCGGAGGCGGTGGCGAGCGCCGAGCCGACGCGCCGCCCCGACGGCACGCACCGCGTGGTGATCACGGGCATGGGCGCCGTCACGCCGGCGGGCGTGGGCGTCGCCGCCTTGTGGGAGGCGGTCATGGGCCGGCGCTGCTGCATCGGGCCCGTCACGCGCTTCGACACGTCCGACTACGAGGTGCACGTCGCGGGCGAGATCGACGGATTCGACGCCTGCGAGCACGGGCTCACCAAGAAGGAGGCGCGACGCTTCGAGCGCTTCGTGCAGTACGCCATCGTGGCCTCCGACGAGGCGATGGCCCAGGCGGGCCTCGACATGGACGCCGAGGACGCCACGCGCGTGGCCTGCGTGTTCGGCACGGGCATCGGCGGGATCGACGAGCTGCAGAGCGGGTTTTCCACCTTGGCCGAAAAGGGGCCCAAGCGCGTGAACCCGCTGTTCATCCCCACCATGATCGGCAACATCGCGGCGGGCAACCTGTCTATCCGCTACGGGCTTCAGGGCGAGTGCCTGAACGTCGTTACGGCCTGCGCCACCGGGGCGCACTGCATCGGCTCGGCCGTGCGGGACATCCGTCACGGCTACATCGACGCGGCCCTGGCCGGCGGCTCCGAAGAGAGCGTCTCGCCCATCTGCCTTGCCGGGTTCGCCAACCTGGGCGCGCTTTCCAAGGCCGACGACCCCCAGCAGGCGTCGCTGCCGTTCGACGTGCGCCGCAGCGGGTTCGTGGCCGGAGAAGGCGCCGGCGCGGTGGTGCTGGAGTCGCTGGAGCATGCCGCGGCGCGCGGCGCGCAGGTCCTCGCCGAGGTGACGGGCTTCGGCTCCACGGGCGACGCCTACCACATGACTGCGCCCGACCCGACGGGCGCCGGCGTGGTCCGCGCCATGCGCCAGGCCCTGGCGGAGGGCGGCTTCGTGCCCGCCGACGTGGGGCATCTGAACGCCCACGGCACCGGGACGCCCGCCAACGACGCCACCGAGGCGCATGCGCTCTTGGAGCTGTGCGGGGACGAGGCGGGCCGCGCCGTTCCGGTGGTGTCCGTGAAGGGCGCGACCGGCCACACGCTGGGAGCCGCCGGGGCGGTGGAGGCCATCGTGTGCGCGCTGTCCGTCATGAACGACTGCGTGCCGCCCACCGCCGGCTTCGCCGAGCCCGACCCGGACTGTCCCGTGAACGTGCTGGTGGAGGCCAAGACGGACTGTCCGCAAAAGGTGGCGCTTTCGAACTCTTTGGGATTCGGCGGCCACAACGCCTGTCTTGCGCTATCGCCGTTCTACGAACGGCGATAGCTGCCGGCGCTGTGGCCGGCCTCGCTGACCGACTAACGCCAACCCGTACGATCTGTGCGCCTCGTGCGCACCGTTGAGAGGAAACGTCATGGACATAAGCTACCCCTGTGGCAAGGACGTCGTCGAGCGGGTGCTGCCGCACCGCGACCCGTTTCTGTGGGTCACGCGCATCGTTGCCTGCGAGCCGGGAGAAAGCGTGACGGCCGAGCTGGATGTCGACCCCGCCTTGCCGCTGTTCGCCGGCCATTTCCCGGGACGGCCGGTGTTGCCGGGCGTCGTCATCATGGAGGCGCTCGCTCAGGCGGCGTCGTTCTGCATCCTGGTGGCGCGCGGCGCCGAAGGATCCGTCGGGTTCCTGACGGGCATCGACGGCGCGAAGTTCCGCCGCCAGGTGTTGCCGGGCGAGACGCTGCGGCTTTCCGCGCGCATCGCCAAGTCGTCCTCGCGCATGTGCGTGGCCGAGGTGGAGGCCAGCGTGGACGGGCAGACGTGCGCCTCTGCCACGCATAAATACGTCTTGGCGCAGGCGGGCGAGTAGCGGAGGCGCGCGCCTCCGTCGACGGTGAGGGGCTGGAGCATGAAGAGCAAGAAGCAGCAGAACTACGTCACGTTGTCCGCCGAGGGCGCCTTGCTTCCCGCCGAGGGACGCGCGCAGCAGGACGCTGGCGGCGCGCCTGCGCCCGATGCGTCGGACGTGGCCTACCGCCTCGCGCGCGTGGCCGAAGAGGCCTCTTCGGCCGGCCCCGTGGCTCCCAACGCGCTCGACGCGGCGGACATGTCGCAGTACACCGCCGTTCCCGGCAGCGCGGCCACGTCCTTGCCCAAGCCGGCGGCGAGCGAGGCGCCGGCCGACGCCCGCCCGCGCGCCCTGGTCATGTCCCACGGCAAAGGCGCCAAGCGCATGCTGCAGGCCGCGTCCGACGCAGGATTCCAGGCATGGGCGCCCTGCACGCAGGACCGCCGCCACGAAGCCCATCTCAAGCTGGCCGACGGCAACGTGTCGCTGGGGGAGCGGTATTCCGACGCGTTGTTCGCGAACAGCTACGCGGTGTTGGCGGCCGCCCGGGAATGCGGCGCCTCCGTGGTGCTTCTGGCCGACGAGGCCCTGGCGCTTGCCGAGGTGGACAGCTTCCTCGCCCGGGCGGCCGCTCGCGGCATCAGGGTGTTTCGGCCCATGAACGCCGACGCGCCCCTGCTTGGATGGATACTCTGCGCCACCGACCGGCCCGCGCCGCCCGAGGACGCATGGCGCGCCTGCCCGCACTGCGGCCTCATGTTCGACACGGCCTCGCTGGCCGCCGGCCACTACGCCTGTCCTTCGTGCGGCGGCTATTTCCGCATGTCGTCCGACGAGCGCATCGACGACACGCTCGACGCGGACAGCTTCGTCGAATGGGACGCCCACGTGCCCGAGACCGACCCGCTGGGATTTCCCGGCTATGCCGGCAAGCTGGCGGCGCAGCGCGCCAAGACCGGGCTGGACGAGGCCGTGCGCACGGGCATGGGCCGCATCGCCGGCCTGCGCGTGGCCGTGGGCATCATGGAGTCGCAGTTCTTCATGGGATCCATGGGCTCGGTGGTAGGAGAGAAGCTGGCGAGGTTGGTGGAGCGGGCCACCGACGAGCGCCTTCCCGTCGTGGTGTTCACCGCGTCGGGCGGCGCGCGCATGCAGGAGGGCCTGGTGTCGCTCATGCAGATGGCGAAGGTGTCCTGCGCGCTTTCGCGCCACGCCGAGGCGGGGCTTCCGTACTTTTCGGTGCTCACCGACCCCACGACGGGCGGCGTCACCGCGTCGTTCGCCATGCAGGGCGACATCGTCCTGGCCGAGCCAGGCGCGCTCGTCGGCTTTGCCGGGCAGCGCGTCATCAAGGACACCATCAAGCAGGAGCTGCCCGAAGGCTTCCAGACCGCTGAGTTCGCGCTGGAGCACGGCCTCGTCGACGCCATCGTGGAACGCGGCGAGCTGCGCTCGACCCTGGCGCACCTGCTGGCGCTCCATGCGCCCTCCCGCCCGCGCGGCGCGCACGAGCCGGGCGACCGCGACATCCTGGTCACCTACGAGGCCGTGTGCGAGAACCTGGCCAGCGGCGCGGGCACGTACAACGCGGTCACCTACGGCATGCTGCCCGTGCGCGACTCGCTTGCCGATGCGGCCGGCTGGCGCAGGCCGCGTTCGCGGTCCCGCCTCGCCGCCTTGGCAAGCAAGCTGGACGTGAAAGGCGCCCGCGCCGACAAGCGCCTCGAGAAGGCGCTTTCCCGCGGCGGGTTCGACGCGGAGGGCGGCGCCTCGCTGGAGGGGGCCGACGGCACGGCGGCGGACGTCGCCGACGGATCGAACGCGGCATGGCGGAGCGTCCAGCTGGCGCGCAACACGCACCGGCCGACGGCACGCTTCTACCTCGAGCGCTTGGTGGACGGGTTCGTGGAGCTGCACGGCGACCGGGCGTTCGGCGACGACGGCGCGGTGGTCGCGGGCCTGGGCTGGCTGGCGGGACGCCCCGTCACGGTCATCGCGCAGGAGAAGGGCGCCGACCTGAAGGAACGCATCGCGCGCAACTTCGGCTGCCCGCAGCCGGAAGGCTACCGCAAGTCGCTGCGCCTCATGCGGCAGGCGGAGAAGTTCGGCCGCCCCGTGGTTTGCCTGGTGGACTCCCAGGGCGCGTTCTGCGGCATGGAGGCGGAGGAGCGCGGCCAGGGCAACGCCATCGCCGACAACCTGCTGGC
>HHCFC01400__coassemble_1930_pt1 | contig 14239 bp, 10 predicted proteins | sample HHCFC01400__metabat2_high_PE_058 | metagenome-assembled genome bin HHCFC01400 | reverse complement strand
CCCCAGCGGGAATCCCGTCACGCCGATGGTGTTCCGACAGAAGTCGGTATGGGCGCTGAACGCTTCGGCGTAGGCCTGCTGCGTGCGTTCGCGGGGCACGTCGGTGGCGGCGAACCACGTCTCGTCCCAGTAGGACAGCCGCGGCTTGTCCTTGGGAAACGTCAGAGCGCGCTGCGTGATGTAGCGCATCTTCTCCATCATGGAGATGCGCGCGTCCAGCACGTCGCGCTGGCGCTCCATCTTCTCGATGCTCTCCTGGGCGCAGCCGAGGAACAGCTGCGTCGTCCGGTTGTCCAGGTACTGCTTGATCTCCTTCATGGACATGCCCGTGTCGGAGAAGAACCTGATGACGTCGAACAGGTACAGCTGCCGCAGCGAATAGTAGCGGTAGCCGTTCTCCCTGACTTCCTTGGGTTTGAGCAGGCCGATCTTGTCGTAATGGATGAGCAGTTCCCGGCTGACGTTGCACATGCGGGCGAACTCCCCCGAAGAGATGAGCAGGGACGTTTGCACTTCCGCCTCCTTACGCTTGGCGCCACTGCCTTGATGGTACCATCGACACAAGGCGTTTTCCCTGATAATCAAGGGAGCGACCCGAATCGGCCCGCCAGAGACCCCGGAGGGCGAAGGAGCGTCGCGCAGGCGGGCGTCGAACGACCGGGAACTTCGGACGACGCTGTACTACAATGGTTCCGACAGCAGAGAAAAGGCGGGCTTGCGGGGGTTGCCGTGAAACTGAACCTGTACACCATCGAGCACGAGCTGGGCGGCATCGTGGCGGGCGCGAGCCTGCATTCGGACTGCAACGCCCCCAAGGCGGACTACCCCATCCTGTTCGGCGTGGGGGACCACCGCTACTACGACAACATCGTCTACGTGGCCGCGAGCCGGCATCTGGAAGAGTCGAAGGAGAAGATCAAGCGCTACCTCAGCCAGAATCCCGGCCTCACGTTCTCCTGCGTGTGCATCGGCACGCCTCCGGCCTTCTGCCTGGAAGCCAAGAACTGCGACGTCGTCTGGACCGACGGGCAGGAAAGCAGGAGCCGCACGTTCAACGCGGTCCAGCGGGTCTTCCAGCACTTCAACGCATGGGAGCGCGAGCTGGGGGCGGTCATCGACCGCGGCGGAGAGCTGGCGGATCTGGTCAACGCCAGCCTCAAGGTGTTCCGCAACGACCTGTGCATCACCGACCCGTTCAGCCGCGTGCTCGTGCATCGCGTGTTCCGCCACGAACGGTTCACGCGCGAGCAGACCGACCTCATCAAGGAAGGCGAATGCCTGCCCCAGAACATGGTGTTCGACGGCATCGAGGACGAGCGGGAGGGCCAGGACTTCGCCTCGTTCGCCCCCACGTTCCCCGTCATGAAGGCGTTCGACTGCACGGTGCTGCGCTCGGTGGTCAGCGTGTCGCGCGACTACGCGCTCATCCTGTCCGTGCATCCCAACTACCAGCCCGTCGGCAAGAAGGACTGCGCGCCCGCGCTGGTGCTCGCCGATGCCCTGAAAAGGCTCTCTGCGGCGTTCGGAAGGATGGAGGGCGGCGATCACTACATCGGCGTCCACTCCACCCTCAAGGCCATCGTGCAAGGCAAGCAGGTGCCCGACTCCGACCTGATCCAATGCGCGCTGGCGCAAGGCTGGAACCGCGACGCGGACGAGTACGCGTGCCTCTGCATCGACTTCATGCCGAACCTGCAGATACAGGACTGCTGCTTCATGCGCCCCTACGTCTCCGTCTGCAACCGCCTGCAGGCGCTGCTCGACTGCGCGGCGTTCGTCATCGACAGCAGGATCGTGGCCGTCGTCGACTGCACGCAGATGCCCGGGGGCGAAGACGGGCTCCATGCCGAGATCGCGCGCTTCGCGGCCGACCATCGCCTGGTGGCGGGAGCGAGCGCCCCCTACTTCGGCCTGCGCAGCCTGCAAAGCAGCTATGCGCAGGCCTTCGCCGCGCTGCGCATGGGATATGCCGAAACCGACCGGCACCTGGTCCGCTTCGCCGACCACGCGCTCGACATCGGCATGAACTTCATCATGAAGGAGCTGGGGCCCGAGCGCTTCTGCCCCCGCGCGCTCATCGAGTTGGCACAGCACGACCACGACCTGTACGTCGCGCTGGAGGCGTACCTCAAGGCGAACTGCAATTCCAGCGTGGCGGCACGCCGGCTCCACCTGCAGCGCAACAGCTTCGTCTACCGCCTGGAGAAGGCCAGGAAGCTTCTGGGCATGGACCTGGACGATCCCGACGTGCGCCTTCTGCTCCTGATCTCCTTCAAGCTGATAGACCTCTACGGGCTGGACAACATGGAGCTCTTCGCCCTGGGCGACAAGCGCTAGCCCCCGGCCCCGCTCCTGCCTCCGGGCCCCAGGCCCCGCATCAGCGCTCGTACACCTGCCGGCCGTAGACATGCAGCTCGTCCATGAGCCAGCGCATCTTGTTCTTCGAGTCCTCGCTCTCGCCAATGATGCCTCCGTCCCAGAAGACGAGACCGCCATCGGCGCCAAAGTCGTCGATGGCCCGGCGCACCGAGGCGCGCACGCATTCCTCGCTGGCATCGGGAAGCCCGGCGTCGCCATGGCGCTCCCATCCTCCGGTGATGACCAGGCGGGACCCGAAGCGCTTCTTGTCGGCCCGCAGATCGTCGTTGGGCACGGGAAGCTGGCAGATGTCGTACCCCATGTCGAGGATCTCCTCGATGAGGTACCCGTTGTTCCCGCAACAATGGAACTCAGCCAAGGCTCCTTGGGCGTGGATGGCGTCGGCGATCTTCTTGAAGTAAGGCTTGTACAGGGCCGTCCAGGTCTCCTTGGAGACCAGGGGCCCGTCCCCGGCGGCGATGTCGTCGCCCGAGAAGACGATGTCGGGATGGAGGTAGGTGCCGAAGTACCCGATGAGCTCGCACAGGAAGTCCGTCAGTGCGGACGTGAACGCCTCCAGCTCTTCCGGATCCTCGTAGATGGCGCACAGCCCGTCCACCCAACCCAGCATGTTGACGGGGATCAGGAAGATGCCCGACGTGTTGGCCATGGCGATGTCCACCTTTTCGGGGTCGTAGCCCTCCCCGTGGAAGTCAGCGGCAAGCCTTTCCCAATCGAGCGCCGCCAGGTCGGGGAACGCGACCACGTCGCGCCAGTCGGCGATGTCGTCCATGGCCTTCCAATGGGGGTCGGGCATCTGCCCGTATTCGTCGGACACCCACTTGACGTTGCAGAAGTCGGTGCCCGTCTCCTTGTCGACGTCCCAGATGGGCGGCATGAACACGTTGGCGTCTTCCACGAAGCTGGGCACCCACTCGGGCCTCTGCCCGCGGGCCGCCCTCAGATAGTTCTCCTTTTTCGTCAGCACGGTCTCTCCCTTTCCTTCGCACTCCACGGCCGGTCTTGGCCCTTCGTCAGTACGTGTTCGCCAAGGCCTCGCGACAGGCGAGGTACTCGTCGAGCACGACCTCTTCGTACCAGGTCGCCGGCGGGAAGACGAACGCTGCGTAGCGTCCCGTCGCTCCCCACGCCATGAACTCCCGCCGCACGGTCGCGCGCACGTCCTCCTCCGTGAGGATGCCGGCCGCGTCGCTCGCACAGAACTCCTGCGAATGCACGCTCACCAGGTACGACAGGGCGTCGCCCGTCTTCTCCAGCGCAGCGCCTATGTCGTTGATGTCCATGCACTGCAGCACGTCGATGCCGATTTCGGGGAGATCGGGGATGATGTCGTCGTATTTGCCGCACGAATGCTGGACGAACGCGATGCCCCGGCGATGGGCCGCGTCCACGATCTTCTTCTGGCGCGGCTTGATGAGGGCCCGCCATGTGTCGGGCGAGAAGAACGGGCCGGTCTGCGTGCCCCAGTCGTCGTGGAACGTGATGACGTCGGGCCGATAGTGCTCGGCCAGCTTCTCGATGAGCCTGATCTTGTGGTCCACCAGGGCGTCGAAGAACGCGCCTACCTCTTCGGGCTCTTCGACCAAGGCGCAGAGCGCCCCTTCGAACCCCATGAGCACGTGCAGCCGCTCCCACAACCCGATGAGCACCACCACGTCGACGGCGTTCTGCTCGCGGTCCAGCTCGCCCACGTGGTCGAGCTGGACGGCCCGCTCCCAGTCCCAGGCGTCCAGGTCGGGGAACCTCACCACGTCGCGCCAGTCGCAGATGTCGTCCAGGACGTGCGTCGCGCAGTCGGGCGCCGGCGCGCCGGCGGCGTCCATGTACTCCCAGGCGCAGCCGAACCAGTCGGTCCCGCCCCGGTCGTAGGGCGGGCGTTCCTCGAAGCCGTTGACGGGGTACACCAGCGCCTCGCCTTCCCCGACAAGCGGCATGACCTCGATCTTCTGATGCCGGTAGAACCGAAGCAGGTTCTCTTTCGCCTTCATTTCGCAGCCTCCTGACCGCTCGCCGCGCCGCACAGTTTCTTCCGGGACAGCTCGTAGAGCGCCTGCGTGAGCAGCGGGCGGTTGGCGCGGGCCGCCGAATAGATGGACAGGGCCACGGGCTTGCCGGGAACGACGTAGTCCTCCACGAACCGTTCCGCCGCGCGCCACACCTCTTCGTCGGTGGCGTCCTCCCCCAGTTCGGGAGCCTCCACTTCCACCATGAGCCGATCACCGTACGCATCCACGACGGACTTCTTGTCGTTGACGTCCTGTCCCATCCACAGGTCCACGCCCGCCTCCACCATGAGCGGGACCAGGCACTCGATCTTCCCGCAGGAGTGCAGCTCCAGATACATGCCCTTCTCGTGCACGTGCGACGCGACGCGTTTCACGTAGGGAAGGATCATGGCCCGGATGGTGCCCTCCGAAAGCAGCGGTGCGGTCTGCGAGCCCCAGTCGTCGTGCAGCTCGATGACGTCCACGTCGAAATGCTCCTTGAAGTGGTCGATGTAGTCGAGGTACAGGTCGCACAGCCGGGAGAACAGGGCGTGGACGTGCTCCTGCTCGTCCTCGTCGACGAGCGCGACGGCCGCGTTCTCGAAGTCCATGAACGAAACGAGCCGCTCGAAGAACCCGGTGAAGATGGTGGACTTCCGGACGAACAGCGCGTCCGACAGGTAGTCCCTGCTGCGTTGCGCCTGGCCCGCCCAGTCCCATTCGTCGGGACGGGGGAACACGATCCTGTCTTCCCAACCCTCCACCTGATCGAGCAGCGGGGAGCCGGGCCTCACCGTCGATCCGTTGATGGCCGCATCGTAGACCCACGCGACGCCGAACACGTCCTTCTCTCCTGCAGGATCCGGCACGAAGGGCTCCCCGCCGTCCATCACGGTGCCCCGCGCGCGGTTGTCGGCCAAGAAGACCGGGTTGATGCTGCGCATGTCCAACACGTTGGGCAAGAACAGGCATTCCTTGGTGGCAAGCGCCGCAAGCAGGTTCTCCCGAGGCGTGACGGGGCTGTCCCAGAGCGTCCTTGCGGGCGCGCCCGGAAATCCCGGCTGCTCGCGCACGGGAACCATCTCGTCGGCGCTGAACGGCACTGACGTCATATCCTTCTCCTTTCCGGTCGGCCTCTCCTGCGCGCAGCCTCCGCCCGCGCGAAGCGGGCGGGCGGCGCTCGGCATGCAGGCCGGCCACGTCAGGCGCGCCCGGCCGCACAGGCGCAGGCGCCGGCACGCAGGAGGGGCGGGACCCGGAAGTCCCGCCCCTCCCCCTGCCGGCGAACGCGCAGGGAAGCACGCAGGGTTACTCGGCGGCCAGCTCCGCGTTCTTCTCGGCCGTGATGCGGTTGGCGTTGCGCGTCACGAAGAAGAGGCAGACCAGCACGACGACGCCCAGGACGATGTCGAAGATCCAGACCGAGCTCATGATGGCGTCGGCGCCGAAGACCATGGACACGACCATGTCGATGGGCGAGGCGATGAAGCCGCCGCCGTTCTGGAACACGTAGCTGAAGCCCATGACGGCCGCCACCACGGCTGGCGCCACCAGCGTGGAGAGGATCATGGGGACGCCGATGGTGAAGGTGTTCGTGCCGAAGCCGGCCAGGATGATGGCCACGTAGAACAGGACCACGTTGCCCGTGACATGGGCGACGTACCACAGCACGTAGCCGATGAGGCCGATGATCCAGAACACGGGGATGACCGTGGCCTTCAGGAACTTGTAGCCGATGGGGAACAGCACGGAGGCCACCATGGCGCCGATGGAGAACAGCGAGAAGATGGTGCCGATGACGGCCGGGTTGTCAACGACGGCGCCGATGGTCGCACCGCCCAGGTTGAACAGCGACTGGCTCATGATGACGCCGCACAGGAACAGGACCAGCAAGAACCAGCCGGGCGCGGGCAGCTTGATCTTGACCTTCTCGCCCTTCTCGTCCGTCTCGGGAGGAGCCGGGATGTTCTTGGGATTGATGAGGAAGATGGCCAGGACGAACGGCACCAACGCGAGCAGATGGATCACCCAGGCGAGGTTCCACGAGATGGCGCCCAGGATGCCGGCGAGCGACGTGGTGACGATCATGCCGATGTTGAAGACGATGGAGGCGACGCTGATCATGGTCGCGCGCACGTCGTCCTTCTGGAAGAGCAGCGAGATGACGGCCAGCACGATGGGCATGAAGCAGCCGAGGCCGAGGCCCAGGATGCAGCGCGTGGCCATGAGGCCCCACCACGGCAGCGACGCGCCCAGGATGGCCGGCAGGCCGCCGATGACCACCAGGCCGGTGGCAAGCAGCGTGCAGGCACGGTAGCTCAGCTTGCGGCCGCCCACCATGCCCACCGCGAAGGCGGCAGGGATCTCGAGCAGGTTCGTGATGGAGATCATGAACGAGATGGCGTTGGCGTCCACATGGTACACGTTCATGAGCTCGGCCGAAACCGCATTGACGGCGCTGTGGGTAGGAGCAAGGAAATACATGCACATCAACGCGACGAACACGCCAATCTGCCCACCGGTGATCTTCGTTTTTGAAGACATAGGACTTATCCTCCTTCGAGCGTGTGGATTGAAAGATGCGGGAACCGTCGGACCGTCTGGCGAACCTATCCACCTCCCCTCTCGCCGATCCGCCCCCTCGATCCCCTGGCCGCTTCCTGCTTATCCCTAGAGATCTTTGCAAAAACGACTTGTCGCAGAGGCCTTTGCAAAAACGACTCGCACGGCGGCCTTGAAGCGCGGATCTTTCCGGACGATTCAGGTACCCCGCTGGAAAGTGTATGGACAAAAAAGTAAGTTTTGAACGCGCAAGCAGCCTGCACGCCGATTCGCGCGGGCAGCCTCAGGAGACGCCGCCCTCCTGGCCCAGCAGGCCCGCCAAAGCGCGCACGACCTCGTCGGCTGCCGCGTCGGGCGCAAGGGCGAGGACGATCGCCACCAGCTGCAGGCGCGAGGCGCCCCGCACGACCAGGGACGCGTCCCCCTGGACGAAGGCGGGTTCGCGCGCGTCGGTCACCGACACCCGCACGAACGCGCCGTCCTGCTCGGCGAAGGCCTTCAGGTGGCCGACGACGCCGCCCGCCGCCTCGATGCGCGCCGCCAGGCGTTCCATGGCGCCGGCGAGGGCGAGAACGCCCACCTCGAAGGAGGGGCCGAGCGTCACGGTCGCCGACGCGGCCGTCGCCTCGTGATGGCCATGCAGCTCCAGCCGCACCTCTCCGCCCACGAAGACATGGCGCGCGGACCGCGCGGGTACGTGCTCATGCCCGTCCATGGCGCTCTCCCAGGATCGCGGCCATCGCCTCTGCGGGGACGCCCGTGCCAGCCGACAGCGGGACGCGCGCGACGGAAGGGGCCAGGTCGTCCAGCGTGCGAAAGACGTAGCCCAACTCCGCCTGGTCGACGAGGTCCACCTTGTTGACGCAGATCACGTCCGCCCCTCTGAGCTGCTGGCGCAAGAGCGCCTGCAGCGGCACGAGCATGCGGCGCCATCGGAAGGCGTCCACCAGGGTGCACACGCGGGCGTCGAGGGAGAGCGACGAGCGCAGGTTGGCCTTCATGTCCTGGGGGATGGCCAGCCCCGTCGCCTCGACGACCAGCAGGTCGGGGTCGAGGTCGTCCTGGATGTCCCGCACGGCGCGCGGCAGGTCCCCCGAAAGCGTGCAGCACGCGCATCCGGAAAGCATGTTCGTGACGGCATAGCCCTTCCCCTTCAGCACCTGGTCGTCGATGCCGACGGAGCCGATCTCGTTTTCCAGGACGGCCACGGGCACGTCCTTGTCCGAACGCCTCTTCACGTGCTCGATGATCTCCAACAGAAGCGTCGTCTTGCCCGAGCCGAGGAACCCGCCCAGCACGAGGACGCCCGAACCCGCCGTCACGCCCCCTCCTCGAGAAGCTCGATCTCGAAGGTGAGGTCCTTGCCTGCCAGCGGATGGTTGAAGTCCACCGTGGCCATGCCCTCGTCGATGGCGAGCACCTTCGCCGGGAAGCGAAGGCCTTCTTCGGTGACGAAGTAGAAGAGCTTCCCCACCTTGATGTCCTGGGCGTTGGGCAGGGCGTACATGGGGCTGCGCTCGATGCGATCCTCGCGGTAGCCGCCGTACGCCTCGCGCGCGGGGACGGTGACGGTCCGCCTCTCGCCCGCCTCCATGGCCGCCACCGCCTCGTCGAAGCCGTGGATGACCGCGCCCGACCCCACCACGAACTCCAGCGGCTCGATGCCTTCGGTGCTGTCGAACACCGTGCCGTCGGCCAAGGTTCCCCGATAGCGGACCTTCGCCGTCTTGCCGTAAGCAACCATGCTGCGCTCCTTGTCGAGAAGAAGGGCGGGACAGGGGGGCTCCGTCCCGCCGGTGGAAAACGCCCCGGGACACGCGTCCGTGCGGCGGGGGCGAGGCGAAGCCCCGCTCCGTCACGTCCCAAGCCCCGAAGCCCCGTCCCGCGTCCTACCGGGCCGTGCCCGCCTTCGGCACGAAGAGGGCGTACTTCGTCTTGCCGTCGAAATTGGCCACCAGCTCGTCGACGGGGCCGTACTGCATGACCAGGCTCTGGCAGTGCTTCACGCACAAAGGCTTCTTGCCCTTGGCCGTGCGCTCGGCGCACAGGTTGCACTGGTCGGTGGGAACGGGGACGAAGTCGTACTGGTAGCGGTCCCCCTCGATCTGCCACGGCCCGACCTTCTGGATCTTGATGCCCCAGCGGTCGACCGGCAGGTCGTGTTCCATCTGGCACGAGACCTCGCAGGAATGGCAGCCCGTGCAGAATTCGTAGTTGATCAGAAGGCCGTACGCCTTTTCGTTCGCCATTTACACCAGCTCCTCGTTCGGTGCGAAACGCGACACGATCTCGTCCATGTCGGTGTCGCCGATGATCTCTTCGGGCGCGCACGCGTACACGCGGCACATGTGCGACTTGCAGTTGTTGCCGAACCCGCTCTCGCCGCAGCCAGCCTCGATGATGACGTTGGCGTTGGAGACGTAGGTGTCGTAGCATCCGTTGCCGGTGTCCTCGGCAGCCCGCTCGGGGAACCACCAGGCATGGTCGAGCGAGATGGTGGACGGGTCGAGCACGGGAGACACGTTCGCCTTCAACTGCACGCGGCCCAGATGGTTCTCGATCCAGCACCAGTCGCCGTGGTGCACGCCGTACTTCTCGGCCGTATCCGGATGGATCTCGAATTCCGGGTTCGGGTTCAGCGCGCGCAGATGCGGCATCTGCCGGTGCTCGGAATGGAAGAACGCGAAGTGGCGCGCGCCCGTGGTCATGATGAGCGGGTACTTCGCCAGGTACTCGTCCTTGTCGAAGCGCTCGGGCACCTGGTTGGGGCTGTAGGGAGGCTCGGCATAGTGCGGCACCGGCTTCTGGCCCCACTGTCCGAACAGCGTGGAGTACAGCTCGATGCGGCCGGTGGGCGTGTTGAAGCCCAGGTTGCCGTCGGGACGCTGCTCGCCCGTGCGGAACTTCTCGTAATGGTATTCGGGATAGATCCAGTTCTCGGCACGCGCCTCCTCGAAGGTCATGCCGGTCTCCTTCATCGTGAAGGTGAAGAATTCTTCCAACGTCTCGCCCGGCCACAGCGTGTCGTTCCACTGGCGGCCCAGCTCCCAGCAGATCTCCATGTCCGACTTGCTTTCGCCGAGCGGTTTGCAGGCCTGGTTCGTGGTCTGCACGTGGTAGTAGATGGAGCGGATGCCGTTGCGCTCGGGATACATGCACACCGGAAGGAACACGTCGCAGCACGCCTGCGCCGTCGGCGTCATGAACGGGTCGACCATGACGTTGAACTCGGCGTTCTTGTAGGCCTGCTCCATGCGCGTGTTGGGTTCCTGGGCCGTGCACGACAGCGGGTTGGTGGACTGGATCCAGTTCGCGCGGATCTTGTACGGACGGCTCGTGAGCATCTGGTCGACCGTCATGTCGGCCTGCGTGAGCACCACGCCGGAATACTTGAGCGCCGGGAAGTCCTCGCCGCCGATGCGCTGCTTCTGTTCTTCGAGCGTCAGGCACTCGGCGGGGTCGGGCGGGTTCCACGTCTGGATGTTGAACGGCTGGTGCACCGTCACCATGCCGCCAGGGATGTCGATCTGCCCCGTGATGGACCACAGGTCGATGACCGCGGCCGAGCCCGCAAGGCACTCCATGGTCATGTCGAGCGCCAGGCCCCACTGCACCGAGGTTGGCTTCTCGGCCATCATCTTTGCGGCCCGCTCGATCTTCTCCGCGGGCACCCAGGTGACCTCGGCGGCACGCTCGAGCGTCCATTCGCGCGTGGCCTCGTAGTACTGCTCGAAGCCGTAGCACCAGTTCTCCACGAACTCGTGGTCGTACAGGTCGTTCTCCACGATGTACTTGCCCATGGCCAGCGCCAGCGCGGCGTCGGTGCCGCAACGTACCTGCAGCCACAGATCGGCGCGGGCGGCCAGCCAGGTGAGCTTCGGGTCCACGACCACCAGCCTGCTTCCGCGCTTCATGCAGTCGACCACCCAGTGGCCCAGGTTGCCGTCGGCGTTCGACTTGATGGGGTTGTTGCCCCACACGAAGATGTTCTTCGGCGGCACCCATCCTTCGTGTTCGTAGCGGTCGTAATGGTTCTGGGAACAGTCCGGCACGGTGTAGGTGCCCATGAGCACGTTGGAAGCACCCACGCGCGGCACGTAGCAGCTGTTGCCGGACAGCATGTAGGCGTACTGCACGGATCCGAACGCGTACTGCAGGCGCGTCATGTAGGGCGCCGTGCCGCGTCCGGTGCCCAGGTGGAACACGACCGCCTTGGCGCCCGACTCGGCCTTGATCGCGTCGAACTTCTCCTTGATCGTCGCGTAGGCTTCGTCCCACGTGATGCGCTCCCACTTGTCTGCCTTGCCGCGGTCCTTGGGGTCGCGCTTCAGGGGGTACAGCACGCGGTCGGGATGGTACACCGCCTCCTTGAGCGCGATGCAGCGTGCGCACAGGCGGCCTTGGTAGTAGGGGCTTTCCTCGTCGCCCTCCACGTGGTGGAACCTGCCCGTCTCCTTGTCGGTGTACACCACGACGCCGCAGCCGTCATGGCAGCCGGGAGCCGCCCAGGCGCCCGTGCGCGTGGCTATCAGGCCGTCCTCCTCCCATTGCCACGGCAGGTCGCCGCCGGTGTACTTGACCGGAGGCTCGCGGAAGAAGTCGGGGCGCACCTCGTTCGTGCCTCCCTGCTCGACTTCCATGTCGATACGCTTTACCATACCTCGCTCCTCTCGAAAGCTTCGTCTGACGCTCGAGCGCCCATTCGTCGCTGCGCGGGGCATGACGCAGGCCCCGCCTTGTACCGCGCACCTTCGATGCGCGGCTGCCAAACGATCAGAACCCCCCTCACTCTTGCCATCTTCTCTGGCCGACGCCCCTGTAGCGCCTCCGCGTTCGAGGCGCGTCGGCCAGGGCGAAGCGTACGAGAGAAAAAGTAAGTTTGTAAGGTGCGTACGCGCCGCAGGCGGCGGCTGCCCAACCCCCGTTTCGCCCCTGGCCCGCCACTGGGAAACTTACCTGGCGCCTCCTACCATGGAAGCGCCAACGATCAGACGCTTCTACTCTCCATATGAAGGCAGGGAACCAGTCGGCTTCGCGTCGGGACCCGGTTGCGCGGCAAGCGCGCCGACGCTCGGCGCCGTCGGCCGTGCCCTGCATGACGTCAGGAAGAAAGGAGTGCGCCATGGCGTTCCATTTCAAAGAACACCCCGCGCCCAAAAAGACCGTGCTCGAAGACGGCACCGAAGTAATCCGCACCTGCGCGTGGTCCCCTCCGGGATGCCACGCGGTCGGCTGCGGCATCCGCCTGTTCGTGAAGGACGGCGAACTGGTGAAGGTGGAAGGCGACCCCGACCACCAGCTGACGCAGGGGCGCCTGTGCCCGCGGTGCCTGGCCCTCAAGGAGGCGGTGTACCATCCCGACCGCATCCTCTACCCCCTGAAGCGCGACCCCAAGGACCGCGGCCTGGACAAGTGGGAGCGCATCACGTGGGACGAGGCCACCGACCTCGTCGTCACCAAGACCGAGGAGATCCGCGCGAAGTACGGCTCCGAGGCCATCTGCGTGTACATGGGAACCGGCCGCGAGGCCGTGCGCTACGGCTTCACCCTGTCCTCCAAAGTGCTGCGCACGCCGAACAACTGCTACGCGCAGTCCGGCTGGTCGTGCATGGGCCCGCGCCAGACGGCCATGACCATGATGCTGGGCAGCGCCTACATCGAACTGGACTTCAACGGCGGATCGCTCGACGTGTGGGACGACCCCGAGTGGAAGCGCCCCGACTACGTGTTCTGCCTGGGCAAGGAACCGCTCAAGTCCAACCCCGACGGTCTGTGGGGCCATGCGCTCATCGAACTCATGAAGCGCGGCAGCAAGCTCATCATGGTGGACCCGCGCCTGAACTGGCTGGCCACGCGTGCGGAACAGGTGTTGCAAATCATCCCCGGCACCGACGCCGCCCTGTGCCTGGCCATCCTGAACGTGCTCGTCAACGAGGATCTGGTGGACCACGACTTCATCGAGAAATGGTGCTACGGCTACGACGAGCTGGTGGAACGCGTGCAGGAATACACGCCCGAATTCGCGGCGGCCACGTGCGGCATCACGGCCGAGGAAATAGTGAACTGCGCCCGCAAGCTGGCCTACGACGGCGGCGAGCACCACTGGAGCCTGCTCATGGGCGTGGCCGTGGACCAGAACCCCAACGGCTGCCAGGTCACGCAGTGCCTCATCGCCATGTCGGCCATCACGGGCAATCTGGACGTGCCCGGCGGCACCGTGGTGGGCGTGCAGATGCAGTTCGAAATGACCGGCGCCACCGACTTCATGAGCGAAGAGCTGAAGAACAAGTGCATCGGCTGGGACGTGTATCCCATCGTGAAGGTGCTGCTGAACACCACGCATCCCGACATCACGTTGGAGGCGCTGGAGACCGGCCGCCCCTACGAGCTGAAGATGGCCTGGTTCGACTCCACGAACCTGCTGTCCCCCACCTGCTCCGCACAGCCGAAGCGCTGGCACGACGCGCTCATGAAGATGGAGTTCACCGTGGCCAAGGAAATGTTCATGACACCTACCGTCATGGCCTTGGCCGACGTGGTGCTGCCGCTGGCCACCTGGGCCGAGCACGACGGCATCGTCATGACGAACCAGGGATGCCAGATGGGCATCGCCGGCGCCATCAACAAGGGCCTGCAGGTGGGCGAATGCAAGTCCGACCTGGAAATGCTCATTCACTTCGGCAACGCCTTCTACGAGCGTGCCTACGGCGAGGAATACCCTTATCAGACCGTCGAGGAATACCTGACCGACGACGTGGGCAAGATGGACACCACATGGGACGAGCTGTCCGAGAAGGTGGTGGCCACCAACGACATCGGCGGGTATCACAAGCACGAGCGCGGGCTCATCCGCGCCGACGGCCAACCTGGCTTCCAGACGACGACCGGCCGCGTGGAGCTGTGGTCGACCGGCTACCAGTCGCTCGGAGACGACCCGCTGCCCTACTACTTCCCGCCGAAGCTGGGTGCGGAAGCCCGTCCTGACCTGGCCAAGGAATACCCGCTCATGTGCACGACGGGCGCGCGCTACTTCGCGTCGTTTCATTCCGAGCATCGTCAGATTCCCAGCCTGCGCCAGCTCACGCCCGACCCGTACCTGGAAATCCACCCCGAAACCGCCGCCGAGCTGGGCATCAAGGACGGCGACGAGGTGACCATCGAGAACCCGTGGGGCAGCGCGCACGAGATAGCCAAGGTGACCCCCATCGTCCGCAAGGACGTGGTGGGCGCCGCCCACGGCTGGTGGTATCCCGAAGAGAACGGCGAGGAGCCGCACCTGTACGGCGTGTGGAAGAGCAACGTGAACAGCCTCG
>HHCFC01400__coassemble_1903_pt1 | contig 14477 bp, 9 predicted proteins | sample HHCFC01400__metabat2_high_PE_058 | metagenome-assembled genome bin HHCFC01400 | reverse complement strand
CCCGCCGAGGCCGACCGAGACCGATCGCGCACGACCGAGGCCTGCCGAGGCCGCCGCGCACGGCGGGCGTTCCGGAGAACGCCCGCCGATCCTGCGGCAAGGCGGCTAGGCGTCGCTTTCCGCAGCCAGCTTCCTTTCGTCCACGCCGATGGTCCTGCGCAGCACGAACAGCACGCCGACCACCAGCACGGCGCCGACCACCAGGCAGATCCACGGGTTGCGGACGAAGCCGGCCAGAACGAAGCACACAAACGAGATGGCCACCACCGTGATCACGTAGGGCAGCTGGGTGGACACGTGCTCCACATGGTTCATGTTCGCGCCGGCCGACGCCATGATGGTCGTGTCGGAAATGGGCGAGCAATGGTCGCCGGCCACCGCGCCCGCCAGGCAGGCGGAGATGCCGATGGTGAGAAGCTCGGGGTTGTTGGCGAAGATGGGCAGCACGATGGGGATGAGGATGCCGAACGTGCCCCAGCTGGTGCCCGTGGCGAACGCGAGTCCGCACGCCACCAGGAAGATGATGGCGGGAAGCATGCTGAACAGGCCCCCGGCCACGCCTTCCATGCAGCCGGACACGAACTCGGCAGCACCGAGCGCACTCGTCATGCCCTTCAAGGTCAGGGCGAAGGTGAGGATCAGAATGGCGGGAAGCATGCTGTTGAAGCCCGAGGTCAGGCACTTCATGGATTCCTTGAAGGCCACCACGCGGCGCAGCAGCAGGTAGACGAACGTGAAGACCAGCGCGATGAGCGAGCCCCATGGCAGGGCCAAGAACGCGTCTGTGTTGCCAAACGCCAGGATGAGGCTTTGGTAGCCCTCAGCCGCAGGATCCCAGAATCCGCCCACGTAGAGCATGCCGACGATGCAGAACACGATGAGCACGACGACGGGGATGAGCATGTCCCACAGCCGGGCGCGCGTGTTGACGACGGGCTCGTCGTTGCCGAGCGAGCCGATGCGCCCCTCGCGGATAGCCTCCATCTCGCTTTTCGCCATGGGGCCGTAGTCGAAGCCCATGACCACGATCACGACGACGAACAGCAGCGTGAGCAGCGAATAGAAGTTGAACGGGATGGCGCTCACGAACAACTGGATGCCGTCCACGTTGAGGTCGGAGGCCACGCCCGACACGGCGGCGGCCCACGAGGACACGGGCGCGATCATGCACACCGGGGCGGCGGTCGCATCGATCAGGTAGGCAAGCTTGGCGCGGGAAATGCGGTGCCCGTCGGTGACGGGGCGCATGACCGAGCCCACGGTCAGGCAGTTGAAGTAGTCGTCCACGAAGATGAGCACGCCGAGCGCGAACGTGGCCAGCTGGGAGCCCACGCGGCTCTTGACGTGCTTGGCCGCCCAGGTGCCGAACGCGGCCGAAGCACCCGTGACGCTGATGAGGGCAACCAGGATGCCCAGCATCACCAGGAAGACGAAGATGCCCGCACTGTCTGCCAGCGCAGGAATCAAGCCCGTGGTGATGGCGTCCTCCTCGGTGCCGCCCGTCGGGACGAACGTCCCGCTGATGATGGCGTCCACGGTGCCGATGGGATCGAAACCCGTGAGCAACAGGGCGCCTACCAGGATGCCGATGAACAGGGAACTGTAGACTTCCTTCGTGATGAGCGCAAGCACGATTGCGACAATCGCGGGAACAAGCGCCCAGAAGGTGTTGACGAACTCCATCGCTTCTCCTTCCAAACCGTGCTGTGATCCATGGCTTGGCAGGAATGATGGCGTTCGTGCAAAACCATGACAGCTCTCCGCAGTGCGACAGTGCGCAGGATGTTCTCCTGCACCCCAAGGCGCACGCAAGCGGGAACTCGCCTGGCCTTTCGGCGGTGCTCCCTTTCGCTTCACGCTTCCCGGCGTTTTCCGAAGGTACTGATGCGCACCGCGCCTCTGTCATGTAGGCCGCTCCATTGTAATGCCTGCGGCTCGGTTTTTGCACGAAAAAATCAAGGAAAGGGCCAAAAGGGGCCAGACTCCCCTGTGGCGCGCAGGGTTCGCAGGGCCGCCGCACCCCTGCGCCCTTCCGGCCCCCCGCCGGGCAAGCCGGGCTCCTACCCTTCCTTCCTGGAAGGCGTTCCGTTCGACCCGAACGACGTCGACCGCGTCTGCCAAACGGAAGCGGGCGGGCACGCCTACCGCGGCATCACCTTCCCGCTGGAAGAGGCGGAGCGCACCTATCTGCAGGTGCTCGTCAACGTGGATGCCGAGCTTGCCATTCTCGACGGGTTCACGCGCACGCTCGTGCTGTACCTGGCCGCAGTCGTCGTCGCGGCGGCGGCTGCCAGCTACCTGCTGTCGCGCCGGACCCTCAAGCCCATCGTCCAGAACTGGAAGGCGCAGACGGAGTTCGTGCAGAACGCCTCGCACGAGCTGCGCACCCCGCTGGCCGTCGTCCAGGCGACCGGCGAGCTGTTGCTCGACCATCCCGAAAGCCGCATCGTCGACCGGTTCGAGGACGTGAACGTCATCACGGAGGAGACGAAGCGGCTGGCCAGGCTGGTCGACAGCCTCATGGAGCTTTCGCTGGACGATGCTGGGCGCGCCCAGCCGAACCGGCAGCCCGTCGAGGTCGACGGGCTCGTGCGCGACGTTGCTGCCCTTTACGAGGACTTCGTCGCACTGCAGGGCAAGCAGGTGCGCTTCGAGCCCGGCTTCGGCGGCACGGTGCCGGCCGACGCCGACAGGCTACGCCAGCTTCTGGCCATCGTGCTGGACAACGCCGTGAAGTACACGGCGGCCGGGGACGAGATCGTGGTGACGACGGGAGCCCAAGGGCAGAAATGCTTTCTGACGGTGGTCGACACCGGATGCGGCATCGACCCAGAGGACCGCGAACGCGTCTTCGAGCGCTTCTTCCGCGCCGACAAGGCCCGGTCGCGCGCCACAGGCGGGCACGGCCTGGGGCTCTCGCTTGCCCAAAGCATCGTGCAGGCGCATGGCGGCACCATCTGCCTGGTAGCGAACGAGCCCCGCGGCACCGTGGTGACCATCACGCTCCCCCGCTGACGGGCTACTCCTGGCCGCGAGCGGCAGCGCGTTCGCGCTCCTTTTCGGCCAGACGCGCGAGCGGCACGATCCTCATCACCACGACGCCCTCCGACACGACGTCGCCTTCGTCGTCGTAGGCCGCGACGTTCCAGAACTGCCTGACGCCGCCCGTCCGCGCCGGCTCGATGCGGTCGAGCTCGGCCACGCCCAGCAGGGTACCGGACGCGACCGCCTTGCGGTGGCGCACGTGCACGTCCACGCCGAAGGGACGCTCGCTCTCCAGGTCGGTGCCCTGCTGGGCGCCCAGGCTGGCCACCGTCTCCAGAAGCGCGATGGTCGCACCGCCATGCACGAACCCGAACGGCTGCAGCACGTCGGGCATGACGGGCATGACCGCCTCGACGCGTTCGTCGCGCACGCTCGCCGCTTCGATGTGCAACGTCTCCACCAGCGTCATGACCGCCCTCCTTCGGCGATCGAGCGAATGAGCCGCTTGATGTCGCCGGGCACGTCCTGGGGTGCAGCCTGTGGCCTGCCCAGCAGGTAACCCTGCAGGTAGTCGGCGCCAAGCTTGATGATGCTTCGCAGCTCGGCCTCCGTTTCGATGCCTTCGGCGACCACGCTGATGCCGCGGTCGTGCGCATAGGAGATGAGGCTCTTCGCGATGTCCTGGTGATCTTTCACCGTGTCGATGTCGCGCACGATGCCCATGTCGATCTTCACGAAGTCGGCGCGGTAATCCAGAAGCGACGTCTCTCCGTTGTAGCCGCTGCCGAAGTCGTCGATGGCGAGCCGCGCCCCGAAGCGGTGTGCGAGGGCCTCTTTGTAGAGCGCCATCTCGCGGCTGTACTCGCTTTCGGTGATCTCGATGACGACCCGCTTCAGCAGATCTCCGTAGCGCTCTTGAAGTGCCAGCTCGTCGTCGGCGGAGAGCCGTTGCGTCGCGATGCTGTTGACGAACAGCGTGATGCCGTCCGATTGAGGGAACCGCGCATACGTCTCCAGCGCCCCGAAGAACGTGACGTGTTCCACCCGGTAGAGCTTCGACTGCGACCGCGCGAGCGCGAGCACCCGGTCGGGCGTGGGAATCGACTCGATCTGCGGGCGCATGAGCGCCTCGTAGGCCGCCACCTCGCCCGCCCGGGCGTCCACGATAGGCTGGAAGTGATAGCTGATGAGGCTTTCCTCCAACAAGCGGTTCAGCTCTTCCTTGTTGTTCAGGATGAACGATTTCTCGCGGTAGCTCTCGTCCTCGAACGTGAACAGCTCGCCCTTGCGGCTGTTCTTCGCCATGTACATGGCGAAGTCGGCATACTCGCGCAGGCGTGCGAAGTCCCCGGCGTCCTGGGGATAGTAGGCCACGCCCATGGACGCGCGCACCTTGAGCGTGCGCCCGTCCGGCGCTTCCAGTTCGCTCGTCTCGAGCGAATGACGGAACGCGTCGAACAGCGCGTCGATGGAGGCGCGGTCGGGACGCCGATCGACGAACACCAGGAACTCGTCGCCAGAGATGCGTGCGAACAGGCCCGACCCCTGGAACGTGAGGGACACGGCGCGGCCTGCGGCCTTGATGTAATGGTCGCCCCAGTCGTGGCCGTAGGTATCGTTGATGTACTTGAGGTTGTCCAAATCCAGCATCATCATGGCGGCGATCGGAGGAGGGTCGTCCTCCAGCCGTTGCGTCACCTCGCACTCGAACGCGCGGCGGTTCAACAGGCCGGTGAGGATGTCGTGATCGCGTTCATGCTCGATGCGCCGGCGCGTCTCGATCTCGTGCGTCACGTCCTCGACGAGGCCGAACACGCGGTTCTGCTCCTTGTTCTCCATGATGACGAGACGCACCCAGCAGGTCTGTCCGGGGTCGGACAGCAGGTAGCGCCAGGGAGCCTCTTCCTCCGCGTTTTCCCAGAACGCCCCCAACAAGCGGCTGAACTCGCCGTGCCGTATCACCGTGCCGGTCATGCCGTCGAGCAGCGATTCCATGCGAGGATCGGGGTGCTTGAGCAGCGAAAGCGTCGTGAAGAACCCGTCTGTGCAGGTGACGGCATCGGTTTCCGCGTTGTATTCGAACGCGCCGATCGTGCGGTCGGACAGTTCGAGGATCTGCGAGAGGCGCGATGCGGAGTAGGCCACCTCCGTGCCGAGCGTCTGAATGGCGTCCGACAGCTCGTCGATCTCGACGATGCCGGTTGAAGCGAACTCGATGGGCTGCTCGGGTCGGGCCGAACGCACCTCGCCCATGAGGTGGCGCAGGCGGGACGAGGATATCCAGGCGACCAGTCCCGCGATCACGATGCCGACGAGCAACGAGGCACCGAAGACCCCGAGCAGGTTGCGCTCGAGCGCGGTGGACGAAGAGAACAGCGCGCCCTGGGACTCAAGCCCCATGAGGGCCCAATGCTCGGAAGCGAACGGCGACGTGCTGTCGTAGAGCGTGATCTCGCTCATGGCGACGACGGCCTCCTTGCCTCCAGCCTCCTCGCTGACCGGCCGCACGAGCGGATAGGCGCGCCCGTCGAGCACGGCGGCGATGTCCCCGTCCTCCACGTAGAGGCTTTGGGACGCGCCGGTCGTCGCGAGCACCTCGTAAGTGCGAGTCGATCCTTCCGCGGGCATCACGCCTGCGTCGCGCTCGTAGCCGCCGTCCTCGTTCGTCATGGCCAGAATATACGAGCCCGTCCCCTCGTCGTCCAGCTCGCGGTACGGCATGAAGTCGGTGACGCGGTCGAGCCGCACCTCCACGCCCAGCACGCCAACGACGGTGCCGTCCCCGTCCTGAATGGGCATGCTGTACGTGATGGAAGACGTGCCGGCCCAGCCCAGATCGACCGGACGCCCCCAGTAGCCGAGGTCTTCCATGTCGGCCGTCGGGTGTTCGGCGGCTGCCTGCATCGGCCGATAATAAAAAGCGCTGCGCGCGTCCCCTTCGGGCGCAAGGGGGTAGGTGGCCGACCACGACGAGTCCAACGCGATGTCGAGCTTCTTGCTCACGCTGATGGGGCAGACCGCAAGCATCAGGTCGGCCCCGTTCTCCAGATCGGCCATCGGGTTCGAGTCGCGGATGTAAAGCGCCGCGTGCACGGAGCCCTCTTCGGAGGCTGCCGCGTCCGCGCCCGCAAGCACCAGGTACAGCCCGTCGATCTCGGCACGCCGCGTGAAGAAGACCAGCCGCTTGGCCGTCGCGTCAAGGACGGCTATCGAGGCCTCCGATCCCGGCGTCAGATCGTCGGCGGTCGCGTCCAGCGAACCAAGGACGTCGTCGATGTCCCCCTCCACCGCCTGGGCGAGAGAGTCCAATTCGGACCATCGGAAGACCATGTCGTTCTCCAGATAGCCCGCATGGCTGGATGTTCGCTCGGAAAACAGGTCGTAGGCGTCGGCCTTCATGGTGACCGTCGTGCCACTGTTCGACAGCACGCCGAAGCAAATGATGCCCTGCAGCGCGATGGCGATGCAGAACGGCACGGCGACGAGGAGCGTGAACGAGATGCCTCGTCGGTCCGGCCTTCTATGTCGTGCGGTGCGACTCATGCCGAAGATGCGCCTCCGACGTCCTTTCGGTCAGCCGATGCCCGGAGACTCCTGCGTCATGCAAGGGCATCGGAAAGCTGGCGGTCGAGATCGGCAAGCCAAGCCTTGAAATTGTCGTCCGCGAGATACGGGGCCACGGCATCGGCACGCGACGAGCCCGCCGCCACGGCTTCGTTCACGGCAGCGGCATCGGCATTTGCCTTCTGCGCGAGCGACGTCTCCAGGACGTTGCGCGCCTCCACGCCGCCCTCGAACGGAGGGTTCGCATACACGCCCGCCTTGATGGTTTCAAGCGTGGCGGGAAGGTTCACCAGGTAGTTCGTCGGCTCCGTTTCCATGGCCTTCGCGGCGGCTTCGATGTTCTCGCTAGTGAGTGCATCCTTCTTGACGGGAATGTAGCCTGCCGTGATGGAGAACGCCGTGTTCTGCTGCGTGTCGGTGAACCATTTCAGGAACTCGACGCAGGCCGTTTCCGTTTTCTCGTCGGACTTCGTGACCACGAAACCTGCACCCTGCTGCGGAGAGCAGGCCACGCCGTTTTCGAACGTTGGATTGGGCAACGCGCCGAACTCAATGGGATACGTCGTCGCGTCGTCGACCGTGACTTCCCGAGGGAAGTACACCACCGACGTGGACGAGCCGATGAAGCAGACGAGGTTGCCCGTCTTCACGGCATCGGAGCGGAACTTGCCCTGATCCGAGAACCAACCTTGCACCATAGGCACGTAGTAGTTGTCCCACAGGGCGCGCATCGTAGGCTCGTCCAGCTCGACGGAGCCTTTGCCGTCCTCGATGCGGAAGATCTCGTGGCCAAGCTGCTTCGAGCCGCACAGCAGGTAGTTCGCCATGGCGTCACGGCCGTAGAACGGCTGCCCGTCGTCCGGTTCGGGGGTGAGCGAGTCGGTCCACTCGTAGTAGCTTTGAGCCGTGCGCGTGACGCCTTCGACCGTGGCCAGATCCTCCAGCGAAGCGCCCGTCGCGCTGGAGAACTTCTCCCAGTCCGTGAGGTTGATCTGGAGCGTCTCCGTGGACTTGCAGACAGGGAACACCTTGAGGCTGCCCTTGCCGTCGATGTCGCCCTCCTGGAGGAAACTGTCTACGAACTGCGCTTTCTCCTCGTCGGTCAGGTAGCCCGACAGGTCGGCCACACGGCCCATGCCATCGATCACGAAGGCCGTGTCAGCATACGAGAGGAAGGCGTCAGGCATGGCTGCGGCGCCGACGCGTTCCTCGGCCGCGTCCGTCACGGCCTGCGCCAGCTCGTTCACGCCGCCTTGGCTCGCATGGGTGACCACGATGCCCAGGTCCTTGCCACGCGTGTCGTTGAATTCCTTGACCAGGTTTTCGAACGCCTCTTGCTGGGCGCCGTTGTAGTACGTCCACAACTCGATCTGAACCGGGTCGGACGGGTCGAGCACCGAAGCCTTGGCCTCGTCTTTGGCGGGCGAGGCCCCTTGCGTGCAGCCCGCCAGGGCGAGCGAGGCCGCCATCATGCAGGCAATGACGGCAGTGGCGATAGAGCGGATCCTCACGGCTCCCCCTGACTGTCCCGCATGCGCGGAACGGACGGCGTTTTTTGTTCGAAACGAGATGTCATTGTATAGCAAAGTGGCGCTCCCGGCAGCACAAGAATGCATTTGAGCTTTTTTTGAGGTTGAGAGCGCAGGTCAGGGAGAGCGCGCCAAGCGCAGGCCGAAGCCGCCACGAGGCAGGCGCGAGGCGACGGGATCGGAGGAAGCCCGCCGTTCGTGGTCCGTCGCCCGGCGACAGTCGTCAGCCGCGGCGCTCGTAGGGAGGGTGCGGAGGCCGGGGCTCGCGCTCCTTTCCGGCGGCAAGGGCGCTCGAATGCGCGGAGGCGGCCCGCATGGGCGTGCGGGCGTCCTTGGACGGACACGGAAGCGGCGGCGCGCTCTTGACCTCGTCCAGACGCTTCGCCGTGGCCTCGACGCCTCTCATCCGGTCGCGCTTGTCGGACACGCGCACCGTCTTCTTCGCCTCGTGGCGGAACGTCTTCGTCGTCTGGATGAGGATGGCCCCGATGAGGAACGGCATCCAGAACACGATGCCGCGGTACACGAGCGCGATGGCCATGCCGGCGGCGCTCGAAACGCCAAAGGACGTGAACGCCACCAGCACGGCCGCCTCCACGACGCCGACGCCCTGCGGCGTGATGGATATCATGGCGAACAGCGTGGCCACCACATAGCCGCAGATGAGCGCTTCAGGATGGTAAACGCCGAACCCGACGCCCACCAGGCAGAAGCACGCGAGCTCGCATGACGAGGCCACGATGGAGCAGCCGAACGTCTTGGCCGTGGCCTTGGGGTTGCGCGCGATGAGGCCGGCCGCGTCCGAGAACGAGCATACGATGCGCTCCACCCACGGGTCGAGCGGCGCCTTCTTGAAGCGCGCGCGGATGCGGTCGACCAGACGCTCGACGGGGCGCAGGATCCGTAGGACGAGCGCAGGCCGCTTGCGGCCGAGCACGAGCACGCCCACCATGGCCGACACGAGCGCGATCACCAAAAGGCCCAGCAGGAACCACAGCGGCGAGAGCCCCACGGTGAACGCCAGGATGGCGAACCCGACGAGCATGATGGTGGCAAAGCCCGAGTCCACCGTGATCTGCATGAGCAAGGCCGCGCTCGTCGCCTTGCCGGGATCGATGCCGCGCCGGCGCGCATCGTCCACCACCAGCGTCGTGCCCGCCAGGTTGAGCGAGGGGGCGATGGTGTTCATGAAGAACGTGCCGAACACGAGCGGCAGGGTCGAGCGCGCGTCCATGTGCTCGTCGACGGCTTCGAACGCGAAGGAGTACGCGAAGCTCTGCGAGAAGTATTTTCCCAGCTGCGTGCACAAGGCGGCGACGAGCGGGATGGCTGCGCCCTTCTTCATGGTCTCCACCAGCTCGACCAACTGGTCGCCGCGCAGCAGCACCACCGCCAGCACGATGACGATGACCAGGCCGATCAGCAGGTTGCGGACGTTGAACTTCACGGTTGCAGGAACTCCGTCAGGTCGCAGGTCTTCACGAACTCCAGCTCGTCGGCCGTGTCCTGGTCGGTTTCCAGGAACAAAAAGCCGTAGCTGCCCACCCGGTCCACGTCGAAACGCCGCATCTCCAACACGTGGGAGAACCGCTTTTCGAACGCGTCGTAGTCGAAGCGGGCGCCGGCAGGCGCGCCTGCCGGCGGCGTGAGCAGCGACATGGAGTACACCTTGCCCTCCTTGCCGCGAAACACGTCGTCCCATGCAGGGGCTTCGCCGTCCAAAAACGCCGCGTACGTGCGAAAGCCGTAGGCCAGCCAACTCACGTCCGTGCCGCCCAGCCCGGCGAAGCGCAGCGGGTTGAACTCGATGGGGCTCACGTGCCCGTCGCGCACGCGCACCTCCACGTGCACCGGGAAATTGCGCGCGCCCACGCGGGCGTTCACGCGGTCGAGCCACGATTCGAACAGGGCCGCGTTATCGCGCACGAGAGGGGCGCTCGTCACGTAGAGGCGGTCGCTCGTGTCGGCAGGGCCGGCAAAGTCGTGCCGCAGGACGTCGAGCACATGGGCGGCTCCCGTCTCGTCGAAGTAGGCGTCCAGCGCGTACTCGGTGCCCTCCAGATAGCCTTCCAGCATGAACGACCCGGTGCCCACCACGCTTTCGGGATAGAGGTCGTGCCAAGCGGATGCGTTCTGGGCGATGTCGGAGAGCGCACGCTGCCAGTCGTCCCGGTCATGCACGGCATGCACGCCCATGCTGCAGAAGCCCACCGAAGGCTTGAGCACGAACGGCGTTTCCAGTCGTTCGAAGTCGAGTTTGAACAGCTCGTCCACCGAGCAGGTCCGGAAAAACAGGTCCGGATCGAGCGGTTTCAGCTCCTCGCGCATGCGCGCCTTGTCCTTGAACAGCTGGATGGCGTGCACGAGGCCCGGGTTGTCCACATGGTCGACGATCCACGCCAGGGCGTTCTCGGAATTGGCGTACACGCGCTCGCCTGCGCCCAGGCGCCGCGCCGCCTCGTCTTCGGGAACCAGGTTCAGAGCACGTCCCTGCGCGGCCAGGTCGCGTGCCGGGGCGTTGTCGAGAACAGGATGCCCCGACTCCTCCAGCCAGGCCACCAAAGGTTCCGATACGTATGGCTCGTCGAGCACGATCATGAAGGCTCGTCCTCCTTGCTTGGGAATTCGACAATGGAAAGTATACCTTCCTCGCGGGCATGATGCTCGATCTCCGCGCCATTTACAGCCTGCCGTTCCCAACCCGTTTTCCGACGCACTTCGTCAGAGGCGGACGGGCGCTCCCGCAACGAACGCACGGCCTCGGCCGCCGCATGTCCGCCCGCGGCCAATCGCTCGCGCACGGCCGCCGGCTTCGGAACGTCTGCGGAAGCCCCCTCCTGCCCGTCGTCGGGCGCGGCCTGCCCGCCTACGGACCACTCGGACGAGGCCGCGCGGGAGGCTCTGGCGGACGTGCGGGAGGCGCGCCAGGCCCGGAACCGCTCGGCGTTCTCGCGCGCCTCCCGCACCAGGCGCGCGCGATCCTCGCGGGGAACGAGCGGCCGGTCGAAGGCGTCGCGCTTCCAGAACAAAAACAGCGCCAGCAGCACCAAGGCCACGGCCACCTGCACGGTGTTCACGAACAGGAACTCCGCGCCGGCCACCAGCACCAGCACCGCCATAACGAGGGCCCAGGCCGTGCGCAGGCGCAGGATGAGCCCCACCGCCAGCACCACCATGAACGCACCGCCTACCACCAGCGTGGGTCCCAAAAGCAGCCCGCCCATGTCGATCCACGACGTCAGGACCGTGAACGGCTCGAACGGGGCGGGAACGAGCGCCAGGCCGACGTTCACCAGCCCGATGACCAGCAGGATGGTGCCCGAAATCCAGGCAATGTCCTTTGCGCGCTGCTCTTCGGTGGGGTTGCGCTTGCCGGCGAAGAAGCCCGACTGCGACAGCAACACCGCGCCGATGCAGAACGGGATCCAGAACATGATGCCGCGGTACACCAGCGCGATGGCCGTGGCCGTGGCCAGCGAGGTGCCCTGCGCCGTGAGGATGGCTGCGATGGCGGCCTCCACCACGCCCACGCCCTGCGGCGTGGGGCTGAGGATCACCGAAATGGCCGCCACGGCGAAGGCCGCCACCAGCGCGGCCACGTCGGTGCAGCCGAACGCATAGCCGATGGCCACGAGGCACGCCATGTTGAGCACGGCCGAAAACGACGCGTAGGACACCGTGACGAGCGTCCCCTGGGGGTTGCGCGCCAGGATGGTGGCGGAGCCGACGAACGAATTGGCGGTCTTGCGGCCCCAGCCCGGCGAGAGGTGCTTCTTCACCAGGCCGAGCAGGCGGTTCAGCAGCGCTTCTGCGCCCAAGAACACGCGGAACAGGATGCGCGGCCTGCGGTAGCCCACCACGAACATACTGGACAGGATCAGAAGCGTGCCCGCCAGAAGCAGGCCGCCGACGAGGAAGAGTGCGTTCATGGATCCGGACAGAAGCATGGTCAGAAAGCCGATGATGGAGATGACCAGCACGGCGGCGAAGTAGCCGATCTGCGAGAGGATGGCTCCGCTGGTGGACTGGCCGGCGTCGGCCCCCTTGCGATGCGCGTCGTCGATGATGAACGCAACGCCGGTGGCGCCCGAGAACAGGCAGAACGTGTTGATGAACACGAGCGAGAAGATGAGCACGACGTTGTGCCAGAAGCCCGTCTTGTGGCCCACGGCCTCGAACGCCGCGTCGTAGGAGGCGGCCTGCACCAGATGGCGCGCCAGCATGAGCGCCACCGACACCACGAGCGGCACGAGCGCACCGGTCTTCAGGGTGTCCAGGAACTGCGCGAGGTAGTCGACGTTGGCAATGAGGAAGCACACCGCCACGATGCCCAAGAGCAGCAGCAACGCCTTTTTCAAGCAGGGGCTCCCTTCTTCGAGCAAGCCCCCTTCCCAAGGGCGGGCTCTTGGCCTTCGACGCCTCTCGCGTGCGGTTTCCAGAGATTCGGATACGTTGGCGCTCCATTATACCCCAAGCGTCGCCAACGATGGCGCAAAGCCAGGCGAGGGAGGCCGTCCACGCGGGGCAGCACGTCAGCGGGCGCGGCGGCGGGCGGCGCGGGGCGGGCGGGACGGGCACGCGGCGGCGGGCGGCGCAGGGCGGGCGGGGCGCCAGCGGCAGCACGTCAGCGGGCGCGGCGGCGGGCGGCACGCCAGGCGTTGAAGCGGGTGCGCAGGTTCGCCACGTCGAAGGCGGCGGCTATCATGAATACGAGCGCCAGGCCCACGGTCACCACACCACCGCGAGGCGCCACGAACAGGGAAAGCAGCGCAAGCACCACCATTGCCGGCACCAGGAAGCCGAAAAGGCACGTGCCGAGGCGCTTCCACAACCCATAGACGAACGAGACGGCCACGTACAGAAACAGACCGGAGGACACCGCGCCCCCGATGGTCATCACCGCCAGAAGCGCCGCTTTGCCCGCAATGACGAGCGCCTCGCGCCGCAGGTCGCGCGCCGCCGCGGCCAATGCCTCTTCGCGCGTGGGCTCGGGCTCGGCGCGGCGGAACGGCGCAAAGGGGTCGAACGGGTCGAAAGGCGCGCCCGGCCCGGCCTGGGAGCCACCGCCGTACGTGCGGCCGCCGTCCCACGACGTCCACACCCAGGTGGTCCGTGCATCGCCCGGCCGCCCGGCGAACGGCCAGCCCGCGAAGGGATCGTCGGTGCCGCCTTGCCCTTGCCCGCGGCCTCGCGCGCCGCCCCTCCCGACGCCGCCCACGCCGCCGGCGGACGCTCCCCCGGGAAACGGCCAGTCGGAGGGATGGGCATAGGGGTTCGCGTACGGGCGCGGGTCGCGCCGCGGGTCGAACTCGGGCGTCCAGGAACGGTCGAGCAGCACGTCGCGTGCCTCGTTGATGCGCTTCGTCAGCTCTTCGGCGTGGGCGCGCTCGTCGGAATCGAGCGCGAACTTGTCCGGGTGATGCGCGATCACCAGCTTGCGGTGGGCCTGTTTGACCTCGTCGTCGGTCGCGCCGTCGGCAAGCCCCAGAATCTTGAGCGCTTCGGATTTCTTCATGCCTGCCACTATACAAAACGGCAACGCCCTCGTCCGCGCCTCTGCGCCGCCGTTGCCTTCCCGTCAAGGAAGGAACACAAAGCCCCGCACGACGCCGCAAGCAGAACGATGCTTCGTAGGTCAAGCTGGCCCACATGGAATCACAGGCCGACGATGCGGGACAGGGAGGACGCAGCGTCGGGCGGTTCCGGCGGCCATCAAGCCGCCGGAACCTGTCAGTTGCAGGCTAAAGGCCCGCAACGTGCTTGCCGGCGACGTAGCCACCGGTGATGGCACGCCCGATGGAAAGCCCCAGCACGTCCATGGGGTAGTCCACGCCGCCGTAGAAGCAGCCCGACACGTTCCCGACAGCGTACAGGCCTTCCACTGCCTCAGCGTGATTGCAAGCCTTGAGAACCTGGTTGTCGGCGTTCACGAGCAAGCCTCCGATGATGGCCGAAAGGCTGTAGCCGAAGTCGCGCGGCACCACCACGAAGGGAGGCTGCTCGATCGCGCGCAGGAAGGCGGGATTCTTGCCGAAGTCGTCGTCGGCGCCCTTCGCGCACAGCTCGTTGTAGCGATCAACCGACGCCTGCACGGCGACGGCGTCCACGTTGTAGGCCCAGTCGGGATCGTTCGCCATGGCTTCCACGGCCTCGGCGATGGTATTGCCCTCGAAGTACACCTTGCAGTTCGACGCGTCTATTTCGGGGTCGATGGCCTTCCACTCCTCAATCTCGTCTCGCCACTTGGCGTCCATCACGCTGAACATGGTGGCCGACAGCGGGTCGCCCGTGCGGTGCACGTATTCGCGGGCGTAGTTGTTCAGGTACCCCTGCATGGGCCCTTCGCACATGAAACGCTCGCCCAGGTAGTTCACCAGCAAAAACGGAGCGTCAACGCGG
>HHCFC01400__coassemble_1880_pt1 | contig 14716 bp, 15 predicted proteins | sample HHCFC01400__metabat2_high_PE_058 | metagenome-assembled genome bin HHCFC01400 | reverse complement strand
TCATTTGGATGCCGGTTTCCTACGCCGACGCGCTTTCATGGGCCTGGACTCCCACTTCCGCGCTTCCTCATGCTCCTGCTGGTACGGGGCTTTTGAAAGCGAACTTTTGAAGTATACCCGGCCACGTTCATGAAAGTCAACGAAAAACCGGACCATTCGGGGCGATCTGCAAAAAGTCTTCGCCTTGCAGATGCAGAAGGAGAAGGCGGAAGCCCCCGTTCGGGCTACAGCGCCTTTTCGTACAGGGCGACGGCAGTGGGGCCCAGGTTGCCGTAGCGGAGGACGTGCGTGCCCAGGCAGTCGAAGCCGCAGGATTCATAGAGCCTGCGCCCGCGCGCGTTCGTGACGAACGTGTCCAGGCGCACGGCCTTCTTGCCGGCCGCGCGCGCCGCCTCTACGCTGGCCGCCACCAGCTGGCGCGCGTATCCCCGGCCATGGAAGACGGGCAGCGTCGCCACCACGTGCAGCACATACGCCTCGCCTGGCTGGGCGGGCACGCGCCAAGGCACGTCCTCGTAGCCCGCCTCCCCCTCTTCGTCCATGACCAGCGCGCAGGCGATGCGCGAGGCGCCTCCCCCGCCCGGGTCGCCGCCCTCGCGTGCGTCATCGCCCCCGCCCGCGTTCGCGCCCTCGTGCGCGCCCTGGCCCCCGCGCGCGCTCGCGTCCCCGGCCGCGCCCTCGTCCAGAACGCCCACGTACACCTGGCCGGCCGATATGGCTTCGCGCAGGAATGCGGGCGAGGGATGTATGCCGTGCTCCCACAGCACGTCGAAGTCGGTCCCGCGCATCTCGTCGATCATCTGCGTATAGAAGTCCATGACCTGTTCGAACTCGTCGGTTCGCGCCATTCGCACCGTCAGCATGCCGCTCCTTGTCCTTGCCGCCTCCACCGTGTCGCCCACGGCTGGCTTCGAGATTTCCTCGACGCATTCTACCGCAAAGCGGCGCACGGCGCGCCGCGCCCGGCAGACTGCGTTCGTGCATGTCCTGCGGCTGACGACAGGTTTCGGTCAACCGCGTCCGACCAATCCGGCTCGCTTTGTTATCATAGGCACGTCATCGCCGCGATTGCGAGTGCGCGAGGCAGGACGAGAGAGAAAAGACGTGGATCCCTTCATATTCATCACCCTGGTGACGCTGGCGGCCGGCATGGGCGGCACCGGTCTTGGCGGCCTGGTGGGCGCCTTGTTCAAAAGCGAGTCGAACCGCACGGTCAGCTTGCTTCTGGCGTTTGCCGGCGGCATCATGCTGTCCATCGTGTGCTTCGACCTGCTGGCCGAATCGGTGGAGGCAGCGGCGCTCATCAGCGAGCACGCCGTGCTGATCGTGATGGCCGCCGTCGTGCTGGGCGTGGGCGTGGTGTACGGCCTGAACTTCGTCATCGACCGCCGCACCAGGCCCGAAGTGCCGCACGTGGCGCGTGCCGACCATCCGAAGACGCACGACGACCTGGACGAGCTCATTCACGCAGACCATCTGGCCGAACATCGGCGCCATCGGGATTCCCGCTCGTCGTTGGTGGTGGCGGGCATCGTGATGGCCTGCGCCATCGCCCTGCACAACGTGCCCGAAGGCATGACCATCGGCGCCAGCTTCGTGGTGTCGGACAACCTGTTTTTGGGGGCCGGCATGATCATGGCCGTGCTCATTGGCCTGCACAACATCCCAGAGGGCATGGCGGTTTCCGTGCCGCTCATCAACGGCGGCATGGGGCGTGTGCGTGCCGTGCTGGTCACGGCCGCCTGCGGGCTGCCGACCGTGCTGGGCGCATGGCTGGGCTACTGGCTGGGCGACATCGGACCCATCGGCCTCACCTTGAGCTTGGGATTCGCCAGCGGCGCCATGCTGTACGTCGTGTTCGGCGAGATCATCCCTCAGTCGGTGCTCATGTACCGCTCGAAGGCCCCTGCGTTCTTCGTCATCGTGGGCATGCTGCTGGGCATGCTGCTCATCTTCTACTGAGGCCGCACATCAGGACTACCCGCAGCGCGGATGGTTTGCCCGACAAAGACCGGTGGCCGGCGCACCAGGCGCCGGCCACCGTTGCTACCGCGGTTCGCTCCGCGGCCGCGCTATGCAGCTGCGCTATGCGGCCGTGAATTCGGCCACGTCGGCAAGCGGGCTTGCCGTTCCTTCGTCGTTCACCGAGCGCACGAGCAGCCGGTAGAAACCCGGCTTGACGGGCGTGTACGAAAACGTCCAATGCACCCAGCGTTCCCCGACCGAGTCGGAAACGTCGAACGCGGTCCAGTGCTCGCCGTTGTCCAGCGAGAACTCCACCGACACGATAGGTTTGCCGTAGTCCTCGGCGTACCCGTCGAACGTAACCGGCTTGCCTACTTCCACCTGCAGGGGGGCTATCATGGCGTCCCCTACTCCTGCGATCCTGCCAGGATGCCGGCGTTGGGGCTGTTGGGATGCTCGTCGTTCGTTCCCGGCGCGGCAGGCGCCTCGTCTTCGGTGGACACGACTATCTGCACGACGTCGCGCACGAAGTAGTTCGCCGGCGTCTTCATCATCCACAGCTGGTTGTTGCCGCCGACCGAGGCCGAAAGGTCCTCGTCGTTGATCTGGTAGCTGAGCACGGCATGGTGCCCCACCACGTAGGCCAGCGGGAAGGCCACTTCGGTGCCGTCGGACGAAACGAACGTGAGCGTGTTGGCGCCCGGCGCGGCCGCGGCTCGGGTCATCAGATGCTCGATGGGGATGCCCTTCACGTCCGCCGTGACGATGGCGCGCCCGCCTGCCGGGTTGCCGCCACAGGTGCAGGTCATGACCTTGTTGACCGACTCCTCGCCGGCAAGGTCGCCCACCGACGCCACGAAGGCGTTCTCGACGTCGCCGGACACGGTAAGCTTCCATTCGAGCGGGTTGTCCGCCTCGAAGTTGACCGTGGCGCCGCAGATGGCCTGCGAGGCCTTCTGGAAGAAGGCCTTGATCACGGCGTTGGGCGTGATCGTGGCCTGATCGTAGGCGAACTCGCCCGCCACTTCCGCTTCCGTGACCTGCATGCTTTGCACGGCGGTGCCCGATTCCTGCGCCTCGGTGCCGTCCGGGGCGGCCCCTTGGTCCGATGCCGGCTCGGCTGCCAGCGCCGGGGCGGCCGTCATGGACACGACCATGGTCAGTCCCGCGATGGCAGAGAGAGTGGAGCGACCGTAACGCGTCGTTTTCTTCATCATCGATACCCCCTTACTCTACCGTGAACATGAACTGGGTGTCGTACTGGCAGACGCGGTCGGCGCCTTCGGGCGTGATGCTGGTGGTGCGGATGTCCAGCAGGTACGCGCCGGCAGCAGGCGGCGTGAAGTCCATGCGCCAATACGTCCAGAAGTCGGCGTTGTTGTTCGGCGTGTCAAGCACGGTCCACGTGGCGCCATGGTCGAAGGAGAACTCGACCTTCTTGATGGGCTCGTCCCACGCGTCGGCGAAGCCTTCCAGATGCACGGTCTTTGCCTCGTCGCCCGAAAGCACGACGCCGGTGGGATAGTTCAGGACGCCGCTGTTGGGCTTGGAGTAGATCTCGCCCGTGCGGTCGTCGGTGAACTGCCCGACGTACAGCTGCGCGTTCAGCTGGTCTTCGGGCAAGGTCATGAACGTCAGGTTGGAGATGCGCTTCGTGAAGTTGCCGCCCGAGGTCTTGTAGACCCAGATCATGCACGGGTAGCCCTGCGAATTGGGCAGGTATTCGCCGTCCATCTTGGTGACGATGATGGCATCGTTTTCCAGCAGCCAGTCGATGCTCATCTGAGCGTAGTCGTAGCCGTCGCTGCCGATGGGGCTCAGGATGTTCGCGCCGGCCTTCGGCTTGGCATAGTCGACGATGGCCGAGATGGGGATGCCCTCCACCTCGCTCTGCATGATGGTGGCCTGGCCCACGCCGTTGATGGTGCAGTCCATCTTCATGACCTGCTTCACGGTGCCGAACTGCTCCTCCATTTCGGGCAGCGTCATTTCCACGGGGTTCTCGCAGTCGCCGTCGACGGAGATGACCCAGTTCTCGTAGATGGACAGGTCCTGCTTGGAGTCGTCGGTCAGCCACTCGTTCGGCTCGTCCTTGACCGTCTTGAAGATGCGGTTCTCGGCCGGCGTGATGGTGGTCTGGTCGTACGTGATGGCGGGCTTGGCCTCGTCGGCAGCCACGTCGGTGATGCCTTTGTACAGGTTGTACTTCACTTCGTCCCAGCGCTCGAACACGCCCGTGTTGGGGTTGATGTAGTGGCACGACTGGCAGTTGCCGTCGTCGTCGGCGAACATGGCGCTTTCGAAGTGCAGGGTGTGCAGCGCGTCAGCCAGCTTGTGGCCCGAATAGGAATCGGAATGGCACGCGATGCAGTTCTGGTAGCTCTGCTCGGTGGGATACCCGAAGAAGATGAGCCGATGGTACGTCGGCAGGCTCATGAGCGCGTTCTCCAACGTGTGGCATGAGGTGCACCCGCGGTTGTCGGCGTCCAGGTACGTGTTGTTCCATCCCAGGTCGTCCGTGGGAACCGGCTGCACCAGGAAGCCGTTGCGGTCGGTGTAGCGCCGCGGCGCCTCGGCCTTGGCGTTGGCCTCGTTCTTCGTCGTGTTCTGATAGAAGCCAGGCAGCGACGCCACGCCGTCTACGAAGCGGCCCTCGGTGGGAAAGCCGCTGTAGGCGGCCAGCTGGTCGACGTACTCGCCGTCGGTTGCGGAAGCGATGCCGGCCTTGGCGTCCTGCGATTGTTCCCCATTCGATTTCGGCGCGTCGCTGGCAGCCTTCGGGCTGCATCCCCATGCGACGCACGAAATGCTCAGCGCGACCACGGCCAGCACGATGATCGCCTTGGATCTGGCGTGTACAGGCAGCGTAAGGCGCGCTTCAACCTTGTCTTTCATTGTTCCTCCTTTGTGTCGTGAAACCGGGACTCCTCGAAATCCTCCTTTCCCCCTGTGCGGTGCGGCCCGCCTTGGCGTGCAGCCGGCCGGCGCGTTTGCGCCTTTCCTGCCAGCGGTGTTGCCAAAAGGGCCTATCCTCGATGGTGCGGACGACGGCGCGGTCCATCCTCGTCGGCGATGGACGTGCGCCGATAGTCGTAGTGCTCCACGTACGTCTTGTCCAGCAGGGACTTCTCGTAGAAGCCGACCTGCGCGTTGTATTCGGAAGCGACGTCGCCCGTGCTCTTGTACTCGTCCCGCAGCGATCCGTCCTCGCAGTAGTACCGGAAGAAGTCCTCCGGGCAATGCTCCTTCAGATAGGCGAGGAACACCTCGTTGAAGTTGTCGGACGCGACGAAGAAGTGGCGGATGCCGTCGTCGTGCTGGCGCAGGAATCCCCGGTCCAGCAGGCCCGCGTAGTCGCTGCGGGCGCAGGGGTAGGAAACGTCGTAGCGTTGCTCGTGGATGGCATAGGTGAATTCGGCGTTGCTGTGCAGCACGGCCTCCAACAGCACTTCCTTCTGCCGGAAGTTCATGCTCTCGTCGGCGTCGATGATGGCGCGGAACCGCTCTCGGCGCCGGCTCATGCCGTCGAGCTTGGTCATGGTCCAGCGCTGCTCTTCCACGATGGCGGCCACCACGCCTTCGAAGAAGCGCGTCCAGTCATAGGAGCCGTCGCATTCCACGACCAGGCTTTCGGGATCGCGGGGAAGGCGGCGGACACGTCCGTCGCCACCGTCGTCGGCGTACAGCAAGGTGACCACCGGCACATGCGCGGAGAAGTGGTAGCCCGCGCGGTGCAGGATCAGGAAGTACAGCAGGTAGGCAAGCACGTCGTTGCCGGCGGGAAACACGTGGAACGTCCTGAAGAAACGAAGGGCGATGAGGGCGTTTATCAGGGCATGGTTGCCGCAGTCGCCAGGGTCTTCGGGACCGCCGGCCGTTTGGGGACCGCCGACCGCTTGGAGCCTGGTAGTGGCTCGGGCCCCAGCGGCAGCTCGGGGCCCGGCGGTGGCGCCTTCTTGCGTTGACTCGCCTTCCAGCGCGTGCTCGCCTTGTTGCGCAGGATCGCCCAAGGTGCCGAAACCGCCTGCTCGTTCGCTCTCCTGCCGCCATACGTCGGCACAGAAGGATTCCAGGGTTTTCAGGCGCAGATCCTCCATGGCGCTCGCCTCGCACCTGCCCATCTCGCGCACGTCCTTGATGGAAATGCCCTTGACGAGCCTTTGGTACAGGCCTTCGATGAAGGCTGCTGTGAGGGGTTCGTCGCGATAGTTCTCTATGTTCAAAAGGATCTGGCCTGCATTGGAGACCAGAAGCTCGATGCCGCTCGCCGGCGCGCAGGCCTGCACGCAGATGCGCTTCATCCGCGCCGCGTCGAGGGCCGGGTTTTCCAACCGCACGGCCGCAACGACGTCGCTCGCCGCAAGGTTGAGCTCATAGTGCCCGCCTTCGGGCTCGGTGAGGATGGTCTCGTAGTGGACAGCGAGCCCCTCGTTGATCTGGTACGTCTCCAGCAGCTTGGAAAGACGCCACGTGGGGGCGTACCAGTCGCTGGAACCATGGCATCCACCGGACTCGTCTTCGCCGAACGCCGTGCTGGCGGGTGCCGGCAGGCAGCGCCCCTGGCATCTGCGCAGCGAATTGACCGTGAACCAGTAGAGCGCGGACTCTTCCGCGGACGCGTTCAAGGCCGACGCGAACGATTCTAGCGTCTGCGCCTTCTGGGAAGCGAGCGACAGGGCCTGCCCCAGCAACAAGCTGCTCCCCGCCATGAGATGTTTGTCCATGCGACCTTCTCCCTCTTCCCGACGCTATGCATGTTCGCAGAACATCGCACTGTTCAGCAAGGGTTTGAAGGCTGACTAGAAAGTATTTACTACACCGGAAAACAGGCAGGAAAGCGCCGCCCGGCGCGCCGCTTCGGCGCGCTGGGCGCGCCTCACACGGCAGCGAGCGCCTGGTCCACGTCGGCCAGAAGATCGGCGGCGTCTTCGATGCCGCAGGACAGGCGGACAAGGTCGGGCGCGATGCCGGCAGACGCCAGTTCTTCGTCGTTCATCTGGCGGTGCGTCGCGTTCGCGGGATGCAGCACGCAGGTGCGCGCGTCCGCTACGTGCGTGGCGATCTGCGCGAGCTTGAGGTTGGCCATGAACTTCTCGGCCGCGGCGCGCCCGCCGGCGACCCCGAAGCTCACGACGCCGCAGCTGCCCTTCGGCAGGTACTTCTGCGCAAGGGCGTACTGAGCGTCGCCTTCGAGCGAGGGATAGCGCACCCAGGCGACCTTCGGGTGCTCCGACAGGAAACGCGCCATGGCCAGGCCGTTCTCGCAATGCCGCGCCATGCGCAAATGCAGGCTTTCCAGCCCCATGTTCACCAAGAACGCGTTCTGCGGCGACTGTATGGCGCCGAAGTCCCGCATGAGCTGGGCCGTCGCCTTCGTGATGAAGGCGCCTTCCCGGCCGAAGCGCTCGGCGTACACGACGCCGTGATAGCTCTCGTCCGGCTGGGTGAGGCCGGGAAACCGCTCCGCATGGGCCATCCAGTCGAAGCGGCCCGCGTCCACGATGGCGCCGCCCACGCTCGCGCCGTGCCCGTCCATGTACTTGGTAGTGGAATGCGTCACGATGTCGGCGCCCCATTCGATGGGGCGGCACAGCACCGGCGTGGGAAACGTGTTGTCCACGACGAGCGGCACGCCATGCGCATGCGCCGCCGCGGCGAAACGCTCGATGTCGAGCACGGCGAGCGACGGGTTCGCGACGGTTTCGCCGAACACGGCCTTCGTGTTGGGACGGAACGCGGCCTCGAGCTGCGCGTCGGTGCAGTCGGGCGCGACGAACGTGCATTCCAGGCCCATGCGGCGCATCGTGTGGGCCAGCAGGTTGTAGGTGCCGCCGTAGAGGGCGGAGCTCGCCACCACGTGGTCGCCCGCGCCGGCAAGGTTGAACACGGCGAAGAAGTTCGCCGCCTGACCCGACGACGTGAGCATGCCCGCCGCGGCTCCCTCCAGCTCGGCGATCTTCGCTGCCACGGCGTCGTTCGTGGGGTTCGCGAGGCGCGTGTAGAAATAGCCGAACTCTTCCAGGTCGAACAGGCGGCCCATGTGTTCGCTCGTGTCGAACTTCCAGGTGGTGGACTGGTAGATGGGAATCTGGCGCGGCTCGCCGTCGCCGGGACGGTAGCCGCCCTGCACGCAGGTGGTGCCAATGGTCTCGCTCATGAAACGCTCCTCACAGGTAAGCTCGCTCGTATCCGGAACATTATAACCACGGGGGTTCGCCTGGCGGTAACGTTCTGTTCCGATAGCACGCTATCTCTTTTCGAGATAAGCGGATCATCTGATTATTAGGTATCATAGACGAGCCTGCTGATCTACCGTCTCAGTTCCGATTGCGAGGTTTGCCGTGCCCATCAAAATCCCCGATGCGCTGCCCGCCACCGACATCCTGGAGGGCGAGAACATCTTCGTCATGACTGAGTATCGCGCCATGCATCAGGACATCCGTCCCCTGAAGGTGCTGCTGCTGAACCTCATGCCCACCAAAATCGTCACCGAGACGCAGATCATGCGCAAGCTGTCGAACACGCCGCTGCAAATCGAGATCGGCCTGCTGCAAACGGCCACGCACGATGCCAAGAACGTGTCCGAACAGCACCTCGACGCGTTCTACACCACGTTCGACGCCGTGAAGGACGAGCATTTCGACGGCCTCATCATCACGGGGGCGCCCGTGGAGCTGCTGGACTTCGAGGACGTGGACTACTGGGAGGAACTGTGCCGCATCATGGCCTGGTCGGCCACGAACGTGCATTCCACGCTCCATATCTGCTGGGGCGCGCAGGCCGGCATCTACTACCACTACGGCATCCCCAAATACGAGTTGCCGGAAAAGCTGTCGGGCGTGTTCGAGCATCAGGTGGTCAAGCCGTCGTCCCCACTCGTGCGCGGCTTCAACGACCACTTCCAGGCACCGCATTCCCGCTATACGGAAGTCCATGCAGCCGACATCGAGGCGCATCCGTCGCTGGAGCTGATCGCCACGTCGGACGAGGCCGGCGTCTACCTGGCAAAGAGCACCGACAGCCGCCACTTCTTCGTATTCGGCCATCCCGAATACGACGTGGAGACGCTGCGGCTGGAATACGAGCGCGACCGCGGGCGCGGCCTGCCCGTGTCCGTGCCCGCGCACTACTTCCCGAACGACGATCCCGCGCAAGAGCCGCATGCCACCTGGCGCGCGCACGCACAGCTGCTCTACACCAACTGGCTGAACTACTATGTCTACCAGACAACCCCCTACGACCTCGCACAGATCGGCACGGAAGATTCTGCGCTCGAGGGGAAGACGCCGCAGGCAGGCGCGGCGGGTGAGGGCGCGGCGCGGGGAGCGACGCACGCGCCGGGCGCGACGCGAGAGGGCGAGGCGCGAGAGGGCGAGGCGGACGCGTCGCAGGCGCGGGCGAAGGCGCACGGTGCGGGCGCATCCCAGGCGGCGACGCCGAATGCGCCCCAACCGGCGAAGCCCCGAACTCCTGCGCCGCAAAACCCCTACCTGCGCGCCGCCAACGAAGACGACGACGGCTACGACCCCTATTCCGACCGACGGGAAGAGCCTCCCCTGTTCGAACCGAACCCGTGGGACTAACCACGCCAGCCACGCGAACGCAAGCCCCGGCTCTGTCAAGTCGGGGCATCCTTTTTTTAAAACAGCGCAATTTTAAGCTGATTTTTATGCTGAAATTTGGTACAATAGATGAAATTCGAGAATGAGAAAGGAGGATCGTCATGCCTCTCACGGTCAAGGCATCGGAAGCCCGCGCGCAATTTCCGAGTATCGCAAAGCGCGTGCATGAGGACAACATCGAAGTGACGGTCATAAAGGGCAGCAAGCCCTACGTCAAAATAGTCCCCATCGACCCTCACTCCGAAGACGAAAATGGAACCATGTATCTAGAAGCATACCAAGAAGCAGTCGAAGAATACCGCGATTTGTTCGAGGCTCTTTCAAAATGAGCGCCAAGAGCGAGGGCGTGCCCATTCCCCACGAAATTGTCCTGGCCATCCACGAAGACCAGCTGCGTCGCTTTGGCGGACTCCCTGGCATCCGAGACGAAGGCCTGCTCGATTCGGCGCTCGCCCAACCATTCGCCTCGTTTGCAGAGCAGAACCTGTACCCGACCATACCCGAAAAAGCAGCACGCTATGCCTTTGGCATCATCAAGAACCATCCGTTCGCAGACGGCAACAAGCGCACAGGGACCGCCCTCATGCTGACGTTCCTCCGCGGCAATGGTTTCCGGTTCAAGCCGCGCAGCACGGAACTGTACGACACCATCATTGCCGTGGCCGATGGCAGCATGGAATACGACGAACTGGTCGCTTGGATCCAGGCACAGCTGTAAGCAGGCTGCACAAGGGGCGCCTACGGATGCGCAGCCCCTTGTGCAGCCTGCTTTCTCTCAGCCTGCTTCCACTTGCTTGTTGGCGCGGGTCGCGTTGTCGGGATTGATGGTCATGCTCTGGAAGCGCTCGGCCATGTAGTCGTCGTCGAAATGATCGGCGTAGAACGTCTCGATGGGCGTGTCCGCCGTGCTTCCCGAGAGGCGCTCGTACCAGCAGTCGAGCGACTGCAGCGTCATGACGCCGTCGACGATCATGAGCACGGCGCAGACCGACGTGATAGTGTAGCGCAGCTTCCAGGGAATGAGGTTCACCAGCTTCAACATCCAGGGCAGCAAAAGCTTGATCCACACGACGCCGAGCAGGCCCCACATGGCCATGAACATGCCGTTCGTGCGGCCGTCGATGGAAAGGAACGTGCCCGAGTAGTCCCACGCCACGGCGCCGAACGCGAATTCCATGAACCAGCTGGTCAGGTACTCGAACGCGCCGCCGATCACGGCGCTGATCAGGAAGATGAGGATGACGGGCTTGTCGTGGAAACGGTTGAGCGCCATGGTCATGAGCACGGCCCCGAATCCGTAGATGGGCGAGAACGGCCCGAACAGCATGCCGGCGCGGTCCTGGTAGTGCCCCGGTTCCACGACGACGAAATGGTACACCGTCTCAATGACGAGCCCCAGCACGCAGCACACGACGAAGATCCAGAAGATGTTGAAGAAGTTCAGGGTGATGTAGCCCTTGCCCGTCTCGTCGCGGCCGAGCGTGCCTTCCTCAACCTGCTCGCGCGTCTCCATGTCGCGCAGAAGCCGCTGCAGCTCGCGCTCTTCGGAAAGCGACGGGTCGATGTAGCCCGACAGGGCGATGAGCAGCACCATGATGACGGCGAAGAAGATGAGGTCGGGGTTGATGCCGAACAGCATCATGTCGCAGATGATGCCGGCGACGGCCAGGGCGATGAGCACTTCGGCCGTCTGCGCGGCATGGCGCCGCTTGTTGCGCAGGAGGCGCACGCCGAAGACGACGAACAACACCGCCAGCAGCACCAGCACTCCCACCATCACGAACGTGATAATGGTGGTGGTCATGGCCTCGTCGTTGAACGCCCCCTCTTGGAACAGACTGACGATGACGAAGGCGACAAGCGCCACCATGGGCAGCGTCGCGACGCCACCCAAAAGGCACAGGATGCCGAACAGCTTCACCAAGACGGGAAGCTTCTGCCTGTCGATAGGCGCCTCGTCGGGCACTCCTTCGATGGTATTCACGCTCTGGTCGCCGCTCATGCCCTCTCCTTCTTGAACAACCAAGGGCAGCCCCGCCCCGAAAAACACGCAAGGGATACCATACCATACCGCCAGTACCCACACGGAATCCCCTAGGCAAAAGCAAGAACCCCGACCCACGAACGGCCGAGGTTCTTGCCACGTCGCCTATTCGGTTGGCCGGCTGCCCGAGAGCATGTTGGCAACGATTCTCACGCCGTCCTCTTTCGCCACAGCAGATACGCAAGGAAGCCGATGGCCAGCAAGGCCGGCCCCGTCGCATACGCTGCCGTATACCCCCACGCGTCCACCATCCAGCCTCCCGCCATTGCCCCCAAGCCCTGCCCCACGTCAACGCCCATGTAGAACGTGGAAGCGGCAACGCCCCGATGTTCCTCGGGCGCGTCCTTCAGGATTTGCCCCTGCAAGGAAACCTGGGCGATCCCTTGCCCGACAATGCGGAAAAGAGCGGCCACGACGATGCACGCAAGCGAGTTCGCGAACGCCACGCACAGCATGGCCACGCTCTCGAACAGAAACGACGGCACCAGCACGGGGGCAAGGCCCTTCCTGTCAACGATCCTTCCGGCAAAGGGACGTGCCGCCACCATGCCGATCGAAGATATGAAAAAGAACAGGGTGACGCCTTCTATTGCCCGCTCGGAGCCAAGCAGCACGATCAAGCTGGTGGTCAGGCCGGCACAGAACGCAAACGACATGACCGCAACAGAGAGCGGGAGCGCGTCAAGACAAATCAGGTCGCCCACGGTAATGCGGGCCTGCTGCGCCCGTCGCTGCTCGGGGCTGGCCGGAAGCGGCAAAAGCAGAAAGACCGTCAGGGCCATGGCACCGGCACTTCCCCAGAACACGCTGCGATAACCCGCATAATCGGCTATCAGCACGCCCAGGCTCGGCCCGATCGCAAGCCCCAACGTCGCGGCAATGCCCACATAGCCCACGCCTTCGCCGAGACGTTTCGCCGGCACGAACCTGGTGGCAACCACTGCCAGCACCGTCGTCTGAATGCAGAGCGCCGCCGCGTGCAGGATGCGAAACGCAATCAGCAACGCCACGTTCGGAGCACAGGCATAGCCCACGAACGAGACGACGGCTATGACGCAGCCCGCCATGAGAAGCCTTTTCTTGTCCACATGGTCGGCGACGAAGCCGACAAACGGCCGGAAAACGAGGGCGCACAGGGAAAACATCCCCGCAACGAAACCGCCCATCGCCGCGGTGTGTCCCAAGGCGACCACGTAGTTGGCAACGAGCGGGATGGTCATGTTGAACGACACCATGTAGACGAACTGCATGAAGAGGCAAGCCGCAAAATACGGGTTCAGAAGCCTTTCTTCGCTTTCCGATCTTTTCTGGACGCTCCGCATGATGCGTCAACGGGCCTTTGCCTTGGCTCAATCGCCCTAGTCGGCCGATTGTGCGGCCTCGGCCGATGCGCCGCCGCCGTCGGCAGGCGCTTTTGGCGTCGCCGACGTGCCGGAAGTGCCGGAAACCTTGGGAACCGCAGGCGCCCCGGGAGTCCCCGGTGCCCCCGGTGCCTTGGGCGCGGCAGGCGCCCCGGGCGCATTGGGGACGGCCGGCGCAGGCGCGCCGGGCGCGGCAGGCGCAGGCGCTGCTTGCGCCACCTCGTCAAAGGGGGTCTTGCAAAAGGGGCACTTCTTGGGAAGCACGCCATTGGTGTAGTTGACCTTCTTGCCACACGAGGGGCACTCAACGGCGGCATTGGCTTCTGCCGGTCTGAAACACATGATGACTTTCCTTTCCGATTGCCGCACGGCCGTGGGATGCGGCACCTGTCGCATCCCACGGCTCGATACGCGCTAGCCTTTTACTTCGAATTTCGTCTTGCACCAGGGGCACTTGGTCGTGTAGCTGCGGAATTCGCGGCTGGTCACGATCTTCTTCAATGGCTTGCCACAGTTGGGACAAACCTTCGGTGCCTGGTCTTCCAGCTCCTTGATGCCGTCGACGTCTTTCTGGTCCGGGCTGTAAGGCATGATCGTTCCCCTTTCGTATCGTTCGTCCACGTGAAGGAGAGGCCCCCACTTCTTGTCTGGCACATCAGGGCATAAAGCAGGCAACGCCTTCTCCACCAAGCTCATCCATGCGCTTTGCCAGGTCTTCGACGGCAACCGCCTCCATGCACTGGGCCAGGCAGTGGTGCGCGCAGGCAGGCTTCTTGCCTTCTTCGATGCGGTCCACGCACAGGTCGCACAGCGCCGAGGGCACGGGAACGTAGTTCCAGTACCACTTGTCGTCCATCTTGACCGGGCCGAATTCGGCAAACTTGATTCCCCACTCTTCTTGGGATTCAATATGCTTTTCTTGGCGGCAGGCAATCTCGCAGCTATGGCAACCGGTGCAGTACTTGTAATCGATGAGCAGAGCGTACTTGGTCATGTCTTGTCCTCCTTTCAAAATCGCTATTCGCCGGGATGCACGTTTTCGTACAGGTACGGGGACTTCTCGCCAGCATCAGGGAAGCTGTTCGGGCCGCGGTCTTCGCGCGGCACGTACTCGGTAGGATCCTGCATGGCGGCATCGGGATTGGTCACCTTGGAAATCTTGCACAGCACGCCCTTGTAGGGAGCGCCATACCCCAGTTTGCCCACCTTGTACATGGGAATGAGCTTGTTGATGTTGGACTTCCACACGCCGAAGAGGTTGGGGAACTCGCCTTCCTGTTCGGGGAACCACCAGCCATGGGCCGCATGGATGACGCGCTCGTCGACCTCGTAGGAGATGCGGGCCCGCTCGCAGCATTTGCCGAACTGGTTTTCGATGAGCACCCAATCGCCGTCATTGATGCCGTACTTCTCGGCCGTCTTCGGGTTGATGGTCACCAGCGGATCGGGCGTGCACGAGCGAAGCGACGCTATCTGCCGGTGTTCGGAGTGGAACGACACGAAGTCGCGCCCGCCCGTGGTAAGCACCAGCGGGTACTCCTTGTACAGCTCCGGCGTGCTGTAGGGGCTCATGGGCGGCTCGATGAAATACGGGAGATCGCGTTCCCCGAAGTCGTCGTAAATGGACGAGCATATTTCAATCATACCGGTGGGGGTGTTGAAGCCGGGCTCGCCGTCGGGCCTCAGCAAGCCCTTCTCGTACTTGCGGTACACCTGCTTCTGCT
>HHCFC01400__coassemble_1873_pt1 | contig 14800 bp, 11 predicted proteins | sample HHCFC01400__metabat2_high_PE_058 | metagenome-assembled genome bin HHCFC01400 | reverse complement strand
TGATGGGAGATGTGGTGGTCGCGCTCAGCAGCGCTTCGACCGACCCTCCCTCGTACATGCCCACGTGATAGAACTCGCCGACGCTCTGCGAGGCGCGTTCGGCTATTTTGTCAGGATAGACGTGTGCATGAATGTCGATGACTGCCATGGAGGTTCCTTCGTGCTGTCGGTGGTTTGCGGTACGGGCAAGGGCGCCCGGTGCGATTGTAGTACAACGTGCCCTCCGCTGGATGTTTCACGCGGCGAAAAAACGGAAGGGGGCGACGTCGTGCGACGGCCGCGGCTGCCTTACGGCACTTGGATGACGCGGTCGTGGTGGTCGACGAAGTAGGCCGACCTGATCTGGGGATGGGCGTCCACGAACGCGGCGCCTTCCTTGATGCCCAGCGCCACCAGCGTGGTGGAAAAGCCTTCGGCGTCCAGCGACAGGTCGGCCACCACGGTAACGCCGGCAGCGTCGGTTTCCACGGGCATGCCGGTGCGGGGATCCAGGATATGGTGGTACAACGTGCCGTCGCGTTCGAAGCAGCGCTCGTACACGCCGCTGGTCACGGCCGAGGCGTCGCCCAGTTGGATGGCGCCCAGAATGCCGTCCTTGCGCTTGGGGTCTTGCACGCCTATCTTCCATTTCGCCCCGTTGGGCTTCACGCCGTGCGTCACCACGTTGCCGCCCAGGTTCACGATGAACGTCTGGACGCCCCGCTCGCTCAGAAGGGCGGTGAGGTCGTCGGCTATGTAGCCCTTCGCGATCCCGCCCGCGTCGACGGAAGCCTGCGGGTCTTCCAGCCGCGCGAAGCACCGGGGCGTGCTTTCCTCCGCGCCGGATTCCTCGCGCAGGACGAGCGTGTGCCAATCGACGTGCTTGACGGCCTGCGCCAGCGCGTCTTCGGACGGCATGACGCCCTCGTGGAAGTTCCACAGACGGCCGGCTGCGCCAATGGTGACGTCGAACGTCCCCTGGCTTTCGGCGCAGTAGTGCTGCGCGGCTTGCAGCAGGCGAAACGTTTCCGGATGAAGGGGGGTTTCGGCGCCTGCGGCCGCGTTCAGCCGTGCTATGTCGGAATGGGGAAGCGTGCGGCTGAACAGCCGCTCGAAGAAGCGGCAGCGGTCGCGCGCCGCCTCCATGGCCGCGCGCACTTCGTTCGCGTCGCCGAACGCCTGCAAGGTGATGACCGTGTTGAACGCGTAGAACATGGCCGTGGACATGCCCGCCTCGTTGGGCTCGGTGAAGACGAACGTGTCTTCCAACGGTATAGGGTCAAGGGCCTCGGAGGTCTCGTCGGATGGCTGGGGACGTGTGGTGTCAGGCATGTTCCGTGCTCCTTGTGCGTGGGCGGCCGGTGCCGTTTTTCAGGCGCGCAATCGCGGCCGATCGGTCTCTTTCCCCATCTTCCCACAACGCCGCAAGCGATTCCATCTCTTTCACCACATTCACGGCCCGCGCCTTGAAGCAGGCCGATTTTGCGTGCTAAACTGAGCCTTCATGGCGGCCCGGCGGCCCGGCGGCCCGGCGGCCAAGTGGCTGCGGCGCGGCAAGAAAGCGAGCGGAACATGACCACGGTCGGCATCATATCGGACACCCATGGCAGGTTGCAGCCCGAAGCGCTGGCAGCGTTGGCCGAGAGCGACCACATCATCCACGCAGGCGACATCGGCGACCCGAACATCTTGTTGGAACTGGAAGCCTTGGCGCCGGTGACGGCCGTGCTGGGCAACAACGACTTCGATGAATACGGCGAGCGCGTCGGGCGGTTCGCGCATCCCGTCATCGACGGCGTGCGCTTTCTGGTGGCGCATTACCCGCGCGACGTGAAGATCACCTTTGCCGGCTCGGCCGCCCTTGTGCCGGGAGATCCGATCCCCCAGGTGTGCGTGCATGGCCACACCCACGTGCCCGAACTGGTGAGTGGCCCGGATGCGCGCCCTGCAACGCTGGTGCTGTGCCCTGGCGCCGTGTTCCGTTCGCGCGGCGACTTCCCCCGCAGCATCGCGAAAGTGGAAGTGGAAGACGGGCGCGTGCTGTCTGCCCGCATCGAGTCGCTCACCGGCAGCACCGTGATGGAATGGGGACAGTGACCGTCGTAGCCCTGCCATAGAGTGGATCGCAGCAAGGCTCGGCAAGCTCGCCTAAGAGAGAGAGGGGGGGGGTGAATGCGCCAAGCCCAACAGCTTATCTGGTCACACGCGGAAACCGGCATCGGTTTGGCCGCGGTAAAAGACGATCGTGGGTGATGAGGCAACGTTGAAAAACGGTTGAGGCCTACTTCTGCCCGACCTGCCCCCGCGTGTATAATGGGTCGCGATCGAAAAGGGGGCCAGTGGACCGGTTTTCGTCATATCCGTGGGGGTTGCTGCTGATGGTCGTCGTGGGCGACGGCCTGTTCGTTGTGCTGCAGGTGCCCTCGCCCAGCTTCATAGGATTCGGCCTGACGCCGTTGCCGCTGCTGCTTGCCGAGACCGCCACGTACCTGCTGGGCGGCTACGTGGTGTTCCGGCTCCGTCTGTACTCCAGCAAGGCGCTCTACTTTGGCTGCTTCGCGGCCACGGTGGTGGCGTATGCGCTGCTCGCGTTCGCGCCGCTGCCCGAAGCGGCGGTCATGGCGCTGCAAGTGGTGGTGTACTGCCTGCTGGCCCTGCTCAATCTCTGCTGGGGCGTCAGCTTCGCTTCGTTCAAGCCCTCGGTTTCCATGGTTCTGGTGGTGGGCTCCTACATCGTGTGGAGCACGTGCGCCCTGCTCATATCCTTCATGGCCGACGCCCCCTTCGGGCTTTCCAACCTGCAGGTCCTTATGCCGCTGGCGTCGCTGGTGCTGCTGGGCTTCTGCCTGAAGCGCATCGACTTCGGTGCCGACCAGAAGCGCTATGCGGATGACGAGCAGCAGGGAAGCTTTGCGGCCGTGGTCAAGTCGGTGCGCGAGCCGGTGCTGGCCACCTTGGCGCTCTCGTTTCTGTTCGGCGCCATCATGCAGGTGGATGTGGTGCAGGGGTATTCCGGCTATCTGGTGTCGCCCGAAGCGCAGGTGGGCAGCATCGCGCTTTCGGTCGCGCTGCTGGTGTACGTGCTGCGCGACGTGCGAGCGGGCATGCGCCTGCCTCTGCGCGCCGTGGTGTTCGTGGCGCTCATGCTGGCGACGGTGCTCATGGCCCGTGCGGCCCTGGAAAGCCAGACGTTCTTCACCAGCGGGGTGCCGCTGGCGCTGTTCAACTTCTTCGGGCAACTTGTCTGGATCGTGTTCGTATGGAAGGGCTACGAAAGCAAGGCGAATTCGTTCAGCATCGTCGCCTTGGGGCTGGGATCCATGCGGTTGGGACTGTTGCTGAGTCGTGGCCTGGTCATCGGGGTGTCCGAGACGGTGGGCATTTCAGCCACCACGGCGAACCTGATATCCATCGTGGGGCTATGGGTGCTGTTCGTGGGCGTTTTGGGGGCGGTATGGCTGGTGGTCAGGCGGCAGACCATTGAAACCACGCCGTTCGAGCCCAGCGACGGAGGCGCGGGGGAAGCGCCGTCCGCCACGTCGTCGCCTGACGAGGCAGCCACCGCGCAGGACGCGTTCGGCGAGAAGTTCGCCGAAGCGGTGCACGTTGCGGGCTTGACGGAGCGCGAGCAGGAAGTACTCAAGATGTACGCCAGCGGGCGGAGCGCCGTCTACATAGCCGACGAGCTGTACCTGTCCAACTACACGGTGAAGACCCATCTGCGCCGCTGCTACGCGAAGCTGGGCGTGCATTCGCGCCAGGAACTGCTCGACCTCATTTGGAAAGGCCAGTATCCCGCCGCGTGATCGCGGGGCAAAGCCACTCAATTCCCTTTTACCTGCGAAAACAGAAGAATACTCCCTTTTGTGCTACCGCTGCGTAGCCGCAAATAGACCCTTTGGAGGTACACGCCCGCCGCGCCGCGCGCCTATGCTTCGGGCTGTCCTTGATGCGGCTGTCCTGAACAGGACGGCGGCTGAACGAGGAAACGAACGTCACTGGCCACCGGATGGGTGGGGATACAGGGAAAAGGGAGGAAGCAATGGAACTGGACCGTAGGAATTTCTTGATGACGCTTGCCGTGGGATCCGCCGTCGTGGCGGGCGCGGGCTTGGCGGGCTGCGCCCCCAAGACCAAGGCCGAGGCGGGCAGCGCGCCTGCGGGCGGCGGGGAGCTGCCCGATTCCTGGGACGAGGAATGCGACGTGCTGGTCATCGGCTCGGGCTATGCCGGACTGGCGGCGGCATACGAGGCCAAGAACGCCGGTGCCGACACCCTGCTAGTCGAAAAGATGGGCACCCTGGGCGGCAATTCCGCCATAGCCGACGGCGACTTCGCGGTGTGCATGTCTTCGGCCCAGAAGGCGAAGGGCATCGAGGACTCGGTCGACAAGTACGTGGCCGACATGGTGGCCGCAGGCCTGGGCTTGAACGACGTGGAGAAATGCCGCGTGTTGGCCGAGAAGTCGAACGAGACGTGGGAATGGACGCAGACCGAGCTGGGTGTGGAATGGGACACCGACGAGGACGGCAACGTGAACGTCATTCCCTACGGCGGCCATAACACGCTGCGCACCATCCATCCCAAGGTGGGGCACGGCTCGGCCATCGTGATGCCTCTGATCGAAAAGCTGGAGGGCATGGGCGTGCCCATGAAGACGAACATGATGCTGACGCGTTTCTTCCGCGACGATTCCGGCCGCGTGGTGGGCGTGCAGGTGAACGACAAGGCGAAGGACAACGACGTGACCACGGGCACGCCCCACTTCATCAAGGCGCGTCGCGGCGTGGTGCTGGCAAGCGGCGGCTTCGGCATGGACGTGGCCTGGCGCGTGCAGCACGACCCGCATCTGGACGAGACGGTCGACTGCACCAACCAGATGGGTGCGACCGCAGAGGCGCTGATAGCCGCCATGAAGTCCGGCGCCCTGGCCGTGCATCTCGACTGGATCCAGATGGGCCCGTGGTGCAGCCCCGACGAGGTGGGCTACGGCAAAGGCCCCAGCTACATCGACGCGAACGTGGCATACTGCCCGAGCATCGACCCGCAGACCGGACAGCGCATCGTCAACGAGCTGGCCGACCGCCGCGTCTACTCCAACGCCATCGTGGAGAACGGCGTGCCGCTGCTGCAGATTGTGGACGAGCGCAACATCCCCAAATGGAACTTCGACGCGAACCTGCAGCCCGCCATCGAGGCCGGCATCACGAAGAAGTACGACAGCATCGACGAGGTCATTGCGGCTTACGACCTGCCTGCCGATGCGTTCAAGGCGCAGCTCGAGCGTTACAACGGCTACGTGGCCACGAAGGTCGATGAAGAGTTCGGCAAGATCATCCCCGAGGACGCCCAGCCGGTGCAGGAGCCGCCGTTCTACGTGACGCGCATCTGGCCGAAGGTGCACCACACCATGGGCGGCGTGAAGACCGACATGAATGCCCAGGTGCTCGACGTGGACCTGCTGCCTATCCCCGGCCTGTTCGCGGCAGGCGAGGTGACCGGCGGCGTGCACGGCGCGTGCCGCCTGGGTTCCTGCGCCACGGCCGACTGCCTGGTGAACGGCCGCGTGGCGGGCCAGTCCGCCGCGCAGAACGAAGCCATCGCGTAGAAGGCCTCGCGAAGAGAAAAGGGAGTGCGACGGCATCACGCCGCCGCACTCCCTTTTTGCGTGCTGAAAGGCTGTTGGCTCGCTGCGACGGCAAGACGCGTGGCCCGCGGTCGCAGCGGGTGGTGCAAAGCTTCTTAGAACGCCGTGAAGGTGCTCTTCGGGCAGAAGCAGATGGGGCACTTCTCGAAGTCTTCGCCCTTGTGGATGTAGCCGCAGATGGGGCACAGGTAGAATTTGTCGTCGTCGGGGGCGTCGATGTTGTTGTACGCGTCCAGGTAGCGCTCGGCGTGCACGGACTCGGCCAGCTTGGCTCGAGTGAACACCTGCACGGCCTTGGCATTGCCCTCTTCCTGGGCCTTCTTGATGAAGGCCGGGTACATGTCGGAGGTCTCGTAGATCTCGCCGCAGGCGCCGGAGATGAGGTTCAGGTCGGAGGCTTCGGCAGCCGGAGCATCGGCCGTGGGCTTCTGATAGTCGGGATCCATGTCGGACACGAGCGCGTACTCGAGGCCGATGTGGATCTGCTCGGCGGCGGAAGTGGCCTCGAACAGGCGCGCGATCTGGTCGTAGCCCTGCTCCTTGGCTGCCTTGGCAAAGGCGGCATACTTGGCGGAGGCGCCGGTCTCGCCCGCGATGGCGGCCTTCAGGTTGTCGAGCGTGGTGCCAACGACGGTCGTGCTGTTGGAGACGACATCGAAGTTGGTGGAGTTTTCGGCAGTGGGAATTTCAGGACGGACTTTCATAGTCATGTCAGCAAGCTCCTTCTGGGTCTCGTCATGTTCCTCTTAATGAGAACAAATCTCAATAAGACTATCTTAGGTCTTTTGGATGATCGACGCAAGAAAAAATACCGGTCGTCCCTGACCCTTCAGCAAACATTCACAGTTCGTCGGCAAGTGCTGTGTTCGTGGACTTGGCAGCACGGTGAAAAATCGGCCTGGACTCTGGTCGTTGGCGGACCGGTCGGCGATAATAGCGGAGAAACAACGGTAATCGTGGAAACCTTCCTCGATTCGGAGCCTGGGACGGCTGCGGCGGAAACCCCCGGACCGTCAGGAAAGGACACCTATGGAACGCGACGTGGCATGGAACAAATACGACGAGGCCGACGACGAGGCCTTGGAGGAACTGGCTGCAGAATACATCGGTTTCATCTCCCAAAACAAGACCGAGCGCGAATGCGCGGCATCCGCCATCCGTCTGGCCGAGGCGCATGGCTACCGTCCGCTCGACGAGGCTGCGCGCGAAGGGCGTGCGCTTGTGGCTGGCGACAAGGTGTGGGCGGCCGCGCACGGCAAGGCGCTCATTCTGGTGCAGGTTGGCTCGCAGCCGTTCGCTGCCGGCATGAACATCCTGGGCGCGCACATCGACAGCCCGCGCCTTGACCTCAAGCAGAACCCGCTGTACGAGAGCAACGGGTTCGCGCTCATGGACACCCATTACTACGGCGGCATCAAGAACTACCAGTGGGTCACGTTGCCCCTTGCGCTGCATGGCGTGGTGGCCAAGACCGACGGCACCGTGGTGGACGTGAACGTGGGCGACGATCCGGGAGATCCGGTCTTCTGCGTGAGCGACCTGCTCGTCCACTTGGCGAACCAGCAGATGGACAAGAAGGCCGGCAAGGTGGTGGAAGGCGAGGACCTGGACCTGCTGGTGGGCAACCGTCCCTGGGTCGCCAAGGACGAAGGCGACGACGCCGCAGACATGCCGGCCGAAGCCGCGGAGTCGAAGGGCCCGTCGGCGGACAAGCCTGCCTGGGAGGAGCTTGCCGAGAAGGAGCCGGTGAAGGCGTTCGCGCTCAAGCTTCTGGCCGACAAGTACGGCATCGTCGAAGAGGACTTCCTGTCCGCCGAGTTGGAGGCGGTGCCGGCCGGCCCTGCGCGCGACCTCGGTTTCGACCGCAGCATGGTCATCGGCTACGGGCAGGACGACCGCGTGTGCGCCTACACGTCGCTCATGGCGCAGCTGGAGGTGGAGCGCCCGAGCAAGGCGGCGGTGTGCGTGCTGGTGGACAAGGAAGAGATCGGCAGCGTGGGCGCCACCGGCATGGCGTCGCAGTTCTTCGAGAACACCATCGCCGAGATCATGGAACTGGCGGGCGAGGGCGGCTCTCTGCCGCTGCGCCGCGCGCTTGCGGCCTCCAGCATGCTGTCGTCCGACGTCTCGGCCGGCTTCGATCCGGCCTATGCGAGCGTCTTCGAGGCGAAGAACTCTGCCTATCTGGGCCGTGGCCTGGTGTTCAACAAGTACACCGGCAGCCGCGGAAAAAGCGGCAGCAACGATGCGAGCGCCGAATACGTGGCGCGCATCCGCCGCGTCATGGACGAGGCCGGGGTGTCCTACCAGACCGCCGAGCTGGGCCGCGTGGACGCGGGCGGCGGCGGCACCATCGCCTACCTGCCTGCGAAGTACGGCATGGACGTCATCGATTCCGGCGTGGCGGTGCTGTCCATGCACTCCCCCTGGGAGGTCACCAGCAAGGCCGACATCTACGAGGCGTTCAAAGGCTACCAGGCTTTCCTGAAGAACGCGTAGCGGGCAGAAGACGCGCGGGGAACCCAAGAGAGCGAAACTGGAACATATGAAGCCGAACGACAAGCCGGCCGCCGTGCCAGGCGGCCAAGGGAGCGTGGAACCGCTGCGAGCGCAACAAGAGGAAGAAAGCGGGAAACAGCCTGCACGGCGGCAACTCGACCAGCCACAAGGTCGGCATGAGGCCGCCCGCTCGCGCAGGCGGGAATCCCTCGCGCAGCCACAGCGGTTCTTCACGAGCGCGTCTCTGCTGGCAGCTTGCGCGTGCATCACCATGGTGCTGTGGATAGCCTACGACGCGGTCATCCCCGCGCTCCCCTCCATATCGGCGGAGTTCGGCGCCTCCAGCAGCGTTACGAACCTGGTGTTGTTCCCGTTCCTGCTCGCCATGGCGCTCGGACAGCTGGTCAGCGGCACGCTCAGCGACCGTTTCGGGCGCAAGCCCGTCCTCGTCGTCAGCGGCGCGCTGTTCTTCGTCTTTTCGGCCCTGTGCGCGCTTGCGCCCAGCATCGGGCTGCTTGTCCTGTTCCGCATTCCCGAAGGACTGGGATGCGGCGCCATGATGACCATGCTGATCACCGTGGTGACGGACAGCTACCGCGGCAAGGCGTTCGACCGTGCCATGACCATCATGCAGGCTCTTCCCATCATCGGCCCCGTGGCCGCCCCCTTCCTCGGATCGCTCATGATGACGCTGTTCACCTGGCACGCCATCTTTGTGCTGCTCGCCGTTCTGGGGGCGGCCTCGCTGGTGGCGGTTCTGCTGCTCGACGAGACGTTGCCCGCCTCCGAACGCCTGACCACGGGCATGGCCGCCAACCTGCGCAGCATGGTGCCCGTCTGCAGGGAACCCGGCTTTCTGGGAACCACGCTGGTGCTGGCGCTCGTCGGCATGCCCATGATGGCGTTTCTGGCCGTGAGCTCGTACATCTACTTGGAACAGTTCGCCATCGGGTACGTGGGCTACAGCGCCTTATACGCGTTCACGGCGGGGGTCGGCGTGCTTTCGCCCTTCGTGTACCTGCGGCTTTCCGGACGCGTGGGCGAAAACGCCATCGCGAAGGCATGCCTTGTCGTCATGGGCATCTCCGGCGTGATGACCGGGCTTTTCGGCTACGCAAGCGCCTTGGGCGTGCTGGCTGCCAGCGTGCCCTTGTTCTTTGTGGAGGCCGTCTTCCGCGCGCAGGGCTTCGTCGCCCTGCTGGAAGACCGCACCGAATCGCGCGGAGCCGCCAATTCGGTGGCGACCTTCATCTACAGCGCCGTCAGCGCCTTGGGAACCGTCGCCGCCAGCTTCCCTTGGGGCAACTTCGTCACGGGCATCATGGTCGTCACGCTGGGATGCACCGTTACGGCGGCGGGCATCTGGCTCTATCTGACCAAGAAACACCGCCTGCTGAAGCGCTATCGAGAGAACTAGCGGCCCGCCGCCTGCGGCGCAGGTCGGCGTTTGGCGTGCTGCCTTGGCGCCCGCCGCCGTGACGCCCGCATGCTGCGGTCCCTACGCTCGCCGTGCCCTGCCGCTGGTGCCGATGGCCGTTGCGGCGTGGCAAGCGGCTCGTCCCTTCCGTTTTGCGCTACAATGATCCCCGCGCTTGCGGAACCCCCTTTTCGAGGCCTTGAAAGCGAGGAAACGTCCGTGCGGGAAAAATTTGGGTCCCGGTTAGGATTCATACTGATAAGCGCGGGATGCGCCATCGGGCTGGGCAACGTGTGGCGGTTCCCCTTCATCACGGGACAATACGGCGGTGCGGCGTTCGTGCTGCTGTTCCTGGTGTTTTTGGCGGTGTTCGCGCTTCCCATCCTGATCATGGAATTCGCCGTTGGCCGTGCCAGTCAGAAAGGCGTCGCGCGCAGCTTCGACGCATTGGAGCCGCAAGGGTCGCGATGGCATCGGTTCAAATGGATCGCCTTGGTGGGAAACTACCTGCTCATGATGTTCTACACCACGGTGTCGGGCTGGATGCTGGCCTTCATGGCGTACAGCGCGATGGGATCTTTCGAGGGACAGGACGCAGCCGGCGTCACGGCGGTGTACGACGGGCTTTTGGCCGATCCGCTGCAGATGGTCGCGTTCATGCTGGTCGCCGTCGCCATAGGCGTGGCAGTGACCCGAGCAGGCCTGCAGAAGGGAATCGAGCGGGTCACCAAGGTGATGATGGTTTCGCTGTTCGCCGTGCTGGCGGTGCTGTGCGTGCGCGCGGTCACGTTGCCGGGTGCAGGAGAAGGGCTCGCTTTCTACCTCATGCCCGACTTCGGCAAGCTGTTTGCAGGCGCCACGCCCGCAGAGCAGTGGTCCACGTTTTCCGACGCGGTGTTCGCCGCCATGGGCCAGGCGTTCTTCACGGTGTCGGTCGGCGTGGGCTCCATGTCCATCTTCGGCAGCTACATCGACAAGAACCGGCGGCTGACGGGCGAGGCCGTGCGCATTGCGGGGCTCGACACCCTCGTGGCGCTCATGGCGGGCCTGGTCATCTTTCCGGCATGCTTCGCGTTCGGCGTCGAGCCGGGGGCGGGTCCCGGCCTCGTGTTCATCACGCTTCCGAGCGTGTTCAACCAGATGCCGCTCGGCCAGTTGTGGGGCACGCTGTTCTTCCTGTTCATGAGCTTTGCGGCCCTGTCGACGATCATCGCCGTGTTCGAGAACATCATGAGCTTCTCCATGGACCAGTGGGGCTGGTCGCGCAAACGCTCGTGCGCCGTGAATGGCCTGATGCTCGCGCTGCTGTCCCTGCCGTGCGTGCTCGGCTTCAACGTGTGGGCGGGCGTGGAGGTGCCCGGCGTGGGCAACATCCAGGCCATCGAGGACTTCCTGGTGTCGAACAACGTGCTGCCGCTGGGCGGGCTCGTGTTCCTGCTGTTCTGCACGACGAGGCGCGGCTGGGGGTTCGACGCGTTCTTGCAGGAAGCCGATGCAGGAGCCGGCCTGCGCTTTCCCCGCTGGGCGCGCGGCTATGTGCGCTTCGTGCTGCCGGCTCTCATCGTGATCGTGTTCGTGGCCGGCTACGTTCCCATCCTGCAGGTGTGGCTGGGCCTGGGCTGAGCGAATGGCCGGTGGCCGCAGGGGCGCCTCGCCCCGCAGCCGTCCAGAGAGCTTGTTCCTACATCGTTTTTTGCAGGCGGGCTATCGCTGCCAGGTAGACCACGAACGTGACCACTTCGATGCCCACGAGTGCGAGCACGGCGACAAGCGATGCCTGGTCGAGAACGAACAGCACGAGAGCCACAATTGGCACCAATACGCTGAACAGCGTGAATGCGCGTCTGGCGGCCAGGTTGCCGATGGCCTGGTTGCGCTCGTCGGACTGTTCGACCAGCTCTTGCGGCGTGGTCCTGTGGGCGAATGCCGCCACGCCGCAGACAATCAGCGCCACGGCGCAGCCTGCGAAGCCCCAGACGGCCTTGCCGGCGGTGGGCACCAGGCTGGCGATGCCCCCCAGGTCAAATGCGAGCGCGAGCGCCACGAGCGCGATGACGACGCCTGCAGACAGCGTCACGATGGCAGTGCCTTTATTCTTCATGGTCGTCCTCCTGATAGATGAACACGTCTTCGATCTGCATTCCGAACCGCCGTGCGATCTTGAAAGCGAGTAGGATCGAAGGGTTGTAACGCCCCTTCTCGAGCGAGCTGATGGTCTGGCGCGACACGCCGAGTTCCCGTGCGAGGTCCTCCTGCTTGATGCCCCGTTCTTTCCGCAGCTCTTCCAAGCGGTTGTCCACGGGCTTCCTCCCCCCTCATGATGCGAGTCCTCATATGGAAAGCTAGCTTTCCATACAGCATACCGCCTTTGGCAAGGAATGTAAAGGACGCTTTACGTGAAAAACCTAATCGTCAGCGTCGCGCGAGAACGACCCGTCATGCGTCTCCTTGGCGCGGTAGAGCGCTTCGTCTGCCTTGCGCGACAGCTCCGCGTAGGTGTCCCCGCGCGCGGCCGCAGCAGCTCCTGCCGAAAGCGTGATCGCCGGCACTCCGCGCTTGAGCGCTTCGCGACGCAAGGTTTCGTTCACGTCCTCCAACAGGCTCTCCGCTACGTTGTAGTCGTCGGTGCCCGAAAGGAACACGGCGAATTCGTCTCCGTGCAGGCGGGATGCCACGTCCACGGTGCGGATGCGGCCGACGATCATCTGAGCTGCCAGCTTGATGGCTTCGTCGCCCACCTCGTGGCCATAGGTGTCGTTCACTTCCTTGAAGCGATCGCCGTCGAGCATGATGAAGATGCCCCGGTCTCCTTCGCCCATGTCCTTGAGCAGCGAAGCGACCTCCTTTTTAAACGAACGCGCATTCATCATGCCGGTCAGTTCGTCGACCGCCGCGTCCTTCTGGGCCGCCGCGAGAGCGATTTCCAGACGGCGTTGCATCTGGCCCAGCTGAACATAGGCTTCCTGCAGTTGGTGGCTTTTACGATTCTTCGACACGCGCATGATGACATACACGAGCAGGAATTCCAGAAGGAGCAGGGGAACGAGCCACGAAGCCGCAGTGGCGCCCCACATCGTGCTAGCGGGCACCAATACCAGAAAGCCGTAACCGTCCCTTTCCTGAGCGAACCCGTACTCGAGCGACCCGTCGACCGAGAGCAACGACGCCATTCCCACATGAGAGGCAAGCACCGTCTGGCTTTCCGCAAAGCTGCCGAGAAACGACGCGAAGGACTGGGCGGACGCCGCCTCCTGCTCGGCTTTTTCCCGATCCTCGTCGGTGGCGAAACCGCCCGCCGCCACTCGCTGGGCGGCGGCGTCTGCGGCCGCTTCGGCATCTTCCTCGGTTCCCCAAAGGTTTCCTCCCAGATAGCTTTCCTCGGTGCTGCCTATGACGGTTCCGTTGGCGTCGTAGATCATCACCTGCCTTGGCAATTGGGAGCTGGTCAAAGACGCGATGTCTTGGATGGCGCCCATCTTTATGTCGTAGGCGAACACGGTCTCTCCGTCCGGCTGCATCTGAGATATGGTGGAAAGGACGTAGTTGTTCGCATAGCTCATGTACGGAGGTGTGAAGGCCACCTCGCCCCGGGCTGCAGCCGCCGCCTGGTACCAGGGCCGTTCGGTGGCAACGTATCCCGATTCCTCGTAGACTGAGTAGGGTGTGTCCCAGCTGTACAGATAGCGTTCCCGATAATACAGGTACAGGCCGTCGAAGGTGTCGCCTTCCACCGCGGCCAAAGAATCGTTCGCCTCTTTCAAAAAGGTCTCCACGGCATCCGGATCGGGGTCGTGCTCGATTTCCCGGGCCAGCAGCTGGGAGAAAAGCAGGAACGAATGCTCGTAGTTTTCCATGACGTCGTTGAAGCGGCTTTCGACGTCGGCAACCTCCGAAGCGAGTGTGCGGTCGATGACCGACGCTTCGTGAAAGCCGATCCCAACGAGCGCTGCGGCATTGACCGTCACCACGATGGCCGCGACGACGGCAGCCCGCCTGAAGCGGGTCTTCCGCCCTCCCTTTTCCTGCCCTGCGCTCATATTGCCGCCCTCCCTGACGCATCGATGCCGGCCATTGTATCGCAGTCGACGAAGGCAGGACGTGTCATGAGGCTTTCCGAGGCGAAAGGAGCGCGTAAGAGGCAAGAAGGGGGCCGGCCGGAGATTTCTCCATATTCGGGCTTTTCGCAGGAATCCTCGCGTGTGGGCTGGCTGCGTGGCTATAATAGCGGGTAACACCTGAGCAACGGGTGCATGACGGGTCGTCGCCGCAGGCGAACCGCCCTGCACCGCCCCCGCCGACCGTAGATGGAGGAGTCCATGGCCTACTATTTCGACGAACCGTCCCGTACCTTCAACGAGTACCTGCTGGTTCCTGGGTATTCGTCGTGCCGCTGCATCCCGCAGGACGTGAGTCTGAAGACGCCGCTGGTCAAGTACCGCCGCGGCGAAGAGCCGGCCATTTCCCTGAACATTCCCATGGTTTCCGCCATCATGCAGGCGGTGTCCGACGACGGCATGGCCATCGCCTTGGCGACCGAAGGCGGCCTGTCGTTCATCTACGGCTCGCAGACCATCGAGGAGCAGGCGGCCATGGTCGCGCGCGTGAAGGACTACAAGGCCGGGTTCGTGACCAGCGACGCCAACCTTTCGCCCGACATGACGCTGGCCGACGTGGTGGCCCTGAAGGAGCAGCATGGGCACTCCACCATGCCGGTGACCGACGACGGCACGGCCAACGGCAAGCTGCTGGGCATCGTGACCGGGCGCGACTACCGCATGTCCCGCATGTCCATGGACGACAAGGTGGCGGACTTCATGACGCCGCGCGAGAAGCTCATCGTGGCGCCGGCCGACACCTCGCTCAAGGAAGCCAACGACCTCATTTGGGAACACAAGCTGAACTCGCTGCCCGTGGTGGACGCCGACGACCGGCTCCTGTACATGGTGTTCCGCAAGGACTACGACTCGCATAAGTCGAACCCCAACGAGATGCTGGACGCCCACAAGCGCTACATGGTGGGCGCGGGCATCAACACGCGCGACTACGCCGAGCGCGTGCCGGCGCTGGTGGAGGCCGGGGCCGACGTGCTGTGCATCGACAGCTCGGAAGGCTATTCGGACTGGCAGAAGTTCACGCTCTCCTGGATCCGCGAACACTACGGCGACGACGTGAAGGTGGGCGCGGGCAACGTGGTGGACGCCGAGGGCTTCCGCTTCCTGGCCGACGCCGGCGCGGACTTCATCAAGATCGGCATCGGC
>HHCFC01400__coassemble_1846_pt1 | contig 15262 bp, 12 predicted proteins | sample HHCFC01400__metabat2_high_PE_058 | metagenome-assembled genome bin HHCFC01400 | reverse complement strand
AAACCCCAACCCCCCAAACCCTTCGGATGTTCCCGGATGCCCAGGATACCGGGATGGCGGGACGGCGAGATGCCAGGATGGTAGGACGGCAGGATGCCCGGATGCTCTGGATTTCCGTATACGCTGGCTTCTCGTCTTGGGAGACTGCTATGCCGGCGTGCATTCTCCGGTTCCCGTACGCGCTGGTTTTCTGCGAGCTCCCCGAATGCTCGTATGTTCTGACGATCGTATGCTCTGGCGGCCGGCGGACGTTTTCGGATGCCCGGGGTCGGGTGATTTGTGGACGCCCAATATCCCGGGGGATGCCGATGGCGATCCGACGTGGCGCGTCCGCCTGCGGGATGCCGATGGCAATCTGGCATGGTGCGTCCGCTGCGCCTTGTGGACAAAAACGCCCCCATTCCGTGACTTTTGCGGCTTTCGTCTTCCTTCGGTTGGGTGTTTGTCGGGAAAACACCTGCTCAAGGGCGTGTGCTTTCGATTATTTGTCGAAAAGGATAATGAATCGAGGCGATTTTGTCCAATTCGCATCGAGATCCCCCCTGTTGCCCCGTTCTAGCAAGCGCCCCCTTCGTCTCGCCTGCGTCGCTTTGTCTTGCGAACGCCTTTTCCGCCTCGTCCATGTTGTTTTGATCTCGCGAGTGCCCCTGTGCTCCCGCGCCCCGTCGCCATGTCCTTATCGCGAGCGCCCCCGCGTCCCGCAGTCCGGCAAGTGCCTACCCGCCCCGCGTTTCGCCTCTCCGTCACGTCTCCCACATCCTCTACGTCCCGCCGGTTCCCCTCGCGAGCGCCCATCTGGGTTGGCCTGCACCCGGGCGCGGCTTCTCGTCAAAAAGTCTTCTCTCGTCTTCTGCCGATCATCTGCGATGTCGGGTGCGGGCTTCCCGCCTCCGCCGATCCGAGCCTTTCGCGTTCGCAAAATGACGGGTGGCATCCGCGTTTTCTCGTCCCCTCGAACGGAAAGTACGCTACACTGACTTTCAACGGCTTTCGTGGGTTAGCTGGTACGTTCGTGTGTTTGTAGGATTCAGGCTCGAAGTGGTTCGTGCCTCGGATGCGGCAAAAGGGCACGGCCACGCAACAGGAAAGTTGGTGGTCAACATGGCAGCTCCTGCTACCGAACACGTGCGCAACATTGTCCTCGTCGGCCAAGACGGAGCCGGCAAGACCTCGCTCGCCGAGGCCATGCTCCACGTCTCTGGCAAAACGCCCCGCATGGGCACCACGCACGACGGGAAGTCCTACCTGGACTACGATCCCGAAGAGATCAAGCGCAAGTTCACCATCAGCACGTCCCTCGCTCCCATTCCCTACAAGGACTTCAAGATCAACCTTCTAGACACGTCGGGCCATCCCGACTTCATCGGCGACACGCTGGCCACTATGCAGGCGGCCGAAATGGCGCTCTTCGTGGTGGACGCGGTTGCCGGGCCACAGGTGATGACCACCAAGCTGTGGCGCGAAGCCGAAGACATGCGCCTGTCGCGTGCCGTGTACATCAACCACATCGACCGCGAGAACGCCGACTTCGACGCGGCCATGGCCACGCTGCACGCGCGCTTCGGCTCGCGTCTGGGTCCGGTCACCATTCCCATCGGCGTGGATGCCGACTTCAAGGGCGTAATCGACGTCATCCGCATGAAGGCGCGCTACTTTGACGAGGGCAGCGATTCCGAGCGCATCGAGGACATCCCGGCCGAATACGCCGACGTGGCCCAGACCGCCCGCGACAAGCTGTGCGACCTGGTGGCCGAAGCCGACGACGAGCTCATGATGAAGTACCTGGACGGCGAGGAGCAGCTCACGCAGGAGGAATTGGAATCGCTTCTGGACAAGGCCATCGCGCAAGAGCTGTTCATCCCCGTGTTCGTGGGGTCCACCATCATCAAGCAGGGCGTGCAGGGCGTCATGGAGGACATCTGCACGTACTTCCCGCATCCGGCCAGCCACGGGCGCTTTCAGATGGCGGGCGGCGACTCCATCCGCATCGACGAGTCCAAACGCCCCGCCGCGTTCGTGTTCAAGACCGTGTCCGACCCGTTCGTCGGGCGTCTGAGCTTCTTCAAGGTGCTCGCCGGCGTGTTGGAGCCCGGCATGGAGCTCATCAACGCCCGCACGGGCAAGAAGGAACGCCTGGGACACCTGTACGTCATGATGGGCAAGGAAGCCACCGACGTGAAGAGCGCGAAGGCCGGCGACATCATCGTGGTGCCGAAGCTCAGCGAGACGCGTTCGGGCGACACGCTTTCGGAGACCGGCGAGATCGCGGTCGAGCCGCTTGCACTGCCCACGCCGCAGTACCCGGTGGCCATCGAGGCCGTCAACAAGAAGGACGAGGACAAGCTGGGCACGTTCCTGGCCCGCTTCGCCGAAAACGACCCCACCGTCCGCATCAGCCGCAGCGAGGAAACGCACCAGACCGTCATCACGGCCATGGGCGACACCCAGGTGGAAACGCTGTTGGCGCGCTGCAAGGAGCAGACGGGCGTGGAGGCGAAGCTCGTGCCCGTGCGCATCCCGTACCGCGAGACCATCCGCAAGACCGCCGAGGCGCAAGGCCGCCACAAGAAGCAGACGGGCGGCGCGGGGCAGTTCGGCGACTGCTGGCTGCGCCTCGAGCCCAACCCGGGCGGCGGCTACGAGTTCCTGGACGAAATCGTGGGCGGCAAGATCCCGCGCGGGTTCATCCCCGCCATCGACAAGGGCGTGCAGGACGCCATGGCCGAAGGGTTCTTGGCCGGCTATCCCATGGAAGACATCAAGTGCGCGGTGTTCGACGGCAGCTACCATGCGGTCGACTCCAACGAAATGGCGTTCAAGACCGCCGCGCGCATCGGCTTCCGCGCTGCCTGCGAAAAGGCCGACCCGGTGCTTCTGGAGCCCATGGCGAACCTGAACATCGTGGTGGGCGAGGACTACGCGGGCGCCGTCATGGGCGACATCTCCACGCGCCGCGGCCGCATCGTGGGCACCGACTCCAACGATGCGGGCGAGACGGTCATCATCGTGCGCGTACCCTACGCCGAAGTGGTCACGTACACGAAGGACCTGCGCTCCATCACGCGCGGCAGCGGTTCGTACTCCATCACCCTGGAAGGCTACGAGGAAGCGCCGCACGACGTGACGAAGAAGCTGGTGGAGGCGTACCAGGCGGCGCGCGCGGCCGGCAACTGACAGAGCGCGCTTCGAAACAAGGGGACGGGCCGCCGGATGGCGGCCCGTCCTTTTTGCGTGTGCATCGCGGGCCGATGCCCGAAGAAGGCTGTTCAATGGCTAAGAAAAGTCTTATCTTGATCATATAGATGACAGAATCGGTTGCACATCGACGTTTATGAAGCAGATCGGCCTGCCGTCGCACATCGTCTGTCGGGCGGTGGGGGAGGGCTGTCGGAGAGAGAGGGGTAAGGGGCGTTGTTGCGGATATCCGATGCACGGCTCGACGCGTTCGTGGCAGAAGACGTGCCCTACATCGATCTGACGTGCGAGGCGCTCGGGATCGGGGACGAGCCAGGGGCCATCTCGTTCTTCACGCGGGAAGAGGGTGTGCTGTGTGGCACGGAGGAGGCGGCGCGCATCATGGAGCGCCTAGGGCTTGCCGTGACGGCGTCGACGCCGACAGGGGCTCGATTGTCCGCAGGGGAGGCGTTTTTGCGTGCGGAGGGCCCGGCCGCAGCGTGCCACATGGCATGGAAGGTCTGCCTCAACGTGCTCGACCATTCCTCGGCGGTGGCCACGAAGACGCGTGCGCTCGTGGACGCGGCGAAGGCCGTCGACCCGCAGGTCGAGGTGCTCACGACGCGCAAGAGCATGCCTGGCGCAAAGGATCTTCTCACCAAGGCCGTCATGGCGGGCGGAGCATATCCGCATCGCCTGGGGCTTTCGGAGACCGTGCTCGTGTTCGACCAGCATCTGACGTTTTTCGGCGGCTTCGAGGCCTTTTTGGAACAAGTGCCGGTCATCCGCCGCCGCTGCATCGAGAAGAAGCTGTTCGTGGAGGCCGATGCCGCCCGTGCCGTTGCGCTTGCGCGTGCCGGCGTGGACGGCGTGCAGGTGGACAAGGTGGCCCCGGGCGAGCTTGCGCCCTTGGTGGCCGAGCTGCGCGCGATCGATCCGCGCCTGACGATCATTGCGGCAGGGGGCATCGACGCGGGCAATGCCGGAGCCTATGCCGCTACGGGAGTGGACGGCCTGGCGACCACGGCTCCCTTCACGGCCAAGCCTCTCGACATGAGCGCGAAGATGGAGCGCCTGCCAGGCTGACTGGGGCGGCTCGCTTCGAGCCGCCTGCCGGATTCCCTGCGCCAGCAGCGCCTATGCTTTGCTGGCGCGAATCGTCGAAAGGTTTTTGTTGCCATAATCTGACATTGGTATAATATTCTCACCGAAGACAACTTTGGTCCTCGGTGATTCTTGGGAAAGCGCGTCGCATAGGCGCGATGCTAGGTCGAAGGTTCAGGGGGTCGGATCGTTGTGGATACGACAAGAAGGGTCTCGCCCTGGCGTCATGCAGGGCTTGAAGCGGTTGGAGACGGTGCTCCGTCTCTGAAATGCAGTGAGGAAGGATCGTGCGCTGCCTCGGTAAAGAAGAGAAACATCCGTTCCCTTTTTCTCATTGGCAAACAAATGTTCGCACATATGTGCTATACTTGCGACAACAACAGAGCCAGTGCAAGCGCTGCCTCGAAGACGCCGAAGCATGCTCGGCCGGGCAGTCCGTAGTGGCGGCGGTGTTCCACGTTTGCCCGTACCACGCTTGCAAGATCCTCTTCGTCATGGAACAACCGAAAGGGGTGTCTTGCCATGCCTTCGCCGCATCATGCTGAAATGACGTTCGACGACCTCCCCACGCTGCAAGACGCGTTTCGCACGTGCGATCGCGATCTGCTCGTCAGGGTGGTCATGGCCGACCAGGTACAGGGAAGCTTTCCTGCCGAGACGGTGGGGAAGAAGCAGCGCCATGCCATGGAGAAGCGCATCCTGACCTCCCTTGACGCCATGTGCTCCCTCAAAGTGAAGCGCAAAGGGGGCAAGCGGCGGCTTTTGCTCTATCCTGAAGAGTCGTTCTCCCTCGACGGGCGCACGGGCATGATCAAGCGCAGGCTCTCGGCCTCGCTCTTCGATCTGCGCCATATCGAGTCCGTGAAAAAGGCGCGCGAGGCGCTGGGAAGCTACGCGTACGCCTACAAACAGGTGAAGCGCATCTCCAAAGACAAGCGCAAGCGGGCGATCGTCGAAGCCGAGGAGTTGGAGCCGCAGGCATACACCCTGGTGCCGTGGGAAAAGGTGCTTGCCTATCGCATCTGGCTGCCGGGGTCCCTGTGTCTGCGCGAACGCTACATGGTGCTCGCCAGCGCCTTCTGGGAAATGACGTTCTACGGGTTCGAGTACGACCGTGCGCAGGCGCGCGCCGCGAACGCCAAGGCGGAACGCCTGGTTATCGGCGCCTCGGCCAACGATAGCGATGGGGAATTCCCGAATGCCCCGATCGACAAGCAGGACGAAGACGCCTTCAGGGCCGAAGCCGAGAGCCTTCCCGAGCCGTGCGTGAGCCCGTACGGGCTGATCGCGGTCGATTCGTTCGACCTCGCGTACCGCGAGAAGCTGGCATGCGTCATCGCCGTGCTCAACCACAACGCCCGTATCGGCAACTTCGAGATCCTGCTCAAGCTTGCGCGGCCGTTGGGGGCGATCTGACATGGCCGCCGCGCCCGCCTGCGCAGGGGAGGGCGGCGTCGCATCGCACGTTCCCGGCGCGCGTCCGTGCGACGTCCGGCTTTTCGAAGGATGGACGCGCTGGGAGCCTCTGCCTCTGGATGGCAGGGCGGCCGACGTCTGTTCGCCGACGAACAGGTCTCCCCTCGACGAACCTGACGGCCTGCTGTCCGAGGCGCTCGAAGACTGGGCCCTGCTCAGCGCGCTCGAAGCGTGTTCCGGCTCCGTCGACGGCCTGGTCGCTCTCTACCGGCTCTTGTCGCAGGGCCAAGATTGAAGAAGCGCCCGAAAGGGCGCTTCTTCATGACGGTCCGTCTCGTGCCGGTCGGTCGGCTTTGGCGCCGGCGTTCGACGCGGAAAGATGGCGACACGCGGTTAGTCCGCTACCTCCACCAGGGTGATCTCGAAGTTGAGGTCCTTGCCGGCAAGCTCGTGGTTCATGTCGAACGTGGCCACGCCGTCTTCGATGGCGGCGACGAACACGGGGAACGGCTGGCCGCCGGGGCCCTGCATGTAGATGGTTTGGCCGACGGGCAGGTTCTCGCCGTTGGGGATCTGGCTGACCTCCACCTTCTGCACCATGTCTTCGCGGCGCTCGCCATAGGCTTCGGCGGCGGGAATGTGGACGTTCTTGGTCTCGCCGACGGCCATGTCCTTCACGGCGGCGTCGAAGCCGGGGATCATCATGCCGGCGTCGCACACGAACTCGATGGGCTCGCCGCGGTCGACCGACGAGTCGAACTTCGTTCCGTCGTCAAGCGTTCCCGTATAGTGGACTTTGACCTTTTTTCCTTCGTTGCCCATGAAAGAGCTCCTCTCGAATTGAAAAACAATGGGATCAGTCTATCCGAACCCCCGGCGCACGGCAGAGCCCGCGCTCAAACCTGCTCCAAGTCGCCACAATCGGCGACGGGTCGTCGCCAGGGGCGCCCGACATGGCAACCGGCGCCCGGCAGCCGCCGGCGCCAGGGCCCGCCGCGATCAACGCTCGGCGCGGCCCGCCAGCGTCTCGCGCGCAGCCACCAGCTTTGCAAGGGGGTCCAGGTAGGGACGTTCTTCCTCGTCCAGCCCGCCTCGGGCAAGCCTTATCATGCAATCGGCCAGATCGGCGACGGGGCGTCCGTATACCCGGGCACCATAGCCGCTCTCCATGAGCGCGTCCTTTGCCGCCTCGACGTCGGCGCCGCGCACGTCGGAGAACAGGGCATCCAGGGCGTCCAGATTCGCCGCGTCGTAGAACAGCCCCTTGACGAGCGCCGCATAGGAGATGACGTAGGGGATGGGCAGGGCGTCGGCTGGCCTGATCTCGATGTAGGTCTTCAGCCGCACGTCGGTGAAGAACATGGAGGCCGCATGCTCCACCTCGGCGCGCGTCATGGTGCGCTGCGCGTAGATGTCGCCGAAGGTGCGTTCGGAATAGCACCACTGCTCCTTCTTGCAGGGGACCAGGATAGCCGGCGCGTCCAGCAGGAAGGCGGCATAGCGGCGCAGGTCGAAGCCAGGGTCCATCACGCCGGGCACCAGCCCGCAGCGGTCGGGGTCGCAGTGCCGCCAGATCTCCGTGCGCACGAGCTCGTGGGAGCGCGGCTTGCCTTCGAACACCGGGGAGTTGTCGCACATGAGCGAGAAGAGGGGCACGAGCGCAAAGGCGAGGCGCAGCTTGCGCAGGCAGTCCGGCACCGACGAGTAGTCGATGGACACCTGGGTGGAGGCGCTGCCGCGCATCATGCAGGGGCCGAAGAGGCTCTTGGCGCCCAGATACAGGTTCATGAACTGATAGCGGCGCTTGGGGATGAGCTCCATGCCGGCTGCCTGGGCCGTGGGGTGGTAACCTGTTGTGAGCACGCGTTCGCCCACGGGGCCGAGGATCCGCTGGAGCGTGCGCTCGAACCCGAGGAAGCTCGCCTCGGCGTCTGCGAGCCGCGAGAAGGGGCCGGCAGAAAGCTCCAGCTGGGCGGCGGGCTCCAGCGTGACCGCCTCGCCGGGTCGCGCCACGCCCAGAAGGTCGCCTTCCGGGTCGTAGGTAGCCTGGGGGAAATCGGGCTGCAGCTGGCGGAGGATCCACTGCGTCCCATGCGGCTCGCTGTAAGTGACCGGCCGCAGGTCTTCGTGGACGAGGATATGCTCCAGCTCGATGCCTAGCTCCCCCGACGTCTGCGTGATGCCGCTCTCGAAATAGGCCACGATGGCGTCGATGTTGCTCTCGCGGGCCGGCTGCGGCCGGCCGGCGCATCCGCTGTCGGTCTCCTCTGACGTCTCTTGGCAAGAATCCTCCGGAAAAGGTTCCGCGGACTTCTTCTCCGTGGCGGAGGAGGGCATGGTCGTGGTGGCGAGGTCGGTCATGGGGCGGATCTCCTGTGTCGGTAGGGCGCGCCTGTTCGGCGCGACGTGCGCGGTATCGGTTGTCTCGGCGCTCATGGTACCATGTCGTTTTGCCGCCATGCGGGATCAGCGGAAACCAAGGGAAAACGGAGAAAGAGGCATCACAAAACGAACAACTTAGGCCGCTTTAGCACGCAAAAGCGGCCGTCCGTCTCGCTTTCCTGTAGCTATTTGCCCGTCCGTCTTGCAAAACCACGCCTGGTTTTATTACGATGGTCAGGAACAACGTGCTTTTGACGCCCGGATGCGCCCGTCGGGCGCAGCAAGGGGCCGTCAGCGCGCTCCGCTTTTCCGTCTCGGATCCATGATGGCGGCACGGAGCCGGACGGCAGAAACGAATCGAGGAAACGCACATGAACATCAAGGCGTCAGTGGTCGGCGCGGCCGGTTTCGCGGGCATCGAGCTCGTGCGCCTGCTCGTGCGTCACCCCGACTTCCAGCTGGTTTCGGTCACCTCCGACGCGTTGGCCGGCACGCCGGTCGCGCAGGCGTACCCCGCTTTCGCCGGCGTGACCGACCTGGTTTTCCGCCCGCTCGACGAGTCCGCCTTCGACGGCTGCGACGTGGCCTTTCTGGCAGTGCCGCACACGGCGTCGCTCGGCCTGACGCCCGGGCTCGTCGCCCGCGGCATAAGCGTGATCGACCTCTCGGCCGACTTCCGGCTCAAGGATCCTGCCGTCTTTGAGGCATGGTACAAGACGCCCCACACCGCACCTGGCCTGCTCGCGCAGGCGGCGTTCGGGCTGCCCGAGCTGGCGGGCGACGAGCTTGCGCGCGCCGCCGCCGACCGCGCGGCGGGCAAGGCCGTGGTCGTGGCCTGCGCCGGCTGCTATCCCACGGCCACCTCGCTTGCCGCCGCTCCCGCCCTTCGCGGCGGCCTGGTGGCCGAAAGCGGCATCGTGGTGGCCGACGCGGTTTCCGGTGTTACCGGGGCGGGGAAGAAGGCCACCGAGCGGACGCACTTCTGCTTTGCCGACGAAAACCTTGAGGCCTACGGCGTGGGCGCGCACCGCCACACTCCCGAGATCGAGCAGATCCTGGGAATTCCCGGACGCCTGGCGTTCACGCCGCACTTGGCGCCGCTCAACCGCGGCCTGCTGTCCACGGTCACCTTGCCGCTTTCGCCCGACGTGCCGCTGCCGCGCGTGGAAGAGCTGGTGGAGCGCTATGAGGCGTTCTACGCCGATGCCCCGTTCGTGCAGGTGCTCCCGGCGGGCGTCCTGCCCCGTACCGCGTCGGTCGCCGGCACGAACCACGCGCACGTCGGGGTCGGCGTCGTCGGGGCGGCGCGCGCGATCGTGGCCGTGGGGGCCATCGACAACCTGGGCAAGGGCGCGGCCGGCCAGGCCGTCCAGTGCGCGAACGCCGTGTTCGGCCTGCCCCCGACGTGCGGCCTCCAGGCCGTCGCGGTGCCGGTGTAGGAAGCAGGAAGGAGACCCGTCATGACGTCGTCCGAAAGCCCGCAGGCCGAAGCCCCGCAGGCCGAAGCGCCCGGCATCGCCGCGCCTGCCATCTCCCCGTGCTTTCCGCTCGCGGGAGGCGGCGTGACCAGCGCCCGCGGCTTTTCCGCGGCGGGCGTCCGCGCGGGGTTCCACAAGGAGCCCGACCGGCTGGATTTGGCCCTCGTCGCGTCCGACGAGCCGTGCGCCTGCGCGGCCGTGTTCACGCAGAACGTGTTCTGCGCCGCCCCGGTGCAGGTGTCGCGCGCGCATCTCGACGAAGGTGGCGCCACGCTGGGCGGCGGGCCGGCCTACGGCACGGCGCGCGCCGTCTTGGTCAATTCCGGCAACGCGAACGCGGCCACGGGCGAGCGCGGGCTGGAAGCCGCCCGTGCAACGGCCCGCCTTGCGGCCGGGCTGCTCGGTTGTCCCGAGCAGGAAGTGCTGGTGGCGTCCACCGGCGTGATCGGCCAGCATCTGCCGCTTGCGCCCTTCGAGGCCGCGCTGCCCCAGGCCGTCCAGGCGCTCTCGCCGGGCGGCGGCCCGCTGGCGGCGCGCGCCATCATGACCACCGATACCCGGCCCAAGGAAAGCGCCTGCACGTTCACGGTCGACGACCCCACCTATGCCGGCTGCACCTTCGTGGTGGGCGGCATGGCCAAGGGCGCAGGCATGATCATGCCCAACATGGCCACCATGATCGCCGTGCTCGCCACCGACGCCCCCCTGGCCGCGCCCGACGCCCATGCGGCGCTCGCCCGCGTGGCGGCGCGCACGTTCAACAAGGTCACGGTGGATTCCGACACGTCCACCAACGACTCGTGCTTCCTCATGGCCAACGGCGCCGCCGCGCCGGAGCGCCCGCCGTTCGCGCGCGACGGCGTTGCCTTCCAGGCGTTCGAACGCGCCTTGGAGCACGTGTGCACCCAGCTCGCGCGCGCCATGGCAGCCGACGGCGAGGGTGCTTCCCGGCTGGTGACCGTGCGCGTCACGGGCGCGGCCACGCCCGAGGACGCCGACGGGGCGGCGCGCGCAGTGGCGAATTCCCCCCTTGTCAAAACGGCCGTGAACGGTCACGATGCGAACTGGGGGCGCATCGCCATGGCGGTGGGCAAGTCCGGGGCGGTTTTCCGCCAGCAGGACGTCGCCATCGACATCATGGGCCTGCCCGTGTGCCGCGGCGGCCTGACGGTGCCCTTCGACGAGACCGAGGCCCTGGCGCGCTTCGAGCGCCCCGAAGTGGGCATCGACGTGGACCTGGGCGCCGGAGACGCGCAGGCCACGGTTTGGACCTGCGATTTCACGCACGACTACATCACGATCAATGGAGACTACCGCACATGAAGTATGCCAGAGACACGCGCCCGAACGGCGCATCCACCCAGTCGGCCGACGTGTTGGTGGAAGCACTGCCTTGGATCAAGAACATCACCGGAAAGACCGTGGTCATCAAGTACGGCGGGTCGGCCATGGTCGACGAGAAGCTGCGCGCCGACGTCATGAGCGACATCGTGCTGCTCAAGATCATCGGCGTGAACCCCGTCATCGTGCACGGGGGCGGCCACGCCATCACCGAGGCCATGGAGCGCTTCCAGCTGCCGGTGGAGTTCAAGGACGGCCAGCGCGTCACCACCGACGAGGCCATGGACGTGGTGCGCACCGTGCTCATGGGCAAGGTGAACCAGGAGCTCATCGAGGCCATGAACGAGCACGGCAACCTGGCCGTGGGCGTGAGCGGCAACGACGCCGGCACCATCGTGGCCGAACAGGCCGACCCCGAACTGGGGCGGGTGGGGCGCATCACGCGCATCAACAGCATGCTCATCGACGACTTGGTGGCGGCCGACTACATCCCCGTGGTGGCCTCCATCGCCCTGGGCGAGGACGGCGGCTGCTACAACGTGAACGCCGACATGGTGGCCGGCCACATCGCCGCCGCCATCGGCGCGCACAAGGTGATCTTTCTCACGGACGTGGACGGGCTTTACGAGGACTTCCAGGACAAAGACTCGCTCATCTCGAACCTCACCCTGTTCGAGGCGCAGTACATGGTGGAGAACAACGTGGTGTCCACCGGCATGATCCCCAAGCTGCGCTCGTGCATCCACGCCCTCAACGCGGGCGTGTTCCGGGCGCACATCATCAACGGGACCACGCCGCATGCATTGCTTTTGGAGCTGCTCACGAACACGGGCGTCGGCACCACCATGCATTCCACCGAAGAGGCGTGCAAGTTCGACGCGCATCCGTTGGGCAACTTCGCCTCGAAGCTTTCGGAAAACCGTCCGCGTCCGGCCTTGGACGCCCGCATCAATCAGGAAAGGTGGCCCTTATGAGCCTGGCGTCGGAACAGAGCCTCGAGTCGGCCTATGTCATGGGCACGTTCGCCCGCAAGCCCGTGGAGCTGGTGCGGGGCAGCGGCATGGCGGTGTTCGACGACGAAGGCCGCGAATACCTCGACTTCATCGGCGGCATCGGCGCGGTCAGCCTGGGCCACTGCCACCCGGCCGTGACCGCGGCGCTGTCCCTGCAGGCCGAAAAGCTCGTGCATGTGAGCAACTATTACTACGTGGAACACCGCGGCGAAGTGGCCCGCCTGCTGTCCGGCCTGCTGAACCAGACGGTTGCGGAGGCCGACAAGGCCCCCTGGAAGACGTTCTTCGCGAACTCGGGCGCCGAGGCCAACGAATGCGCCATCAAGCTGGCGCGCCTTCACGCCCGCAAGCGCGCCGCCGCCCGCGTCCAGGCGCAAGGCGCCGGGTCGGACGCCGTGCATGCTGCGGAAGAGGCCGCCCCGCGCCTCGTCGTCACGCTCGAAGGCAGCTTCCATGGGCGCACGCTGGCCACGCTGGCGGCCACGGCCCAGCCGGCCAAGCAGGAGGCGTTCCAGCCGCTGCCCGACGGGTTCGTGGCGGTGCCGCCGAACGACGTTGCTGCGCTCGAAGCGCTGTTCGAAGCCCAAGGCGACCAGGTGTGCGCCGTCATGGTGGAGTGCGTGCAAGGCGAAAGCGGCGTGCATCCGTGCACGTCGGAATTTCTGCAGGCCGCCCGCCGGCTCACGGCCGAGCGCGGCGCGCTGCTCATGTGCGACGAGATCCAGTGCGGCATCTACCGCTGCGGCACGTACCCGTTCGGCTTCCAGCACTTCGGCATCCTGCCCGACGTGGTGACCATCGCCAAGGGCGTGGCCTCGGGCATGCCTACCGGCATGTGCGTGGCACGCGCCCAGGTGGCAGACGCCTTCGCGCCGGGCGACCACGGCTCCACGTTCGGCGGCAGCTGCCTGGCCGTCGCCGCGGCCGAGGCCACGCTGCGCACGCTGGCCGAGGAAGGCATTGCCGCGCGCGTGGAGGACACGGGCGCGTATTTGCGCGAGCGTCTGGCGACGCTGCCTGGGGTGGTGGAGGTGCGGGGCCTGGGCCTCATGGTGGCGGCCGACCTGGCGCCGGAAGCGCCCGCCGCGCCCGACGTGGTGGCCCGCGGCCTGGACGCCGGCGTGCTGCTGAACGCCACGGGTCCGCATACCCTGCGTTTCCTGCCGCCCCTCGTGTGCGCAAGGCGCCACGTGGACTCGTTGATGGAAAAACTTGTTGGTCTTTTGTAATTTTTAGGTTGCCCCGGCCCGATTCTGCGGTACTATAGCCGCATGTTCTGCGCGGACGGGGCAATTGCCCTCCAAACGCGCAGGGACCGACGATCCGTTAGCGACGAAAGTCACGAGGCATGAAGCACCGTCACGCATCATATGACGCCCTCTGCGCCAACCTTGGCGCCCTGTCTGCCTGCGCGCACACGGACTGCGGCTCGCCTCAAGCCGCCGTGGACGCCGCGCGTGCGACCAACCGACTGCGACGACGCTAGTCGTCTGCCATCTTTTCTTGCGGGGACGCTTTTCTCCCCCTTACCCCAACGCTTCCATCAAGCGACAAGCCGTGAGGGCCGCCCGGCGCTCACGCCACCGCGAAAAGCCGCGGTGCGCACGGATTCCACGGACGTTCTGCGCCTGACGCGCGCCTTCCGTGCCGGAGAACCCGTTTGCACCGCAGATCCGGGCATCAGTAGGGAACAAGCCAAAGAAATCGAAAGGAATGGTCATGGCTGAGCAGAAGGATCGGGTCGTACTGGCATATTCGGGCGGGTTGGACACGTCGGTGTGCATCAAGTGGCTGCAGGACGAGAAGAACCTCGACGTCATCGCGCTCGTGGGCGACGTGGGGCAGGAGCACGACGGCCTGGAACAGGTCAAGCAGAAGGCGCTGCGCACCGGTGCCATCGAATGCATCGTGGCGGACATGCGCGAGGAATTCGCCGAATACTACCTCACGTGCGCCATCGCCGCGAACGCCCTGTACGAGAACAAGTACCCGCTGCTTTCCGCACTGTCGCGCCCGCTCATCTCCAAGCATCTGGTGGACATCGCGCACGAATACGGCGCGAAGTACGTGGCGCACGGCTGCACGGGCAAGGGCAACGACCAGGTGCGTTTCGAGGCGTCCATCGTCGCGCTCGACCCGGAGCTCACCATCATCGCCCCCGTGCGCGAATGGGACCTGAAGTCCCGCCCGCAGGAAATGGCCTGGGCGCGCGAGCACGGCGTGGAGGTGCCCACCACCAACGCCCGCCCGTACTCCATCGACGACAACCTGTGGGGACGCGCCATCGAGTGCGGCGTGCTGGAGAACCCCTGGAACGAGCCGCCCGACGACATCTACACCATGACGGCCGACCCCCTGACCGCCCCCGACGAGCCCGAATTCGCGGAAATCTCCTTCAAGCAGGGCGTTCCCTGCGCTGTCAACGGCGAAGGCATGTCGTGTCTGGATGCCGTCCTGGCCATGAACGAGATCGCCGGGCGCAACGGCTACGGGCGCCTGGACATGATCGAGAACCGGCTGGTGGGCGTCAAGAGCCGCGAATGCTACGAGGTGCCGGGCGGCCTGGCCATCATCGAGGCGCACAAGGCGCTTGAGGACCTGTGCCTGGAGCGCGACGTGCTGCACTACAAGCTGGGCATCGAGCAGGCGTGGGCCGTCCAGGTCTACGACGGCCTGTGGTTCTCGCCGCTCAAGCAGGCGCTCGACGCGTTCCTCGCTTCCACCCAGCAGTGCCTGACGGGCACCGTGCGCCTGCGCTTCTACAAGGGCACCTGCACCGTGGTGGGCCGCAAGAGCGACTTCTCCCTGTACAGCAAGGGCCTGGCTACCTACGACGAGGACGACACCTTCGACCACGGCGCCGCCAAGGGCTTCATCGACCTGCACAACCTGTCGCTCAAGACGTGGTCGGCCAACCGCCGCGAGCAGGGCGTGGCGCTGGAAGCCGCTGGGATGCAGGCGTAACGGCCGCGTAAGGGAAGGACGTTTTCAAGGCTATGGCACTCTGGTCGGGCAGGTTCGAGGAAGGCGTGAGCGAGTTCACGCAGCGGTTCGGCGCGTCTTTGCCGGTGGACAAGGCGCTCTACGCGCAGGACATCGCCGGCTCGCGCGCCCATGCGCGCATGCTGGCGGCGCGCGGCGTCATCTCCGAAGAGGACGCCGCCGCCATCGACGCGGGCCTGTCCCGCATCAAGGCGCGCATCGATGCGGGCACGTTCCCCTTCGACATCAACGACGAGGACATCCACATGTCGGTTGAACGGGCGCTCATCGAGGACATCGGGGACGCCGGCGCGCGCCTGCACACGGGGCGCAGCCGCAACGACCAGGTGGCCACCGACACGCGCCTGTTCG
>HHCFC01400__coassemble_1845_pt1 | contig 15281 bp, 14 predicted proteins | sample HHCFC01400__metabat2_high_PE_058 | metagenome-assembled genome bin HHCFC01400 | reverse complement strand
CTCCCTGAACCAGATCCCCAACACCAACGCCGGCATCGAGGCCACGCGCAAGATGGACTTCGTGTGGGGCACGGGCGTGTTCTTCGACGCCTCGCGCCAGTACTGCGACATCGTGGTCCCGGTGACCTCGTACTGGGAGCAGGACGACACCGTCTACAGCGGCGAGGCGTCCGCCATCTTCTACATCAACAAGATGCTGGAGCCGTCCTTCGAGTCCAAGACGCTGTGGGACATCTCCGAAATGCTCGCCGAGAAGCTGGGGATGGACCCCAAGGAGATCAACCCCGCATCCCAGCAGGAACGCGCCTTGGCCACCGCCGTCGGCGCCTCCATCACGGACGCCGCCACGGGCGAGACGAAGCCGCTGCTCACCATCACCCAGGAGGACATCGACGCCTTCGGCGCTCCCGGCACCCCTCAGGAGGGCGTGATCGAGCTCGCCGAGCTCAAAGAGGCCGGCATCTACAAGTACCCGGTGAAGGAAGGGGCCGTCATACCTGAGCCCTTCGCGGCCTTCATCGCCGACCCCGAGGCCAATCCGCTGGCCACGGCCACCGGCAAGTTCGAGATCTGCTGCCCCACGCTGGCCTTCATGGTCAACTCCGTCGGCTATTCCACCATCTCGCCCATCGGCAAGTGGCAGATCGGCGATCCGGAGCAGGGCATCGGCACGCAGACCGACGAGTTCCCGCTTCTGCTGTGGACGCCCCATTCCCTGCGGCGCGCCCATTCGTTGCAGGATCCCGTCGCCAGCCTGCGCGAAGCCTTCCCACAGGAGTGCTTCATGTCCACCGTGGACGCCGAGGCCCGTGGCATCAAGAACGGCGACATCGTCCTCATGAGCAGCCCGTACGGCAAGGTGCTGCGCCCTGCCAAGGTCATGCCCACCGTCGTTCCCGGTGCCGTCGCGCTGCAGGACGGCTCGTGGACCCGCATCGACGAGGAGACCGGCATCGACTTGGGCGGCAACCCCAACGTCCTTCAGGCGCCCAAGTCTTCCGGCGGCGGATCGCAGTCGTGGACCGGCACGCTCGTGCAGGTGGAGAAGTACGACGGACCGCTGGAGCTCGTGCCCGACAAGGAGTGTCCAGTCGTCATGCCCGTGGGCGTCGAATAGGAAGGGGGGACCATCATGGCTTACGGATTCTACTTCGATTCCAGCAGCTGCTCTGGCTGCAAGTCCTGCCAGGTCGCTTGCAAGGAAACCCATCATCTGGCCACGAAGAACCTGTGGCGCCAGGTGTACAACTACCAAGGCGGGACCTGGAAACAGAACGACAAGGGCACCTACGTTCCCGAAGGCGTGTTCGGCTATTTCGTGTCCATAGCGTGCAACCATTGCGACGATCCTGCCTGCGTGGCCAACTGCCCCACGGGCGCCATGACGAAGGACGAGGCCACCGGCATCGTGAGCATCGACCAGGAGACCTGCATCGGCTGCAAGACCTGCTCCACCGTGTGCCCGTACGGCGCTCCCACCTTCGTGGAGGAAGAGGGCGTTTCCTCCAAGTGCGACATGTGCACCGACGAGGTCGCCCGCGGCCGCGTGCCCATCTGCGTGGCGACGTGCCCCATGCGCGCCCTGGATTGGGGCGACATCGAGGAGTTGCGCCAGAAATACGGCGAAGGCAACGTGGAGGTGGAGCCTCTGCCCAAGAACACGACGTCTCCCTGCCTCGTGCTCGACCCGCATCCGGCAGCCCAGGCGACCGGCCAGGGCACGGGCAAGGTCGTGAACCTGGAAGAAGAGCTCGACCTGTAGGGGCGATCGGGCGGGCAAGGCGCGCCGCCGGCGCGTTCCTGCCCGCCCGTTTCGGCCGTTGCGGGGCCGGTTCGCCCCGCAACGGCCAGCCGTGCCGCATGGGCTGCCGTCCTGCCTGCCCATGCCCCTCTGCGGCGCCCTGCGCCATGAATGCCGTCCGCACGCTTGGGTTGGAAAGAGGTTCGACCATGGATTTCAACAGCGAAACGATGAAGGGCGCCCACGTGTCCTTCGCGCTTGCCGCCCGGCTGGTGCAGCAAGAGCCCGACGAGGCCTGGGTGCGCACCTGCATCGGCCAGGACCTGTTCGGCGCCGCCCCGTTCGGCATGGACGACCCTGCGGTGGCCGGCGGCCTGGAACGGCTGTCTGCCTGGTGCGCCGCCGCAAAGGCCGACGTGGCGGAGGGCGCGGCAGCCATTCGGCGCGAATGGCTGCGCCTGTTCGTCGGCCTCGGCACGCCCGAGGCGCCGGTATGGGAAGCGGTCTACACCGAGCCGGAAGCCACGATGCGCGGCCGCAGCACGCTTGCCGTGCGTGCCGCCTATCGCGCGTGGGGCCTCGAGTTCGAACGGAAGGCGCACGAGCCCGAGGACGCCCTTGGCCTCATGCTGGCGTTCTGCTCCTTCTTGATGGAGCGGGAGATAGAGGCCCTCGAAGAAGGCGACGAGGCCGCGGCGGCAAAGGCCGCGTCGTCGCTCGAGGCCTTCATGGCGGAGCATATGCTTCCATGGGCTTCGGTCTGGCGCTTCCTCGTGCAGAACCACGCCAAGACGGACTACTATCGCGGCGTGGGAGAGCTCGTGTTCGGCCTGGAACGCGCCTATGCCCGCCGTTTCGGCATAACGTGCGATCCCGAAGACGGGACGTTTTCGTACGCTGCGGGCGCGTAGAGCGCGATCGAGGAGGATGCGCGCCCCACGAAGCGGTAGAATAGGCGCATCGAGGGGAAGGGGCACCGCGGCGTCGCGCCGGGCGGGCGAGGGCGGTCGTTCGCGGCAAGAGGGAACGCGCCTCTTCTGCCCGGGGAATCGGAGGGGGCGGTATGCTCATAGGGATGCTCGTGGTCGTCTACCTGTTCGTAGGCGGAAGCGGTGCGGGAGCGCTCTTCGTGACGTGCGCATGGAGCCTTGCCTTCCATCGAAGGGAGGACCGCACGTTCGTCGTGACCGAAGCGTTCGGTCATGGCCAGGACGGGAGGGTCGGGCGCTTCGCTCCCCTTGGGCGTCTCCTGCCTGATAGGCTGCTTTCTCCTGCGGTTCTGCATCGTGGCGGCGGGCATGCACTAGGGAGGTTTCTCATGGTGGATTTCGAGGGCAGGTGCGGGGCATGCGGTAGAATACGACAGGGCACGTTGTCGTCATGGTTGATATGGAAGGTCGAATGAAGCTCTTCAGTGTGGACGAGTCATCTCAGCTGCCTATTTGGCTGCAGGTACGGAACCGGTTCGCCTACCTCATCAAGACGGGGTACTACCGGCCTGGCGACCAGCTGCCGAGCGTGCGCACGCTTGCCGCCGACGCGGCGGTCAACTACAACACGGTGAGCAAGGCCTATGTCGACTTGGAACATTCCGGATACGTCGAGTCCGTCCGCGGCCGCGGCGTCTTCGTCCTTGACCGGGGAGGACGCGTCGAGGACGACGTCGTTTCTGCCGCAGACGCCGAAATAGAAAGCTGCATCAGGTGCTGCCTGTCTCTGGGCATGTCTCTTGACGAGGTGAAGCTCCGCATGATGGACGTGGCTCACCGCGTCCAGGAGGCATCCGATCCGAAGCACAGCATGAGGAGAGATTTGCATGAAAGAACAAAAGACTAAGGCGTCGCCGAAGCTTGGCGGCAGGACGTCGCCCATCGAGCGGTACAACACGCGGACCGACCGCAAGACGTCGCAGTCGGGCCCGCTCGTGTTCTCCGCGTTCGTGTTCGCGCTGTTCTTCGCTGCGGCCATCGCGGCAGGCGTCGCGCTCGTTCGCAGGATCGACGTCTGGGTGGTGCTCGTGGCGTTCGGCGTCGCCTCGCTCGCGGCCATGTCCATCCATATCGCGATGCAGTGGGAAAAGGTCGTCGTCATGCGCTTCGGCAAGTTCCACCGCATCCGGAGCGCGGGCCTGTACTTCACCATCCCCTTCGTCGACCAGACCGCGTTGCGCGCCGACCAGCGCGTCGTCGTGACGGGGTTCGGTGCGGAGGAGACGCTGACCAGCGACCTGGTGCCCATCAACGTCGACGCGGTCCTGTTCTGGATGGTGTGGGACGCCCAGAAGGCCTGCCTGGAAGTCGAGAACTACTACAACTCGGTCTCGCTGGCGGCCCAGACGGCGCTGCGCGACGCCATCGGCCGTGCGACGGCCTCCGAGGTCGCCGTCAGGCGCAACCAGCTGGACGAGGAGCTGCAGCGGGTCATCGAGGAGAAGACGTCTTTGTGGGGCATCACCATCCTGTCGGTGGAGATCCGCGACATCATCATCCCGCAGGGCCTGCAGGAGGTCATGTCGGTGGAGGCCCAGGCCGAGCGCGAGAAGAACGCCCGCATGCTTCTGGCCGAGGTGGAGCGGGACATCTCCGAAATGCTCATGGACGCCGCGCAGGTCTACGAAAAGAGCGAGGTGGCCCTGCGCCTGCGGACCATGCACCTGCTCTACGAGAGCGTGAAGGGCTCGGGCGGCACGGTCGTCGTCCCCAGCGCCTACAGCGAGGGCTTCAACGACTCCCTTCTCGACAAGATGTATGCGGCGGCGGAAAAGAAGCAGTGAGGCGCGCGTGGCCTTTCCATGCCTTTGCCGGACGGGCGCGGGCAGCGTGATTGCACCTCTGCTTGAACGCATGCGGAAAAGCTGCGAAACGGGCAGGGGGCGCATGCCAGAACTGCTACAATAGCGGATGCTCATGAACGAACAGAGAGCCGGGCCTCGGGCGACGAGGCCCGGTTTCGCGTTGAGGGAAGAGGACGATGGCGAAGACACGTGGCAAGGCCAAGGATCGGCGGAACGCGGCGGAAGAGGCGAGCAACCGCATTTTCACGGTGCCGAACGTGATCTCGGCCATCCGCCTGTGCCTCGTCCCCGTCTTCCTGGTGCTGCTCCTGCATGGGTACGATCTCATGGCGACGTTCCTGTACGCGCTGGCCGCCGGAACCGACTGGATCGACGGGCAGATCGCGCGGCGCACGCACACGGTGTCCAAGCTGGGGCAGCTGCTGGACCCGGCGGTCGACCGCATCCTCATGATAGCGGGCGTGGCCGGGCTGTTCGTGGTCGGGCGGCTCCCTCTGTGGATCATCCTCGTCGTGCTGTTGCGCGACCTGCTGCTTCTCGTGGGCGGCGCGCTGCTCATCAAGGCCTACCGCATCCGCGTCGCCGTGGTCTTTCCCGGCAAGGTGGCCACCACCTTGCTGTTCGTCGGGTTCGCGGGGCTTTTGCTCAACTGGCCCCTTCTTGGCGGCCTGGGCGTGTGCGACGCGTCGTGGCTTCCCGGCTTCAACGCCGATTCCGTCTCCTGGGGCATCTGGTTCGTGTACGCCGGGCTCGTGCTGGCGCTGGCCACGACCGTGTACTACGTGAGCGCCGCCCTCGCGAAGGTGCGCGCGGCCCGCCGTGAGGGCGAGGAAGGGTAGGCCGCGTGGCGACGAAGCGCACGGCGCGCCCGTCCGGCCGAGACGGGCGCAAGCCTTCACCGCGCAAGGCGGGTTCCGCGGCCGCGGCGGGACGCCTTCCGGCGAACGCCCGCGGCGTTTCCCGCCCGGAAGGAACCGCCGTGGCCCGCAGGCCGGCGTCGGGCGGCCTGCGCAAGGGGCGGGGCGCGCCTGCTGGCGCTGCGCATGCTTCGGGCGGCGTCCATGTGGCACGCGGCGCGGGCAGGCCCTCGAAGGCGGACGCGTACAACCTGCCCACCGTCTGGACGAAGGACGGGGGGCGCCCTCCCCGAGAAAGGGGCGGCGCCCATGGCGTCTTGCGCGGCGTGGCAGGCCTGGTGGGCGGGTTCTTCCTGCTCGTAGGCAAAGGCCTCGCCGCTTTTGCGCGCGCCGTGGCGGCGCTCGTGCGCAGAAGCCGTGTCGCCGGCGTCCTTTTGGCATTGGTGGCGCTGCTGGCCGTGGCCGCCGTGGCCGACGGTGCGCTCAACGCCGGCAAGGTGTACGCCGGCGTGCACGTGGGCGAGGTGGACCTGTCGGGCGCGACCGAGGACGAGGCGCGCGCGCTTCTGGAGGACGCCTACGCGCAGCGCCTGGCACAAGGTACGGTTGCGGTGTGCGCCGACGAGGCGACGGCGGCGGCGGCCGGAGGCGAGGCGGACGCGCCCCTTCTCGAGCGGCCGCAGGTCGTGCAGGCGGCGGAGGAAGGGCGGCTTTGGACGGCGGACGCCGCCTCGCTCGAGGCCGAACTGGACGCCGACGGACTGGTGGCGGACGCGCTCGCCGTCGGGCGCGAGGACGGCGGCCTGTGGGCGCGCCTCCAGGCCGCCTTCGGCGGGCGCGACATCCCCGTGCGGGCACGCTATGGCGCCGCTGCGCTGGAGGCCTTCGCCGGAAAGATCGACGAGGCCGTGGGCGACCCGCGCGTGGACTTCGGCGTCGTCGTGGAAGAGGGCGTGGCGCGCGTCACCGAAGGGCATGCCGGAGTCATGCTCGACCGCGAGGCCTTCTCCCGCGCGCTCGACGGCGCCCTTCTCGTGCCCGGAGGCGGCGTCTTCGTCGCGGACGCGCAGCCTGCGCCGCTGCGGATCACGCAGGACGCCGCCCAGCGGACCTGCGACGAGGTGAACGCGCTGATCGCACACGGAGCCCGGTTCACGGTCGCAGGCTATGCGTGGGACGCGGCCCCTGCCGACGTGGGCGCCTGGGTGACGACCCGCATCGAGGAGGCGGGGGAAGGCTACGCGCTCATGCCGGCGATCGACGTCCCGCTTGCGGCTGGCGCCATCCAGGCCCAGGCCATGAAGGTTCTGCGCGACGGGCTGCCGAACGTCTCCTTCGTGCGTGACGGGGACGCGGTCATGGTCAAGACCGACGGCACCGGACAGATGCCGCTCTCCGAAGAGACCGCGGCGCGCTTCGACGAGGTCCTTTTCGGTCCGGCACGCGCCCGGCTGTCGGCGGCTGTGGCCGCCGGCGACGCCGAGGGCGCAGGGACGGGCGCTCCCTCCGAGGTCGGCCAGCCGGTCGTGGAAGTGACCACCCAGGCGACGCCCACGTCCCTGACCTTCGACGAGGCCCTCTCGCGTGGCCTGGTGGAGGAGATATCCTCTTACACCACCGAGTATTCGGACGCAGAGAGCATGGCCAACCGCCGGCACAACATCCATCTGGCCGCCGACCTGCTGAGCGACTCCATCGTGCCTGCGAACGGCGGCGTCTGGTCGTTCTACGAGACGTCGGGAGAGTGCAACGAGGAAGCGGGCTTTCTGGGCGCGGGAGTCATCATCGAGGGCGAGCACGACGACGCCGTGGGGGGCGGCATCTGCCAGGTGGCCACCACCGTGTTCAACGCGGTGTACGATTCGGGCTTCCCGGTGTTGCGCCGCTACAACCACACGCTGCGCCTGACGAACTACCCCGACGGGCGGGACGCGGCCGTCAATTGGCCCGACCTCGACCTCCGGTGGCAGAACGATTGCGCATCTGATGTTTTGCTTCGCTGCTCCTACACCGAGACCACGCTAACCGTTACACTGTATGGCGTGGATCCTGGTTACGTCGTCAGCACGCAGACGGGGGACTGGCAGGAAGGCGAAGCCCACAAGACCAAGGTCGAGTGCGACGAGTCCATGGCCGAGGGGGCCTCCTACGTGGAGGTCGCAGGCGTGGACGGCAGCAGCATCTCGGTGTTCCGGACGGTGCGCGACCAGGCGGGGAACGTGCTGCACGAAGACGAGTTCGCCTCCCTGTACCAGCCCGAGGCCGAAGTCGTGGTGGCGGGGCCGGGGACCAAGGTGGTGGTGGGCGAAGAGACGCTTGTGGCCACGCCTGGCCAGACCATGGTCAGCAAGGGCGCGGCGGGCTCCGAGTGACGTCGAGGAATACGAGGGAAGGGCAAACGTGTACTATCAGCCAGAAATCGAAACGATGCCGCGCGAACAGCTGCGCGCGCTCCAGCTCGAACGCATGCGCGCCTCGGTGCGCCATGCCTACGACAACGTGGAGTTCTATCGAAAGGCGTTCGCGGAAGCGGGAGTGACGCCCGACGACCTGAACAGCCTGGAAGACCTGGCGAAGTTCCCGTTCGTCGTGAAGCAGGACATGCGCGACGCCTACCCGTTCGGCCTGTTCGCCGTTCCCACCAAGGACGTGGCGCGCATCCACGCCTCCAGCGGCACCACCGGCCAGGCCACGGTCGTGGGCCACACGGCCAAGGACCTGGCGAACTGGGGCGACTGCTTCGCCCGCGGCATCGCCATGGTGGGCGGCTCGGCTGAGTCCACCATCCAGGTGTCCTACGGCTACGGCCTGTTCACGGGCGGCCTGGGCGCGCATGCCGGGGGCGAAGCCATGGGCTGTGCCGTGATCCCCACCTCGTCCGGCAACACCAAGCGCCAGGTGCAGATGATGAAGGACTGCGGCACCGACATCCTGGCCTGCACGCCCTCCTACGCCCTGCTCATCGCCGACACGGCCATCGAGATGGGCTACGACCCCGCCACCGAGTTCAAAATCTCCGGCGGCATCTTCGGTGCCGAGCCGGCCTCCGAGAACATGCGCCAGGAGATCGCCGACAAGCTGGGCATCCAGTACTGCGACGTGTACGGCCTCTCCGAGATCATGGGGCCGGGCGTGGCCATGGAATGCGCCGAGCGCGGTGGCCTGCACGTGGCCGAGGACCACTTCTACTGCGAGATCGTGGACCCCGAGACGCTGGAAGTGCTGCCCGACGGGCAGTGGGGCGAGCTGGTCATCACCACGCTCACGCGCGAATGCTGCCCGCTCGTGCGCTACCGCACCCGCGACGTCACGCGCATCGTGTCCGAACCCTGCGCGTGCGGGCGCACCCACCGCAAGATCGACCGCCTGCGCGGCCGCACCGACGACATGCTCATCATCCGCGGCGTGAACGTGTTCCCGTCCCAGATCGAACAGGTCATCACGGGCTTCCCGGAAATCGCGACCCAATACCAGATCATCCTTTCCACCAAAGGCCCGCTCGACCACGTGCAGCTCATGGTGGAGACCGTCCCCGAGTTCCCCATCGACGAGATCCGAAGGCTCGAGGGCCTTAAAAGCCGTCTGGCCGCCGAGCTCAAGAGCAACCTGCAGGTGTCGGTGGAGATCAAGATCGTGGAGCCTAAGACCATCGAGCGCAGCGAAGGCAAGGCGAAGCGCATCGTCGACCTCAGAGAAGGGAAGAAGGCATGATTTCTCAGCTGACCGTTTTCATGGAGAACGAGCGCGGGCGCCTCGCGTCCGCCTGCCGCACCATCGCCGACGCGGGCATCAACATGTACGCGCTGTTCGTGGCCGACACGGCCGACTTCGGCGTCGCCCGCATCTTCTGCGACACGCCGCAGGCCGCGGCCGACGCGCTGACGGCGGCCGGCTACCGCGCGGCGGTGACGCCGGTGCTGGGCGTGCGCGTGCCCGACGAGCCCGGCGGGCTGGCTTCCTTGCTGGAGTTCTTGGACGAGGCCGGCGAGAACGTCGAGTACGGCTACTGCTTCGACGCGAACGACGGCACGGCGGTGGACGTGCTCAAGGTTGACGGCGGCGAAGGCATCGAAGGGCGGCTGACCGAAGCGGGCTTCCAGCTGGTGAAGCCGGAAGAGATCTATGAACTGGACCGCTAGGCAAAGACGCGGCGCCGGCACGGCCGGACTCCCGCCCGTGCGCCCGCCGGCCGAGCCGCCCCAGCCGCGCACGCGGGGCGGCCTGCGCACGCGGATGGCGGCGGGCCTGGTGGCGTTGGCGCTCGCCTGCTTCGGCGTGGCGGCGCCCCTGTCCGTGCCCGCGCATGCGGACGTGCGCAAGGCCGACGTGGTCATGGGCCAGACGGTGGACGCGCGGGGCCTGGCCGTGGCGCAGTGCCCCAACGTCGCCGCCGAGTACGTCTACCTCACCGACGACGAGGGCACCGTCTACTTTGAGCGCAACGCGCAGGCGCCGACCCAGATCGCCTCCATCACGAAGATCATGACGGCCATCGTGGCTTTGGAGAACGCCCCGCTGGACACGCAGGTGGTCGTGAGCGGCAACGCGGCCTCGGTGGGCGAGTCCTCCGCCGATCTGCAGGAAGGCGACGTGCTCACCCTGGAGGAGGCCTTGAGCGCGCTGCTGGTGCCCTCGGGCAACGACGCCGCGGTGGCCATTGCCGAGACGGTGGGCGCGCTCATGGACCCGGAGGGAGGCTACGACGCCTTCATCGCGGCAATGAACGCCAAGGCGGCCGAGCTCGGCTGCGTGGACACCGTGTTCACCAATCCCCACGGGCTCGACTATGGCAGGTTCGAAGGCGACCTGCACAGCTGCGCGGCCGACGTAGCGCTCATGGCGCGCCATGCGATGAAGGACGACACGTTCCGCGCCATCGTCGCGCAGGACGTCGCGAACATCGACGTGACCGGCGAGGACGGCACGCACCGCGTGGTGGAGCTGCATTCGACCGACACGCTCATCGGCACCTACGAAGGCGCGTGCGGCATCAAGACGGGCCTCACCGACCGGGCAGGCGCTTCGTTCGCGGGCGCTTGCACGCGCGACGGCCGGACGCTCTACGCGGTCGTCATCAACTCGACGTCCGAGGAGCAGCGCTTCGCGGATGCGACGGCGCTGTACGACTGGGTCTTCGAGCACGAGGTCGACTATCCTCTTGCGCACAGCCCCCAGACGACGACGGCGACGCTGCAGGGCCAGACCCGGCAGGTGCCCGTGATCGCCGAGGTGGCCCATGCCGGCTGGATCGACGCCACGGTGAAGGTCACGCTGGCCGATCCGGATGCGAGCGTGAAGGTGTTCGACCTGAACGGCAACGTGAGCCAGTCGCTCGCGCTTGACGAGCTGACCGGCGACGTGCGCGCCGGCGACAAGGTGGGCACCATCACCTTCAAGCAGCGCAACAACGTGGTGGCGACCATGGACCTGGTGGCATGCGAGGACCAGGCCGCTCCCAACCTGCTGGAGGGCATCGGGGTGTGGTGGGACCGCCTGTTCCGCGGATTCTCGGGCCAGCAGCAGGTGGCGCAGACGGTCACCTTGAACGAGACCCCGCTCGTCAACGACAAGACGCAAGCCGCGGCCGCCTAGGGCTACACTGGTCTGCGCGACAACAAAGGCGCGCCGTCGCCGCGGCAACCCGGCCGTGCGGCGCACCGCCCGTTCGAAGGTGAGGAAACAGCCATGAGCGAAAACTGCCCCGTGTGCGGAAACCCGGTCAACCCCGGCGACGCCCTGTGCCCGTCGTGCGGTTTCAAGCTGTTGGGGTCCACCCAGCGCTTCGCCCCGGTGACGCTGGGGGACGAGGCCATCGCCGCGCCTGTCAAGGGTCCCGGCCGTGCAGCTCTGCGCGTGGTGCGCGGCCCGCAGACGGGCACGACGTTCGCGCTCGACGACGACCTGCTGTCGATCGGCCGATCGCCCCAGTGCGGGGTGTTCCTGAACGACATGACCGTGTCGCGCCAGCACGCCACCATCATGCGCACCGAGAAGGGACGCCTCATCACCGACGAGCATTCCTTCAACGGCGTGTGGGTGAACAACGAGAACGTCGACGCGCATCTGCTCCAGGCGGGCGACATCATCCAGATAGGTGCGTTCTGCCTGCTATACCAGGAAGAATGAGGTTTTTCGGCACGGAGGCGAGGTCGGCATGCGCACGCGCTGCGCGACGGCGCGCAGGAAAGCGACGAGAGCACGACGAGAGGCAGCACATGGAACTGATGAGTGGCAACGAAGCCATCGCCCAAGGGGCGTGGGAAGCGGGCGCGCGCGTGGGAGTGGCCTATCCAGGCACCCCCTCGACCGAGACGCTCGAGGAGTTCGCGCGCAAGGAAGGCGTGTACGCCGAGTGGTGCGTGAACGAGAAGGTGGCGGTGGAAGTGGGCATCGGGGCATCTGCCGCTGGCGCGCGGGTGCTTGCCACCATGAAGCACGTCGGCGTGAACGTGGCGGCCGACCCGCTGTTCACGGCCGCCTACACCGGCGTGGGCGGGGGCATGGTGATCCTGGCCGCCGACGATCCCGGCATGTACTCGTCGCAGAACGAGCAGGACTCGCACTACTACGCACAGGCGGCGCACGTCCCCATGCTCGATCCGTCCGATGCGGACGAGGCGCTGCGCTTCACGCGCGAGGCCTACGAGCTTTCCGAGCGCTTCGACGTGCCGGTCTTCGTGCGCTCGTCGGTGCGCATCTCGCACACCAAGACCCCCGTGGAGCCGGGGCCGCGCGCGGAGGTCCCGCTTGTCCCGTACGAGACGAACCCGGCCAAGTGGGTCATGATGCCGGCCTTCGCCAAGCCTCGGCGCAAGGTGCAGCTCGAACGTATCGAGGCGCTGAAGGCGTGGGCCGAGGACTGTCCCTACAACCGGGTGGAGCGACGCGGCGTCGCCGTGGGCGTGGTGTGCGCCGGCTCGGCCTACCAGCATGTCGTGGAGGCGCTCCCCGACGCCTCGGTGTTCAAGCTGGGCTGCACGTGGCCCTTGCCGGCCCGCCGCCTGCGCGACTTCGCGGCGTCGGTGGACACGCTCTACGTGGTCGAAGAGGCCTCCGAATACCTGACCGAGGCCGTGCAGGCGCTGGGCATCGAAGTGTCGGCGTTCCCGGCCGGGCTGCCGCGCGACGGCGAGCTCACGCCCGGGCTGGTGCGCGCCGCGTTCGGCCTGGAGGCGCCCACCCACGCGGAGGCCCCTGCCGACCTGCCGGCCCGCCCGCCGGCGCTGTGCCCCGGCTGCCCGCACCGGCTGGTGTTCAAGGAGCTCACCCGCATCAAGGCCATCGTCACGGGCGACATCGGCTGCTACACGCTCGGCGCGCTGCCGCCGCTTTCGGCCATGGACACGTGCGTGGACATGGGCGCGTCGGTCTCGATGGCGCACGGCTTCGAGCTGGCGCTCGCCGGCACCGAGCACCGCCCCGTGGTGGCGGTCATCGGCGACTCGACGTTCGCCCACTCGGGGCTGAGTTCGCTCGTCTCCACCGTGTACAACCAGGGATCGGGCACGGTGTGCGTGCTCGACAACCGCACGACGGCCATGACGGGCCGCCAGGGCAACCCGTTCAACGGCGAGACGCTGCAGAAGCGGCCGAGCCGCGAGCTGGATTTGGAGGGCGTCGTGCGCGCGCTCGGCGTGGAGGACGTGCGCACGGTCGATCCCTACGACCTGAAGGCCGTGCGGACCGCGCTCAAGGAGGCCACGGCCTCCGACGCGCTCACCGTGCTGGTGTTCCGCCGCCCGTGCGTGCTGCTGGACCGCGTGCGCGAGGAGCCTTATGCGGTCTGCGACGCCTGCACCGCCTGCGGCGTGTGCACGACGCTGGGCTGCCCGGCCATCGCGAAGGACCCCGAGACCGGGCGCGCGTCCATCGACGCCGGCCTGTGCATCGGCTGCGGCCAATGCGCCCAGTACTGCGCTTTCGGAGCCATTTTAGGTCCCACCGTTCTGACGAACGGCGGACCTGCCGACGCTGCGGCTTCCCCCAGCGCCCAATCCCGCTCCGTTGGCGGAGGCTTGCGTACCGAAGTACGCGGCGCCTCCGCCACCGAATCGATCTCGGACACCGGGGAAACCCTCGCTGACTTTGGCGGACCTGCATCGAAAAAAGGAGGCGCGCATGAGTAACGTGACCACGGTCCTTCTGTGCGGCGTCGGCGGACAGGGCACGGTGCTGGCGGCCGACCTGCTGGCGCGCGCCGCCATGGCGGCAGGACGCGTCGTCAAGGTGTCGGAGATCCATGGCATGGCCCAGCGTGGCGGCGCCGTGACGACGGTCGTGCGCTTCGGCGACGAGGTGCGCTCCATGGTGACCGACCCTGGATGCGCGGACGTGGTGGTGTCCTTCGAGACCACCGAGGCGCTGCGCAACCTTCCGTTCCTGAAAGAGGGAGGGCGCCTGCTCGTGGCCGACGAGGCCATCAAGCCCTTGCCCGTGGCCACGGGCAAGGCGTCCATGCCGGAAGGCGCACGCGAGCAGCTGAGGGCGCTGGGCGCGGCGCTCATCCCGGCCACCGAGCTGGCGCGCGAGGCCGGCACAGCCAAGGCGGGCAACGTGGTGCTGCTGGGCGCGCTTTCCACCGCGCTCGGCTTCGCGCCCGAGGTGTGGGAAGAGGTCATCGTCCTACGCGTGCCGCCCAAGACCGTGAAGGCCAACCTGGCCGCTTTCCGCGCCGGCGCGTCGTTCGCCTCCGGCCAGGCGAAGGAGGCGGCGCGATGAGCGTGTCGCAGATCAGCGTCTTCCTGGAAAGCAAGCCGGGGCATCTGCGGCGGGTCCTCGACTCTTTCGAGGAGGCCGGCGTGAGCGTGCGGGGCTACAGCGCGTCGGACACGGGGGACTACGGCATCGTGCGCTTCATCGTAGACGACCCCGACGCCGCCCTGGCCGTGCTGCAGGGACAGGGAGCGGCCGCCACGAAGACCGAGGTGCTGTGCGTGCGGCTGGACGACCGCCCGGGCGAGCTCGCCCGGGTCATGGGCGTCATGGCGGACTGCGGCATCAACGTGTCCTACAGCTACTCGCTCATCTCCACCTATATCGCCCTGTCGGTGAAGGACCTGGCGCGGGCGGAAGAGCTGCTGGTGCACGAGCCGGTGGAACTCGTCGGGCAGGAAAGCCTCGCGAAGCCCTTCGGCGCCGCAGGCGCGGCCGAAGGCGGGAGGTGAGGCGGATGGCCGACCTGACCGTCAAGGGCGCCGCGCTCGCGGCCGTGGCGGCCGGCGACTTCGCCTGCCTGCCCATCCACGAACCCTCCGTCGAGTGCGCCTCGCGCGAGCAGATCCGCGCTATGCAGCTGGAAAAGCTCAAGGACCAGGTGGCCTGGACCTACGGGCGCGTGCCTTGGTACCGTGCGCGCATGGACGAGCTCGGCGTGGCGCCGGACGACGTCCGCACGCTCGAGGACGTGCGGAAGCTTCCGTTCACGGACAAGGCCGTGCTGCGCGAAACGTTCCCCTACGGCCTGTTCGCCGTGCCAATGGACGAGGTGGTGGAACTGCACGCGTCGTCGGGCACCACGGGAAAGCCCATCGTGGTGGGATACAACGCCCACGACATGGACGTGTGGAGCGACTGCATCGCGCGCCTGGCCCAGATGGCCGGCGTGGTGCCGGGCGACCGGGCGCAGATGGCGTTCGGCTACGGCATGTTCACCGGCGGCTTCGGCCTGCACTACGGGCTGCAGAAGCTCGGCTGCATGATGATCCCGGCCGGCTCGGGGAACACCGAGCGGCATATCGCCATGATCGAGGACTACGGCACCACGGTGCTCATCGCCACGCCTTCCTACGCGCTGCACGTGTGCGAGGTGGGCGAGCGCATGGGCTTCGACTGGGAGTCGTCCACGCTGCGCGTGGGCCTGTTCGGCGGCGAGCCGTGCCCGCCCGGCCTC
>HHCFC01400__coassemble_1840_pt1 | contig 15348 bp, 12 predicted proteins | sample HHCFC01400__metabat2_high_PE_058 | metagenome-assembled genome bin HHCFC01400 | reverse complement strand
TCATCGACGACGCCGTGGCGCGCGTGATGAAGGCCGACGGCGGCTTCATCTGGGCCTGCAAGAACTACGACGGCGACGTGATGAGCGACATGGTGTCGAGCGCGTTCGGCTCGCTGGCCATGATGACGTCGGTGCTGGTGAGCCCACAGGGCGTCTACGAGTACGAGGCCGCGCACGGCACCGTGCAGCGCCACTACTACAAGCACCTCAAGGGCGAGGAAACGTCCACGAACTCCGTGGCCACCATCTTCGCGTGGACGGGCGCCCTGCGCAAGCGCGGCGAGCTGGACGGCCTGGACGAACTGGTGGCGTTCGCCGACCGTCTGGAGAAGGCCACCCTCGGCACCATCGAGGCCGGCGAGATGACGGGCGACCTCGCACGCATCACCACGCTTCCGAACCCGACGACGCTTTCCACCCGCGACTTCGTCCTGGCCATCGCGAAACGCCTCGCGTAAGCGGGCGACGGCAGGCGCCCGCGCAGCGTAGCTGGTTGCGGGGCGTAGACGGGCGTGCGGGCGCAACGCTGCGGGTCGACGCTGCACGCAGCACGCTGCGTGCCAAAGTCGCATGGCCGCAGCGCGGGGCAAACATGGCCGCGGCGCGGGACGAAGCCGCGGCCATGCTACGAGTGACAGGCGTCGCATGCGAAACTGTCGGCATGGTGGCAGCTCCGGCACGATTTCGGGCTCGCCTCGACGACGTCGGAGGTTTCGTGCATCGTGTGGCAGGCGGTGCAGTCGATCTGGGTATGGCCCGCGGTTTCCAGCAGCGCATGGGGGTTGATCGTGACGTTGTTGCCGTCGACGAGGGCGCGGCTGCCGGCCGTCCGGGCGGCCAGGGAGGCGGCGTCGTGGCAGCGTGCGCAGGCCTCTTTCCCGATCTCCGGGCCCGCCGGCTCGGGGGCCTGCCAGGCGCTGCGGATGTCTTCGTGGGCGGCCGCCAACGCCTGGCAGGCGTCATGGCAGCCCAAACATCGCGACGGCGCGCTCGAAAAGCCCGTGCAGGCCGAGGCGGCCGCCGTCTGCGCCTCGAGGGAATGGCAGGGCGCGCACTCCTGCTCCGGACCCCAGACCCATTCATCCTGCAAGGACACCTGCTCGGCCTCTGCGATCCCGGGCATCAGCGTCGGCGCGGCGGGCGGGGACTGGCAGCTGGCCAGGCCGGCGGCGAAGCACAGACAGAGCGCGCAGGTGGCCCCTGCAAGCGCCCGCGGCCTCTGTTTCCCCCTCCGCCGCATCGGTCACGCGTGCTTCTTGAAGAGGTCCTGCACGTCCTTCATGGTCCCGGCGTTGAAGCCCTCGCTGAAGGAGCTGGGGACCACGATGAGGTTGTTGCCGCCGCCTTCCTTCACGCTCTCGTTCACCATGCTGGCCATGCGGATCTGAAGCGCGATCTCGTCCTGGCGGTACAGCTCCGCCGCCCCCACGTAGAGCTCTGCGATCTGGTTCTCGATCTCCGCGAGGATCACGCGCGCGTTGCTTTCCTGCTGCGCCTGGGCCTCGCGCGACATCGCGTCCTGCAGGTCCTCCGGGATGAGGATGTTGCGGATTTCGACGGACAGGATGGAAATGCCCCAGTCGCTCGTCTTCGCATTGAGCGTTTCCCGCAGTTCGGAGTCGAGTTGCGAGCGCCGCGTGGAGATGTCGGCGAGGTTGATCCTGCCGATGGCGTCGCGCAGCGCCGTCTGTGCCGACCACGACACGGCGTTCGGGTAGTTGTCCACCTCGCACCAGGCCTTTTGAGGGCTCACCACCATCCAGAACAGTACGGCGTCGATGTCGGTGGGCACCAGGTCGGCGGTGAGCGCCTCTTCGGCCGAGAACGGCGTGACGATGATGCGCTGGTCGACGCGCAGCGCGGCCGATTCGAGGAACGGGATGGTGAAGAAGATGCCAGGCCCCTCCACCCGGTTGAAGCGTCCGAGGCGCAGAACGACCACCTTCTCCCACTGCTGCGTGACGTGCACCGTCAGAAGCGCGGTGATCAGGTAGGCGAGGGCCACGAGCACCATCCAGAAGGGCCAGCCGTGATACAGCACGATGCCCAGGGGCAGGGCCGAGGCGACGAACGCGAAGGCCTCGAAAAGCCACACGCCCAAGCGGGAGGCGAGAGGCTTCTTGGCCCGCACGGTGACGGGCAGCCGGTTCTCCCGCTTCGCCTTCTTCTTTTTCTTACCCGACACGACGGGCCCTTTCCTTTGTCGAGGCGCTCTTGGGGGCCGGATCGATAGCGACGTTGACGCCGAGGTAGTTCGCGACGATCCGGACGACTTCTTCGGCGGTCATGCCTAGCTGCAGAAGCTTGGAGGCATATTCCGCCGTGATCATGTGGGGCTCGCCCTCGAACGTGATGAACTTGGAGTCGTCCAGGTTGGCGACGTGCGACCCGCGGCCGGCCTGCACTTCGATGAGCCCGCTGCCTTCCAGGTCATGGTAGACCTTGTTCACGGTGTGGTAGTTGATGTCCAGCTGCACGGCCAGCTCCCTCACGGTGGGAAGCTGGTCGCCCGGCTTGTACGAGCCCGACATGATCAGGTAGACGAGGCGCTGCTTCAGCTGCACCCAGATGGGGATGTCGCTTTTCTTGTCGATCGTATAGGAGTCGAGCGGATCCATGGCTAGTCCCTTTCCCTTGCCGGTGAATGGTATACTATTATATTGCTTGCGAACAATCAACAGCGAGCTTTGAAGGGCCTCTTGGGAGCGCGGGCACGGTGCCAATGGGGGAGGGGAAACATGGATCGTAGGGAACCGGCGCGCTCGGTCACGCGGCGCTCCGTGCTGGCGGCGGCCTGCGTGGCTGCGGCGTCGGCGACGCTTGCCTCCTGCGCGCCGCGCGACGCGGCCGCCTCGACGGAGGATCCCTCCGAGAAGCGCGTCCAGTATGGCTTCTGGATGGACTCGAGAAACTGCGTGGGATGCGCGTCGTGCGTGGCCGCCTGCCGGCAGGCGAGCGGCACGCCCGAGGACGGCGAAGCGCGCAGAAAGACCGTCGCGTACCGCTTCGAGCGGGGAAGGCTGAGGTTCGTCTCGCTTTCGTGCATGCATTGCGCGCAACCCGCCTGCCTGGCCGCCTGCCCGGCCGGGGCCATCGGCAAGCGTGCGGACGGCATCGTGGTGGTGGACCAGGGCCGCTGCATCGGGTGCCGGTACTGCCACGAGGCCTGCCCGTTCGGGACGCCGCACTACACGCCGCAGGGCATGGACAAGTGCGACTGCTGCCTAGGCGCCGGGGTGGAGCCTGGCCGAGAGCCGTACTGCGTGCAGGCCTGCCCGGCGGACGCGCTGCATTTTGGCGAGCTCGAGGAAATGCGCCCGCAGGCGGAGGCGGCGGGCGCGACCGACCTGCTCGAGGCGCCCACGGGGCCCTCGTTCTTCCTGACGTGACCTGCGGGGAAGGCGTTCGGCGATGAGGCCCGGCGAGGAACAGCCATGATAGAACTTCAGACGGCATGGGGATGGCCGGTCGCGCTCTACCTTTTCCTGGGAGGGCTGGGAGGCGGGATGTTCCTCGCCGCGACCGTGTTGGGGCTCGTGCGGCGCAAGCGGCACCGGCGGGCGCGGGCGGTTTCCTTCTGGGCGGCCTTCGCATGCGTCGCGGTGGGGCTGCTCTCGCTGCTCGCCGAGGTCGTCCTTCCTGGTAGGGCGCTGCTCGTGTGGCAGAGCTTCAGCCATCTCTCGTCATGGATGGCGTTGGGCGCGTGGGGCGCGCTCGCGGCGCTGGTGCTGTTCTTCGCCACCGCCTTTCTGACGACGAAGAAGACGTCCCGTTTGCTCTCGATCGTGTGGGAGGCGCATCCCGGCCTGCGCGGAAAGGTGCGGACGGCCTGCTCGCTTGCGGGGCTTGCTCCGGCGCTCTTCCTGGCGTTCTACACGGGCATGCTGCTCAGGGCCGCGCCGGGGGTGCCCTTCTGGCATTCGGCGCTTTTGCCGTGCCTGTTCGTCGTGAGCGCGTTGGGGGCTGGGACGAACGCCGTCACCGCGCTCGTGGTCCTCACGGGCGGCGCCAGGAAGGTCTCGCGCCGGCGGCGCCGGATCGTCGCGGGCGTCGTCATGGGCGCCGCGGTGGCCGAAGGCGTGCTCTTGTTCCTCTTCGTGGCGACCATGCTGCAAGGCGGGTCGGGCCTGCTTCCCACGCAGCAGCTTGCCGCCCAGACTTCGGCCGAGATGCTCCTGTCCGGCGGCTGCGCCATGCCTTTCTGGGGGCTGGTGGTTGCGGGAGGGCTGGTCGCGCCGTTCGTCCTGTCGGCGTTGAGCCTTTTCGTGAGGGGCAAGGCGGGGTGGCGGATCCTCGTCTTTGGTGCCCTGCTCACCCTGGTGGGCGACTGCACGCTACGCTTCCTTTTCCTCCATGTCGGCGCGAGCGCCGACTATGTGGGACAGGCGCTTCTTGCGATCTTGTAAAAGTATATTGACATAGAACTTTATAACGATTACTATGCGGGCATCGGGTGATATATATCTATAGAACGATAGAAAAATTGGGAGCCCGATGGACGCATGGCGTCAGGAGAGGTGAAAGGGGAAGGACATGGACGTATCCAGAAGGGACCTTTTGAAGGGCGGAGCCGTCTTCGGGGCAGGTCTCGCCGTCAGTGCCGGCCTGATGGGCGCTTCCGTTCTGCCGGGCTGCGCGCCTTCGAAGGCGGCGCCGAGCGAGGCGGGCCCGACCTCGGGCGGTACCGATGCGCCGACTGGCGGCTCGGGCAACCCGAACGCCGGGTACGAGACGGGCATCGACTGGCTGGGCACGCCTCCCGAGATCGCCGACGCGGACGTCGCCGCCACCTTCGACGGGGACATCGTCGTGTGCGGCGGGGGGAACGCGGGCATCCAGGCCGCCTTGGCCGCGGCCGAGGGCGGCGCGAAGGTGCACGTCCTTGAAACCGCGCCCGAGAAGTTCCGGAAGGTCAAGGGTCGCGACGTGGGCCACGTCAATTCGCAGTGGCTCATCGACCAGGGTTTCGGCCCCTATGACGAAGGCGAGATCGTCGACGAGTTCATGCACCGGTGCGCGGGCAGGAACAACGCCGAGATGATCAAGCGCTTCGTCTACAACTCCGGAGAGACCTTCGACCACATGATCAGCCTGGTCAACTGGCCGGACGACCGCATCAAGCCGGTCACCCGGTCGAATCCGGACGTCAGCCCCACGGATCCCAGCTCCATGTACGTCCCGCAGGCCGCGGGGGTCTTGGATGGCCCGGTGGAGTACCCGGTGACCCAGGGCGGGTTCAAGTCCTGGGCGTCCACGGCTTCCGTGGTGGGGGAGATCAGCCACGTCATCGGCGACGAGTCGGGCATCGATTCTAACGACTACTCCCGCTTCGACGAGATCCAGCAGTTCTCCATCCTGAAGAGCCAGGAGCTGGGGGCCGAGTGGCACTACGAGCAGCGTGCCCGCGTCCTCATCACCGACGACTCCGGCGCCGTCGTCGGCGTGTACGCCGAGAACGAGGACGGGACCTACACGCGCTACAACGCCAAGACGGGCGTCATCCTGTGCACGGGCGACTTCGGCGGGAACGTCGAGATGTCCTGGGCGCTGCTCGCCGAGATCGCCGAATGCGCGGCGCGTGCCGGCAAGGGACCCGAAGACATCCGCGCCGAAAGCATGTGCGAGGGCGACGGGCACAAGATGGCCTGCTGGATCGGCGGCGAGATCGAGCCGCTTCCGCGTCCCATCCTCAACTACTACTGGACAGGCGCCCCGTGGGGCACGGTGCCCTATCTCTGGCTCAACAGCGAGGGCAAGCGCTTCATGAACGAGGCCGCCACGACGCTCGCCTGGCCGAACGGCCTCAGGCAGCCCCTCGGTCCCATCTGCACCATCTCCGACAGCAAATGGTTCGACGTCATGAAGAAGGGCGGCATCGACCTGGGCGCTCCCAACGCCGGCCGGCAGGACTACATTCTGGAGCTCAAGGAAGACGTCGACAACGTGCCGCTGGGCGACCCGAACGGCGGCAGGTGCCGCGACAGCGTGGAGTGCGAGCGCCAGCCGCACATCGTCTACAAGGCGGACACCATCGAAGAGCTCTGCGGCTTCATGGGCTTTTCCGACGAGGCGACAAAGGAAGCGGTCGCCTCCGTCGAGCGCTACAACGAGCTGTGCCGGCAGGGGCGCGACACGGACTTCGACAAGGACGAGAAGTTCCTGTCCCCCATCGACGAGCCTCCCTACATCGGCTCCTTCTTCGAGAACGAGCGCTGGAGCGGCATCGGCCTGGTGTGCTTCGCCGGCCTGCTCACCGACAGCCATCTCCAGGTCCTGGACGGCGAAGGGAAGAGGATCCCGGGCCTTTGGGCGGCGGGGAACTGCCTGGGCGGGCGCTACGGCGTGGGCTACGTCACCCCGATAGCGGGCAACTCGATCGGCATGGCGATCACCCATGGCCGCGTCGCGGGCAAGGTGGCCACCGGGCAGGAAGTGCGTTAGGGCGCGCGATTGCCGGAAGGGTGCCTGCAGGCACCCTTCCGGGGCGGTGCGCAGAAAGGACCGAAACGGCGCTTCGGGCTGGCATGCAGGCATGCGGCAGCCGGCAGAGGCCGTGAGAGTGAGGGGGCCGCATCGCGCGGCTCCCTCTTTTTGGTGGAATCCCGGCGCGTGCGGACGCTGGAGGCGGGAAAGCGCTATACTAAGGCGAACAAGCGTTCCGGTATTTGGGATACGAGCGGAGAAGGGAGGCGGCGGCGTGGGCGACGGGCGCACGTACCTGTGCATCGACCTGAAGAGCTTCTACGCGAGCGTGGAATGCGCCGACCGCGGGCTCGACCCGTTCACGACGAACCTCGTGGTGGCCGATCCCGACCGCACCGAGAAGACCATCTGCCTGGCTGTCTCGCCGGCCTTGAAGGCGCTCGGGCTGCCGGGGCGTTGCCGCGTGTTCGAGATACCCGAGGGTGTGGACTACGTCATGGCGCGCCCGCGCATGCGGCGCTACATGGACGTGTCGGCCGACATCTATTCCGTCTACCTGCGCTACGTGTCGCCCGAGGACATCCATCCGTACTCCATCGACGAATGCTTCATCGACGCGACGCCGTACCTCTCGCTTTACCAGGTGGACGCCAGGGGGTTCGCGGTCATGCTCATGAACGCGGTGCTGGCCGAGACGGGCGTGTGCGCCACGGCCGGCATCGGACCGAACCTGTTTCTGGCGAAGGTGGCGCTCGACATCGCGGCGAAGCACGCCGACGACCACATCGGCTTTCTGGACCAGGCGGAATTCGAGCGCACCATCCAGACCCACCGGCCCATCACCGACATCTGGAACGTCGGACCTGGCATCGCGAAGCGCCTGGCCAAGTACGGCGTGCACGACCTGCGCGGCGTGTGCGGCCTGGACGAGGGCACGCTCTACCGCGAATTCGGCGTGAACGCCGAATATCTCATCGACCATGCCCACGGCGTGGAACCCTGCACCATCGCCGACATCCGCGCCTACGAGCCCGGGGCGCATTCGCTCATGAACGGCCAGGTGCTGCCGTGCGACTACACGCGCGAAGAGGCGCGCGACGTGCTGCGCGAGATGGTGGACCAGCTGGTGCTCGACCTGGTGGACAAGCGCCTGGTGGCGGAGTCGATCTCGCTCTATGTGGGCTACGCGAAGGGAAGCGCCGGCGGCGCGCAGGAGGCGGCGGACGCCGGCGGCGCGTCGGAGGCGGGAGAGTGGTTCGACGGCGGGCATGGCCGACGGCTGGTCGGCGGGAGGCGCGGGTTCCCGCACACGGGCGGCACGCGCCGGCAGCCGGACCGCACGAACTCGCTTGCGAAGCTGCTGCCGCGTTTCCTTGCCCTGTACGACGAGACGACGCGCGACGACGTGCCCGTCCGGCGCATCAACATGGGCTTCGGCGGCGTCGTGCCCGAGGAATTCGCCACTCTGGACCTGTTCACCGACGAGGCGGCCGAGGCCGAGGAACGCAGGCTGCAGGAGGCGGTGCTCGCCGTGAAGGGGAAGTTCGGCAAGAACGCGCTTTTGCGCGGCACGAGCCTCAAGCAGAAGGCCACGGCGCGCGAGCGCAACGAGCAGATAGGAGGCCACCATGCCTGAGCCGCGCGACCGTGATCGGAGCGGGCGGCTGTCCGCCGGCGATGCCGCCTGTACCGCGCGTCCGTACCAGGTCCCCGGTGGGCAGCGCGCCGGCGCCGCCGCGCGTCGGGGCCGCGCCGACGGCGGGCGCCGCGCCGACCGCGCCCAGCAGTTCATGCCGTTCGCCGCACTCCGGGGCTACTACGACCTCATCCGCGAGCGCGAGCGCGTCGTGGAGCCGAAGCGCGCGCTTTCCGAGGAAGACGAGCTCGCGCTTTCGCGCGCGTTCGCGCGCCTCGAGCGGCGGCGCATGGCGCGGGTGGTCTATCACGACGGCGAGGGCTACGTCACCCTGCACGGCATGGTGACCGACATCGACGAGGCCGGGCGCACGCTCACCGTCGTGCGCACGCGGATCCCCTTCGACGACATCCTCGAGGTGCAGGCGGAAGGCGGGAGCGCGGATTCCGCCGCCGGCGTTGACGGAATCGCGGAAGCGTCAACGTGCGACTGACAGGCCGTCAAAAGAGGAGTATCATGTTCTGATCTTTTGAGACGGCGAACGGGGAAGGGAAGTTTCGGCGGCATGGGCAACGTGTGGCGGGTGTTCAAGCGCGACGTACTGCGCTTGCTCAAGGTGCCGCCGGCGCTGGTCGTCGTCGTGGCCCTGCTGGTGCTGCCGTCGGTCTACACCTGGTACAACGTCGTCGGGTTCTGGAACCCCTACGACAACACGGGGAACCTGCGCGTCTGCGTGGTCAACCAGGACGTGGGCGGGTCGAGCGATTTGACCGGCGAGCTGCACGTGGGCAACATGATCGTGGACGAGCTGCACGAGAACAGCCAGCTCGACTGGACGTTCACCGACTACGAGACCGCCATGGCCCAGCTGCAGTCGGGCGAAAGCTACGCGGCGTTCGTCATCCCCCCCGATTTCACCGAGCGTCTGCTGTCCCTCACCACGGGCGACTTCGTGCAGCCCAAGATCGAATACCACGTCAACGAGAAGACCGGCCCCGTGGCGCCCAAGATCACCGACACGGGCGCGTCCACCCTCGACGAGACCATCAACTCCGCGTTCGTGTCCACGGTCAGCGACGTCGCCGCAGACGCCATCGACCAGGCGATCGGCGATTCGCGCGACGCGCTGGACGCCTCGAAGTCGCGCGCGGTCGCCCAGATCGCCGAGACGGCGCAGGCGGTGGGCGGCGCCCGCACGTCGCTTGCGGACATCGTGGCGGCCACCGACCAGGCGCAGGGCAAGGCGTCAGACGCGAAGGGCGCGCTCGGGCGGGCGCGCGAGAACATCGAGAGCGCCAGCGACGCGCTGGCGGCCGTGTCCGGGCTGACCTCGCAGCTGCAGGACGAGCTCACGCGCTTCGCCGCGGCCGCCATGCCGGCCGTGAGCGACGGCGTGACCTCCGTGTCGGAGGCGTCCACGAAGGCGCACGAGGCCATCGGCTCCCTGACCACCGCCGCCGGCGAGGCGCAGGCGAGCATCGGCGCGTCGCTCGCGCAGGGGCAGGCCGTCGTCGACGAGAACCGTGCGCTCGCCGCGTACCTGCGCGACACGGCGGCGTCGCTTCCCGACGACGACGCGAGCAAGGCGTCGCTCCTTGCGCTTGCCGACGAGTTGGAAACCAGCGCCGACGAAGCACAGCAGACGATCGACGGCCTTACGCAGCTGAACGGCCAGGCAGGAGAGCTGTCCCAATCGGTGTCGCAGGCGGGAGACACGCTCGACGCCGCCGTGCAGACCGCCGCCCAGCAGGCGCAGGCGTACTCCGACAACCTGTTCGGCACCACGGTGCCCGCGATCAACCAAAGCCTGTCCCAGCTGTCGGCGACGGCCGCGTCCTTGAGCGGCGCCGTGTCGAACCAGGAGCTGCTGATCGACCAGACTTCGCTCGTGCTGGACAAGCTGTCCTCCACGCTTTCCACAGCGAAAGAAGCGCTCGGGCAGACCGACGGCCTTCTGGAAAGCCTGGAACAGGGCCTGGACACCGTGCATACCGACGTCGTGGCCCTGGGCGAGTCCGACGCCTTCGTGCAGGCGTTCGGCGAGGACGGCCTGGACGCGGCCAAGATAGCCGACTTCATGGGGTCGCCGACGGAATTGGTTACCGAGCCCCTCTACGAGCTGAACGCCTACGGCTCGGCCATGGCGCCGCTGTTCATGAACCTCACGTTCTGGATCGGCGCCTTCATGCTGCTCGTCATCATGAAACAGGAGGTGGACGGCGAGGGCATCCGCAACCTCACCGTCACGCAGCGCTACCTGGGCCGCTTCGCGCTCCTGGCGGCGCTGGCCGTCCTGCAGGCGGTGGTCTGCTGCGCAGGCGTGCTGCTCATCGGCGTGCAGGCCGCCAACGCGCCGGCGCTGTTCTTCGCCGCGGCCGTGGCCTCGCTCGCGTACCTGAGCATCATCTACGCGCTGTCGGTCACGCTGCAGCACATCGGCAAGGGCCTCTGCATCGTGCTCGTGTTCGCGCAGATACCTGGCGCGACGGGGCTGTATCCCATCGAGATGACGGCGGGCTTCTTCCAGGCCGTCTATCCCTACCTGCCGTTCACGTACGGCATCGCGGCCATGCGCGAGGCCATCTGCGGCCTGTACGGCACCCAGTACCTCGACGCGCTGGGCGCCCTCGCCGTGTTCTTCGCGGTGTTCATGGCGCTGGGCATCCTGGTGCGGCCGCTCATGGCCAACGTCAATCGCATGGTGGCCGGGCAGGTGCGCCAAAGCGGCCTATTCAACGGCGAGGACGTGGAGATCCCCGCGCGGCCCTACCGGTTCTCCCAGCTGTTCCGGGCGCTCACGGGCAAGGACGAGTACCGCGAGGAGCTGCTGCGCCGCTCCGAGCGCTTCGCGCGCTGGTACCCGCGCCTCATCCGCGGCTCGGTGGCTCTGGGGCTTGCCGTGCCCGTGGCGCTGGCCGCCCTCTTCGCGCTCACGCCCACCGAGAAGGTGTGGCTGCTCACGGCCTGGCTCGTGTGGCTGGTGGCCGTCTTCGTGTTCCTGGTGGTGGTGGAGAGCCTGCGCGCCAGTTTCGAGCGCCAGCTGCGGCTGGACGCCATGTCCGACGAAGGACTGCTGGAGCTGGGCGCCGCGCGCAACGAGATGGAGCGCGCCGGCGACGATCCCCAGGACGCCGAAGGGGGCGATGGCCGTGCGTAACGTCGCGCGCATCGTCAGGAGCGACGTCAAGAGCCTGTTCGCCAACGTCATGAGCATCATCATCGCCGTCGGGCTGGTGGTCATGCCGTCCATTTTCACCTGGTACAACGTCATCGCCTGCTGGAACGTGTTCGACAACACGGGCAACCTCACCGTGGCCGTGGCGAACGTGGACGACGGCTACGAGAGCGACCTCGTGCCGCTGCGCGTCAACGTCGGCGAGCAGGTGGTGTCCGCGCTGCGCGCCAACGACCAGATAGACTGGACGTTCACCACCGAGGAAGACGCCGTCGACGGGGCGCGGTCGGGGCGTTACTACGCCGCCGTGGTCATCCCGCACGAGTTCAGCCGTGACATGCTCACGTTCTATTCGGAGGACGTCCAGCACGCCAAGATCGTCTACTACACGAACGAGAAGAAGAGCGCCATCGCGCCCAAGATCACCGACCAAGGTGCGGACACCGTGTCCTACCAGGTGAACCAGGTTTTCGCGGAAACGCTCTCCGAGGTTGCCCTCAGCCTGGCCGAATCCCTGGCGAACTACGCCGAAGAGTCCGGTGCGGACGGCCGCATTGCGGACTTGGCTGGGCACGTGCGCACCATGGGCGACGAAGTGGACCGGATGGCGTCCGTGCTGGGCCTGTACGCATCGCTCGCCGACGCGTCGCAAGGTCTCATCGCCGACTCGGCAGGCCTGGTTGACGCGGCCCAGGGCCAGATAGACGGCGTGGGCAAGACGGCTTCGCAGGGCGCTTCGGCGGCTGCCTCGATGGTGGACGTGCTGAAGGGATCGGTGGACGATCTCTCCCGCGCGCTCAAGGACGGCAGCCAAGGCTTCGATGCGGTGGCCGACGCCGCCGACGACCTGTTCGACGCTGCGTCTTCCGGATCGGCGGAGGCCGTTGCGCAGATGCGCGCCCAGGCGGACACCCTCGATGCGCAGATCGGGCGTTACCGCAGCTTGGCGGACGAGCTGGCCGCGTTGCGCGACCAGCTGCCCGAGGACTACCGCCCGGCGCTCGACGCTGTGGTCGCCCGCATGAACGCCGTGGCCGGCCTCATGGAAGGCGTGCGCGACAACCTGCGCAGCGGCGCTGACAAGCTGGAGGCGGGGAGCGCCGACGCCGACGCCGAGCGCCAGGCGATCAGGGACCTGGCGGCCCGCGCGAAGCAGGACGCCGCCGACCTGCAGAACGAGTTCGACACGAACCTGCGCCCGGACCTGGAGCAGATCGCCGACGACGTGGCGCGTCTGGCCGACAGCGTAGGCGTCGGCCTGGGCAACCTGCGCGCGTCGGGCGCGGGGCTGTCCGACTCCGCCGGGTCGGCCGCCGACCTGCTGGGCACGGCGAGCGACAAGATCGAGGGGGCGGTGGAGGAGCTGCGCGGCGCCGCAAAGGGCCTGCGCACGCTGGCGGACGACATCGACCAGGCGCTCGCGACCGGCGACATGGGCATGTTGCGGCAGGTGCTGGGCTCCGACACGCAAGAGCTGTCCAAGGCGCTGGCAGCGCCGGTGGGCCTGGAGCGCGTCGCGGTGTTCCCCGTGGAGAACTTCGGCTCGGCCATGGCGCCGCTCTACACGACGCTCGCGCTGTTCATCGGGTCGCTGCTCATCCTGGTGGCCTTGAAGCCCACGGTGTCGGCGCGCACGCGGGAGGCCCTGCACGACCCGAAGCCACGCGAGCTGTTCCTGGGCCGCTTCGGCGTCATGGCGGTGCTGTCGCTGGCGCAGACCACGCTCATGGGGCTGGGCAACCTGCTGTTCCTGCAGGTGCAGGTGGCCCACCCGCTGCTTTTCATGGCTTGCTTCTGGTTCGCCGGCCTGGTGTTCACGTTCATGATCTACGCGCTGGTGGCCGCCTTCGCCAACCTGGGCAAGGCCGTGGCCGTGCTGCTGCTGATCGTGCAGGTGACGGGGTGCGGCGGGTCGTTCCCGCTGCAGCTGTTGCCGCCGTTCATCCAGGGTCTGAGCCCGTGGCTTCCGGCCACGCACGTGGTGAACGCCATGCGGGCCGCCATGTTCGGCACCTACCTCAACGACTTCTGGGTGGAGATGGGGCTGCTCGCGCTGTTCCTGGTGCCCGCCGCCATCATCGGGCTGGCGTTGCGCAAGCCGCTGGCCAAGTTCATGAACTGGTACGTGGAACAGGTGGAGTCCTCCAAGCTGGTGGGGTAGCGGCCGCATGCGGCCTGCGGCATGCGTCAGGGGCGGTCCTGACGCGATGGGCCTTCTCCGCAGGCGCAAGGCTTGAGGCGCAGAGCGCACGCGCGGGCACAGGGCGCACGCGCGTGCGCTGCCAGCCCTCACGCGCGGGCAACCCTTCGTCAAAAGGCGGTATACGTTTTGCGCGGCAAACGGAGCCGCGGCCTTCGCGGGCGCTATCGTTCGTCTCGACCTTCAAGGAACGGACGAAAGGGCAGGCTATGACTTCCATTTGGGCGGCGACGGCAGGGCCGGAGCCCGGCCCCACCAAGACCCTGGATCGCGACGTGACCACCGACGTGCTGGTGATAGGCGGCGGCATGGCAGGCATGCTGTGCGCCTACATGCTGACGCAGGCGGGCTGCCCGTGCGTGGTGGCTGAGGCGAAGCGCGTGGGATCGGGCGTCACGCAGAACACGACGGCCAAGGTGACCGCGCAGCACGGCCTCATCTACGACCAGATCATCAAGCGGGAGGGCACCGAGAAGGCGCGGCGGTACTACGAGGCGAACCAGGCCGCCGTCGAAGGGCTCCGCGAGCTTGCCCGCGCCGTCCCTTGCGACTTCGAGGACCGAACGGCCTACGTGTACGCCGAGGGCACGCCGGAGAACCTGGAGCGCGAGCTTTCCGCCTACGAGCGGCTGGGCATTCCGCACCAGGTGATTTCCGAGGCGCCGGTGCCGGTGGCCAACAGAGGCGCCCTAGGCATGGAAGGGCAGGCGCAGTTCAATCCCCTCAAGCTATTGTACGGGCTCATGCCGGCGGTCGACGTGTACGAGCACGCCTTCGTCACCGGCGTGGACGGGAACACGGCGCACACGGACCATGGCTCCATCACGGCCGATCACGTCGTCTTCGCGACGCATTACCCCTTGGTGAACATTCCCGGCCTCTACTTCATGAAGCTGCATCAGGAGCGGTCCTACGCGCTCGCCCTGCAGGGCGTTCCCCCGGTGGACGGCATGTACATCGGGGAGGGCGGGGGCTTCTCGTTCCGCACCTATCAGGACTACCTGCTGATAGGCGGCGGGGGGCACCGCACGGGGCAAGGGCCGACGCCCGACGAGGGCTACGCCAAGATCCGGCGCTTCGTGGGCCAGACGTGCGAGCAGCCTGCCGAGCGCTACGCCTGGGCGACGCAGGACTGCATGAGCCTGGACAAGATGCCCTACATCGGCGTGCATCGGGCGGCGAACCCGCGCTGGTACGTCGCAACGGGCTTCAGCAAGTGGGGCATGACCGGGTCGTTCGTGGCTGCACAGGCCATCGCCGATTTGATCCTGCGGGGAGAAAGCGCCGTGGAGGACCTGTTCTCGCCCCGGCGCTCCATGCTGCACCCGAGCCTGTTCTCGAACCTGGGCGTTTCGGCCGTGGACCTGGTGAAGCCGGGAAAGCGCTGTTCGCATATGGGCTGTTCGCTTGCACACAACGACGTGGAGGACAGCTGGGACTGCCCGTGCCATGGCTCGCGCTTCGACGAGGCGGGCGAAGTCCTGGACGGCCCCGCCACCAAGCCGATCGACGTCGGGGAGCGGTAGGCGTGCCGGGCAGATAGACGGCATTCGGGGCGCGGCGGCGACGCTCGGGCGTGCACCCGATCAGGCAAGCCGTTAGCCTGCGCGCCGGGTTGCCTGATCAGCCTATGTTCATCTGTCGAGGCGAACGCCTTCCAGCAGTTCGCTCATCTCTACATCCAAACCGCAAGCGATTTTCGCAAGCGTGTCGAGCGTGGGCGACTTCCGGCCGTACTCGACGTCCACCAGGTATCCTTTGTCGATGCCGATCATCAATGCGAACTGGCGCAACGAGAGGCCGCGTTCTTTGCGCAGCTTCCTGATCTTCGCGCCGAAAGTTTTTCTCATCTCGATCATCATGATATGGACAGCCTATGGTCTCTTGTGGTATTGGTGTAAGACTAAAGTCGTA
>HHCFC01400__coassemble_1838_pt1 | contig 15360 bp, 12 predicted proteins | sample HHCFC01400__metabat2_high_PE_058 | metagenome-assembled genome bin HHCFC01400 | reverse complement strand
TTCTCTTGCAACAGGCAAATCTATTGAGGAGTCGGCGCCTCTCTTGTCTCACCTTCACGCCTGTGGGTATCTCGCCCAGCACGAGCGTAACGATGGCACGGTGTACCATTGCTTTCCGTTCTTTCAAGGCCTCGCCGAGATGTTTACCTTGAACCACTACCAAAGTCAAACGCCACTCCCTATCAACGACGGTGGCGCAGTCGATGGGTTTCCTGCAACGGGCACGGTCATGAGCATGCTTGACCAGGGCACCCCCGTGTTTCATGCTGTGCCGGTAAATGCCGAAGTCATGGCGGAGGGCAGCACCATCCTTTCCTACGAGGATGTCCGCGAAATCGTGAAAACCAAAAAGAAACTGAGCCTTGGCCCTTGTACCTGTCGTTGGATGAAGGCCCGCGGGGCCGGGAGTACGACGTTGCCCCCTTGGGAGGATTTCGTCAACCGCAAAGAGGGGTGCTACGAGTATTACGACGAGACCATTGGCCAGTACATAGAAAACTGTATCTACATGGACGATGAGGCCGAAAACGGCATTGCTATGGGCTGGTGCCACGAAGCCACGGCCGAAGAAGTGCTTGCGGTTATTGATCGCAGCGCCGAGGCGGGCTATATTCTGCATGTAGCCGGTGGAAAACGTATGGAAACCATCTGCTGCTGCAGCGTCGATGCCGGCTGTGGCATGTGCAACGTTTACGACAGGCTGGGTGACGCCGTCATGAATTACCCGGCATGGGACCAGAAACACCGCTACATGCTTGAAATCGACAAGGACGTCTGCACTGGCTGCGGCACCTGCGTAACGCGCTGTCCGATGCATGCCGTTTCCATGGGAGAAGACGGAAAGCCCATGCTTGGTCCTACCTGCCTGACCTGTGGGCAATGCGCAACGACCTGCCCTGTTCAGGCGCGCAAGCTGTCGAACCGCGTTGCCGAGAGCCTTGCCGAGCTTCCTGAAAGCTTCGTTGAGGACAACATGATTAAGGCCGCCTATCGCTTCGAGCACGGCCTGATAGTGTAAGCATCGCCAGAGAACGTGCAGGCTATTTGCGGAATCTGGCAGACAGCCACCTGACCGACAGCCACCTGACCGACAGCCTGCACGGCCTTGTTGGGTTCTCTACGGAAAGAGACGATGAGCCATGCATGAGATGTCCCTTCTGCGCGATGCGGTAGACATAGTGTCGGATGCCGTCAAAGACGCCGACGTCAAGGCCGTGACGAAGGTCGTTCTTGCAATTGGCGACATGCGCGACGTTGTTGAAGCATACGTTCCCAGCCTTTTCGAGCGGCTGACGCGCGGGACGATAGCGCAAGGGGCGGGAGTAGAGATCATCCACGTTCCGATGACGGCACGATGCAGGAAATGCGGGTTCGTCATGCCGATCGACGTCAACGACGAGAAAAGCTGGACCTGCCCTAGTTGCGGCACGTATAAAGACTTCAGGATCATTACCGGCAACGAGTTCATGGTCAAGAGCATCGAAGTCGAGATGAGGCCCGGCGGCGTTCGGGATGATGGGGTGCAACATGAATGAAATGCGTTTCCTCGAGATAAAGCAGGACATATTCGGCAAGAACAACGACGCGGCGGCCGCGTTCCGCAGCGCCCGCAAAGAAGACGGCATGCTTTACATCGACGTGATGGCGTCTCCTGGTGCCGGCAAGACGACGCTTCTCCTGACAATCATGGCGAAGCTGCGCGAACGGGGCTCGCAAGACCTCGCCGTCATCGAAGCCGATCTGGAATCCGACGTCGATGCGCTGAAGATCAAGGAAGCCGGCGTCGATTCCGTCGAGTTGAACACCCGCGGCGTCTGCCATGTGGAAATGGGCATGGTGGAGAAGGCCTTTGCCGCCTTCGGATCCACCTCGTACGAGTACCTGTTCCTGGAAAACATCGGCAACCTCGTTTGCTCCGCAGATTTCGACACGGGCGCCCATGTGCGCGTCATGCTGCTGTCGGTGCCGGAAGGGTGGGACAAGGTGATGAAGTACCCGCCGATGTTCTCCATCGTGGACGCGCTCGTCGTGACCAAATGCGACTATCTGCCCCTGAACCCCGATTTCGACATGAACGCACTGAAGAAGCAGGCGCGCGTCCTCAATCCCGACCTTGCGATCTTCGCCGTGTCGGCAAGGACCGGCGAAGGCATGGATGAGCTGACCGACTGGATATGCGCGCAGCGACAGTGCATCCTGCGCTGAGCTTGGCTCCCGGTCGCCATGCCGTCTTCGCCTTTCGGACGAAGCCTTTGACCTGCGCGACGCTTTGGCGTTGCCGCCCTTTCCTTCCGACCGCCAGGAACCGCGCCCCCTCTTCAAGGTTCCTGGCCGCTGATCATTCGGCATCCATCGAGGCCGCCGTGGCCGCGAGCGTTTTTTCACGTTAGGAGACAGACATGTGCAACAACGGAGTGAACACCGCCCAGTTCGAAACGATGATCGATCTGCTTGACGACCACGTAGCCCTGGAGTACCGATGGGCGCACAAGATGACCCACACGGCAGGAGATGCCGGTTTCAGCCGCGCGTCGAACAGCCTGCACGAAGCCCAAGCCCTTTTGGCCGACGTCAGGGCCCTGCTTGACGAAGCGAAGGCGAACTTGGAATCGAACGATGTGCCGCTTGGCGAACCGACGGTGAAGCTGATGCAGTAGCCTGCGAGAAGCCGTCTGGGCGATACCTGGCGGAGCGGCCGATGAGCGTGCGCGGCGCGTCGCGAGAGGCGCGAGGCGCCGGCCATGGCGAACATGCACGCCGTGTTTGCAGGGCATATGGTATGCTATGCAGTCCAGGTATCGGACGAGCAGGGGGTGTCCAGGGGATCCGTGAAGGCGGCAGGGCGGACAACGGGGCGGCAGGTGGCGGCTTTGGCCTGCGTGGAGGCGCTGATCCTGTCGGTCGCTTGCCTCTACGGCGCCTCCGTGGTGCCGCGCCACTCGGGTGTGGCGACGGCGGTGTACGTCGCCTTCGTTGCGCTGTCCTGCACGTTGGCCTCGGTGCTGTGGTATGTGTTCGTCGTGCGCCGTCCGCTCTGCTGGGGCAGGCCCGCCACGCCGAAGCGCCTGGCGGCGGCCGTGATCGCCGCAGCCGTGGCCGCCGTGCTGCTGGAAGGGGGGACGCTTGTGGGCGGTCCCGTTTCCAGCCCTCTGGTGTCTAGCGACTGGCACGCGTCGCGCATGGCCGCCTTCTTCGTGCTGTGCCTTCCCGCGCTGTGCTGCATCGTGCTGTACGACTGGCGCGCACTGGTGCGCCGTTGGCGGGCCGCGGTGGTCGCCTGTGGCTTCCGCCTGCCCAAGCTCTTCGCCGCATGGCTTCTGGCCGCCGTGGCAGCAGGCATGCTGGCGGCGCTGGCTGCAGGAGCTGCCTGCGCGCAGGCAGGCGTCGGCACTGCCGGTCCCTATCAGGCGTTCGCTTTCGTGTTGGCGACCTTGGCCGTGGTGCTCGTGGGCCTGCGCCGCAGCATGGCCGACCGCCCCGAACGGGGGCTTCTCGCCGTGATGGTGGCCGCCGGCATCCTGCTGACCACGTTCACGCCGCTGTACACCCATGTCTCGTGGGACGATCACATCCACTACGACCGCGCCGTCGCCACGTCGTATCTCGTCGATCCCGAATACTCGCTGGGCGACGCGGCGCTCGTCGCGCGCGCCTATGACGACGTGGCCCGCTTCTCGCGCGCGTCCGAAGGCCCGGGATGGACGAATCCTTACGATCCCGAACGCCTGCAGGGGATCTACGACCGCATCGACCAGCTGGGCTCGTTCGACGAGGCGGCCGTGCGCCTGGACGGCGCCATCACCCTGCGCGGCGTGGGAATCGTGGAATACTACACGGTGGCGTACATCCCGGCGGCCATCGGATTGTGGGCGGCGCGGCTGCTGGGGCTCGCGACGACCCAGGCGTTCTTGCTGGGACGGCTCATGACGTTCGCGTGCTATGCCGCGCTGACGTATTTCGCCTGCAAACGGCTCAGGAGCGGAAAGATGGTGCTGGCGACGTGCGCGCTGGTGCCCACGGCGGTGTTCCTGGCCTCAGGATACAGCTACGATTTCTGGCTCATCGGGTTCCTGATGCTCGGCTTCGCGGTGTTCGCCGGCGAGCTGCAACGTCCTGACGAGCCTTTGGCCTGGCGTTGGTTCCTGCTGATGATCGCCGCGTTCCTGTTGGGCTTGGGGCCCAAGGCGGTGTACGTGCCCATCGCGGCCATGTTGCTGTTCATGCCGCGCGCCAAGTTCGCGAAGGTGGGCGCACCTGCGGCCGGAGGCGGCGTTCCGGCGCTCACGCATCGGCGCTACCTGGTGGTGGTCTTTGCGTCAGCCCTGTTCGTGCTGGCCACGTTCGTGCTGCCGTTCTTCGTGGCAGGACCGGGGGAGGGCGATGCGCGCGGCGGCGCCGTGAATCCCGGCATGCAGATGGCGTTCATCCTGCACGACCCGGTGGGATACCTGAACGTGTTCGGACGGTTTCTCGAGGACTACCTGGCCTTGCGCAACGCGGAATTCGCGCTGACCGACTTCTGCGGCCTGGAGACGGCCCACATCGAGCGCATGGTGGCCGTGTTGCTCCTGGCCGTGGCGCTCACCGACCGCCGGGGATGTGACGCCGCCTTCGCCACCCATGCCAAGCGCATCGCCATGGCCGTGTTGGCGTTGCTGACCGTGTTCTTGATCGCCACGGCGCTGTTCATCAGCTTCACGCCGGGCGGGGCGGACTACATAGCGGGAGTGCAGGGACGCTACCTGCTGCCGCTTCTGTTCCCCGTGTTCCTGTTCTGCTGCAACTTCCGCCCGCTCGACCGCCTGGGCGAGGGCATCGACCGCACGGCCTATCACTACGGCATCCTGATCCTCGGCGGCGCACTGCTGTTCTGCAGCGTGGCCTCCGTGCTTATCCTGCGATTCTGACGGCATGAGGCCAGCTGTTCCCGTCAGGCTTCGGCGGGCTCTTCCTCTTCGGTTCCGGATGTCAAGACGGGAGCGCGGGGCGTCGTCGCGACGGTCACGTCATCCTCGGCGGGCGCTTCCTTTCCGGCGCGCTTTCCGTCTTTGGCGGGCGATCCGTCCCCGGCGAGCGCTTCGCCGGTGCCTTGCGGCCTGCACGCGCCGGCTCCCCAGCCCTTGATGCGGCGCGTGGCGCCCAAGGCGAACAAGCCGGCGAACAGCACTGCCAGCACCAGGCAGGACAGCGCATAGGCGACGCTGGCGCCGGTCACGCCCGCAGCCTCCACCAGCGGCGCCGACACGAGGGTGGCCACCACGATGGCGCCCACGTACCCGACGACCACGGCGTTCTGGGTGCGGATGACCACCATGGCGTTGTAGAACACGTTCGAGGCCGACAGGAACCCGCCGCCCAGCAGCACGACGAGCAGCGGCATCAGGTAGGCGTCCAGGTCGATGCCGTACAGCAGCTGCAATACGGGGATGCCGACGGCCGCGCAAACGCCGACGACCGCCACGGTGATGCCGCCCACCGCAAGCAGCAACCTGCCGATGATGCGCAAGAACGGCCGCGCCTCGTGGTCGAGCCACAGCTTGGCGAGGCGCGTCAGGGTGGGTCGCATGAGGAAGATCATGAACAGGTTGATGACGAACGAGGGCATGAACAGCACGTTGAAGACGGTCTGCATCTGCTCGGTGCCTGCCGCCTCGATGGCGTACTTGCAGACGTTGCCCAGATACGCCGCCAGAAACGAGCTGACGAACAGCGGCAGGCAGGCCAAAAACAGGCGGGCGAGCGGCTTGGGCGAAAAGTCCGGGCGCCCCACCTGCACGATGCGGCGCAGGCGCGGCACGTCGTAGGCGGCGATCCAGACGGCTTCGACGAGCGAGGCCGCCACCATGGCGCCCACCACGTCATGGGAGAGAACCAGCACCGCCGCGAACGCGGCAATGGAGAGCACCGAGCGCCACACGGTGGAGAACCCGCCCAAATCCAGGCGCTCTTCCTTCTGGAAGGCGGCGAACCAGTATTGGGCGAGCGCTTCGAACAGACGATAGGCGACGAGCGCGTAGGCCACGGCGGCCTTGTGCGCGTCGAAGCCGAACGACAGGACGTACACGGCGCTCGCCGCTACCATGAGCGCGCACGTGACGATCTTGAACGCCAGGTACTGGGCGTAGCTGAAGCGGTTGCCGGCATCGGTGGCGAAGTAGGTGGTCGATTCGAACACGCCGACCGTGAGCATGAGCTGGGCGATGGCGTATCCGATGGAGAAGATGCCGCCCTCCACCTCGCCGCAGACGCGGATGACAATGATGAGCAGGAGAAACGAGGATAGCGCGTAGACGGCGCTGCCGGCAGCGTTCCAGATGACGATCCGTCTGTTCGAGGCAGTGGTGCGCAACATGGCCTCATTATCCTCCAAGTTGCCCTGCGAGCGGCTCGCCAGCGTGAAACGGCGCTAAAATATTCACAGCGACGTGTCGCGCACCGGCCGCCTGCCCGGGCGAACCGCGCATCGGCGGCTTGCTTGGTACGTGCCGCGCGGGCGGCACTGTTCGGGCGGATGCGGCTTCGACATGCGGGCGTCGGGGCAAGACGGACGAGGAAAGAGGGGGCGGCAAGGTGGGGTATGGATATCCCGACGGGGCGCTCGAGCGGTTGCAGGAAGAGGAGCTGGGCATCCTCAAGGAGGTCGCGCGCGTGTGCGTCCAGCTGAACCTCGTCTGGTTCATGGACAGCGGATCGTGCTTGGGGGCGCTGCGCCACGGCGGCTTCATTCCCTGGGACGACGACATCGACGTGGCCCTGCCGCTTGCGGACTACCGCACGTTCTGCGCGGAAGCGCCGGCGCTGCTGTCCGAAGGCTTCGGGCTGTACACCCATGCAGAAACCGCGAACTACCCGCCCTTGTGGGCGAAGGTGTACCGGAAGGGCACGCGCTTCATGAGCCAACAGATGGCCGATGCGGGGTTCGAGCAGGGCATCTTCGTGGACGTGTTCGCCTTCTCGCGGCTGGACTCGCGCCCGCGCACGGCGAAGAGGCAGATGAGGATGGCCGCCCGGTGGCAGCGCCTGTCGTACCTGCGGTGCTTCGCCCGTCCCAAGCTGCCTGACGGCCTGCCGCTGCGTCCCGTCTTCCAGCTGGGATGCCGGATGGCCCATGGGGTGGCGCATGCGCTGCTCTCGCCGTCGTTCATCGAGCGGCGCTTCGAGCGCAGCTTCTCGATGGGCGACGGGGCAGGCCCCTGGTGCGACCTGTTCTACCCGGCCTACGGCACGTTCGAGACGGAGACGCTGTTCCCGCCCGTCGACGCGGCGTTCGCGGGCGAGCGCTTTCCCGTGCCGCATGACGCGGACGCCTACCTGGCGACGATGTACGGCGACTACCGGGCCCTGCCGCCCGAGGACAGGCGCGGCGCCCATCCGCCGGTGGTGCTCGACTTCGGCGATGGCATCAACGTGATGGAGCGGGCGAGGTAGGCAGCGGCATGCGCGGCGCGGCGCGCCGGCGACGCCTGCGGGGCTGGGATGCGGGATGCGGCGCAGGGCGGGGACGCATCGGGAGCGCTGGTCGGACCGCGCGCTTACACGTCCGCGTAGGCGCCGAAGTCGAGCACGTGCGGGTAGTGCTCGTGGCGCAGGTTCTCCGGCGGAGGCGTCATGAAGTCGCCGTAGAGCGCCTCCAGCAGCTTCTCCGCGCGGTGCGGGATGGGGACGAGCAGGTCCTCGAACGGCACCAGGCGCACGGGGTCCAGGTCGTCGCGGTCATACACGTCCCAGAAGCGGCCGGTGTCGCACAGGTAGCCCACGCGGCCGGTCTGCTGGCCGTTGTAACGCGTCTGCCAGGCAAGCGAACGGCCGTTGAGGTCGATGGCGCACAGGCCGGGCAGGTTCAGCAGGGCACGCACGGCCGTGGCGCCCGCGCGCAGCACGGCGGCCCGCGGCCCGCCCCCTGCGACGTAGGGGTTCTTCGTCAGCTTGGCGATGGCCAGCTTGTTGAACAGCCATGCGCGCCATGCCTGCCGACGGAACGCGCGCTCGTCGTCGGGCAACGCATCCAACGGGAACAGGTCCAGGAAGATGCCCGACTCGAAGTCCATGGTGGCGAGCGCCGTGTCGCGGAACTCGGTGCCCTTGAGCATCATGCGTGCGGTGCCCAACGGATAGCGTGCGTCGCGGGTGGCGTCGATCATGCGGTAGCGGTCGGCGCAGTCGCGCTCGACGACGCTTGCCAGGCGGTCCAGGTGGGCGCGCGGCATGCAGATGTCCACGTCGTCGTCCCATGGTATGAACCCGCCATGGCGCAGCGCGCCGATGGCGGTGCCGTAGCTGGCGTACCAGCGCAGGCCCTCCCGTTCGCAGAGGGCGGCGAAGTCCTTCAGCATCATGAGCATCACGCGATGCAGCTGCGCCAGGCGCGGGTCGCCGGCGGTGGCTTCGCTTGCGTGGTCATCCCCCTTGTTGGGGCGTTCGCGCTCGTCGGTCATCGTGCTCCGGCCTGCCTTTCCGTCTCGTATGCGTCGAAAAGCGCCTCCAGGGCGTCGGCGGACGACGTCCAGCTGGCGGTTTGGGCCGCCAGCTCGTGCAGGCGCGTCCCCCACGCCGGGCATTCGCCACGCCGGGCGTGCGCCTCCTGCAAGGCGGCGGCGAGGGTCGTGGGATCCGCGTCCTGCAGCACGATGCCGCGCCTGTCGGCAATGCCCAGCTCCTCGACGCCCCCCACGTGCGTGACGACGGGCGGCGTACCCACGGCGGCGGCCTCCAAAAGCGTGGTGGCGAAGCCTTCCGAACGCGAGGGCAGGCACAGGACGTCGGCGTCGCGCAACAGCGCGGCCACGTCGGGCGCGTTCAGGCGTCCCGTGGCGAACACGTTTCCGGAAGCCTGCGCCACCTCTCCCGCAAGCGGGCCGTCGCCGGCGAAAGCGAACGCCATGCTGCCCTCGGGCAGCCGTCGGACCAGTTCCTGCGCCGCCTGCAGCAGCGCATCGACGCCTTTTTCGGGCACAAGCCTCCCGACGAACGCCACCAGGAAGGCCCCTTCGGGCACGCCGAGCTCGGCACGGAAGTCGCGCGCGCTCGCGTTTTCGGCAAACGCTTCCAGGTCGATGGCGTTCGGCACCACGCCGCGGCCCTCGATGCCGAAGTGGGAAAGCCACGAAAGGGAGGACGCCGACACGCCGCAGAACGGGTGGCCGCATGCCTTGACGCGCCCGGTCGCCCAGTGCTCGTAGGCTTCCACGACCTTGTCCGCAAGGGGGTTGCCTAGCGAGAGGTGGGCGGAGCCGTGCTCGACGACGAACGCAGGCGTTCCCGTGCGCAGGGCGAAGCGCGCGCCTGCGAGCGAGAGGCCGTAGAACCGCGTGTTGACGACCACGCGGTCGGGCGCAGAGGCGGCAAGCTCATCCATGGCGCGCCGCGTGGCGGCGGTGCGCCGCAGAAGGGGCAGCCGTCCTCCCAGCAAGGGGCGGCACGGCAGGCGCAGCACCTCCACGTCGTCCTGCTGCGTCTCGCGTTCGGGATGCGCGGGGAAAAGCCTGCACGTCACCACCGTGACGCGTCGCCCCCGCCGGGCCAGCTCCTTTGCGAGGCCGGCCGTGTAGGACTCCACGCCCCCTACATGGGGAGCATACAATGCGGAGAACAGGCAATAGGACAAGGGACGGCCACCGCGGGACTGGCGTGGCGCGCCGTTTGCTCCGGAAGCGGCAGGAGGTCTGGTGGCTGCGCCGGGCCGCGGGCTTCCCGCAGCACCGTCCGCGCGCGGTGCGCTGCCTGCTGCGGGCACGGCTTCGACGGTTCCGGTGGGGGCGGGTTCTTGCGGACGCGGCATGCTAGGCGTCCCGTTCGGTCTTCTCTTCAAGCTCTTTGGCGCCGAGGGCCTGCTCCTGCACGGCGCGATCCAGCTTGCTCTCCAGCTGAGACACGTGCACGCTCATGGTGAACAGCTTCACCAGCAGGACGAAGATGAAGAACAGGAACAGGAAGTTCGTCGTCTCGTAGATGTGCAGTGCCGCAGCACAGGCGTCGGCGATCTGCGGGAAAATGCTCACGACCAGGATGACCGTCGAAAGCCCGATCCAGAACACGGAGTCTTCGATGCGTACTTTCGAGCGGCGGATGCGGCGCAACATGAGCGCCGCCGTGACGAACGATGCGATGACGAGGACGATGCGCAGCTCGGTGGTCACAGCGCCTCCTTTCCGACGAGTTCGTCGGACATGGCCAGGGGCAGAGATGCCGTCGCGGACGCGGGTGCGGGTGGGCGGCCGGCTGCGGCCGCAGGCGCGCCTGCCGTCGCGGACGGGCGGGCCGGCGTCGTCGCGGGACTTCCTTCGCGGGCGGGCACCTCCGCGGGGGATTTTCCGAGCTTTTTTCGGAAGAACTGTATGAACAGCACCGACAGCAGGATGCGCACCATGTAGGCCACGGACGTCTTCATGTTCAGGTAGCTTTTGCCGGCGGAACGCTCGTCCACCGTCACCTGCACCTCGCGCACGCGCGCGTGCGCGCTGCGGATGAGGTAGGCCAAGGTGTCGGGCTCTGGCCCCACGTTGATGCCGGAAGCCAAAAGCTCCATCGTGCGGCGGTTGAAGCAGCGCATGCCCGAGGTAGGGTCCTTGATGGTGCGGCCGGTGGTGAGCTTGATGGCGAACGATATGAGGCGGCTGCCGGCCATGCGCAGCGTGCGGGGCTTCTTGCGGTCCACGAAACGCGAGCCGATGACGATGTCGTTGTCGGCGATGGCCTCGATCAGCGCGGGCACGTATTCCGGCCGGTGCTGCTTGTCCGCGTCGAACTGAACGGCGCAGTCGTAGCCGTGACGGCAGGCATACAGCATGCCGGTCTGGAACGCGCCCGCCAACCCCAGGTTCACCGGGAGGTCGATGACGTCGAAGCCGTTTTCCCGGCAGATGGACAGCGTCGAATCCGTGGAGCCGTCGTTGACGACCACGTAGTCGAAGCCTTCTTTGCGAATGCCCTCGATCACCTCTGCTATGGTCGCCTCCTCGTTGTAGGCAGGCACGATGAGCAAAGGGCGGCACTTCTCCATGACACGTCCCCGTTCTGTTGCGCGGTATCCCCGCTATCGATGACATCATATCGTATCACTGAACGCGTCGCCATCAAAGCGAAAGGATCGAACGGGCTGCAGGAAAGGCAAGAAGGTGGTGCGACGTCCTTTCGCGGCGAGGGCGGCGAGCCGCCGGTCGGGGGCCGACAGGCCGGCTTCCCTGCGGCCCGACAGGATTCCCGGGACCAGGGTGGCCTCGGGAACCGCGACGGGGACCCGCGCCTTACAGGTTGGCCGGGTTCGTCGCCGCGGGCGTCTCTTTCAGGGGGCCTTCCTCTTCCGCGGCCTTGCCGCGCGAGAACAGCTCCTTGAAGTCGGTCGAGGCCGTGATGGCGCCGACGATGATGACGATGGCGCACACCACGCCGCGCGCGTCGGGCATGATGCCCAACAGCAGCAGCGAGAACGGGATGGCCCAGGCGGAGTACGTGATGTTGAGCGCCATGGACTTCGCTGCGCCGATGCGGGCGATGGCCTTGTAGTAGCACAGGTACGACACCGTTCCCAAAAGCGCGGCCACGGCGATGATGGGCATGGCGTCGCTTGCGAACGCGTGGGCGGCCGGGGCCCAGCCTCCCAGCAGCGGCAGGATGACCAGCGCGTAGGACAGGGCCGAGGTGGTCTGCCTGATCTGCAACGCGTTCTCGTCGTCCACGCTTTCGTCGCGCAGGCCGTAGGCGATGATGACGGCCTCCGTGCCCCAGCCCACCACGCACACGAGCGCGCCGGCCACGCCCAAGAACCAGTCGCCGGGGATGTTCTCGGCCGGCGTCCAGCCCAGCGCCGCCACGCCCACGAGGCACGCCATGAGGCCGACCCACTGGTAGCCCTTCATGCGCTCCTTCAGGAACAGGTGCGACAGCAGGGCGCCGAACGCGGGGAAGAATGCCGAGATGGCGGCCGTGTAGGAGGCGCCGATGTTGTTGATGGCCGTCATGTAGCCCGTCATGCCGATGGGCGCGCCGATCACGGCGGCCAGCACGATGAAGAGGCCTGTGCGGCTGCGCAGGACCGCCCAGGTGCGGCGCAGCTTCCCACGCACCGCCATGTACACGAACATGTACGCGGCCGAGCAGGCGTCATGCAGAAACGTGCTGGTGAACGCCGCAAGCGCGATGGCCTGTTCCGTGGAGAAGAACGTGGAACACGTAAGCGCCATGCTGAGGACCACCGTGTCGAGCGCCCAGGTGAGCGCTGCTCCCAATCCGTACCTCATCTACCGTGCCGTCCCTTCGCATTTCGTCTCGCACGCTTTTCCGTCTGTGGCCGGGGCCGGTTTCGTCGCCGAGCCTTGCAGTTCCTCGTGCAGTTCCAGCGCCTTCGCGCCGTATGACTTCGTGTACTTGTACCAAAGGTACAGAAACTCGCCCACGGGCGTGCCGCAGGCGTCCTTATAGAGCGCCCACACGAACCAGTGGAAGCTCACCACCGACAGGTACCCGATGCAGTGGAACAGCTCTTCTGCCGTGAGCGGGCGCTGGAAGTACAGTTCCAGCACGTGCAAGGCCTCGTCGTAGGTGTAGTCGCTGCAGCAGATGTACACGGCCAGGTCGCTTGCATAGTCGCTCATGCCCGAGTATTCCCAGTCGATGAGGTGCATGCGGTCCTTCTGCACCAGGAAGTTGGGCTCGTAGAAGTCGTTGTGGCACAGGACCATGTCTTCCGGCGCGCACTTCACCAGGTCGTTCAGACGCTCGGCCAGGTCGTACAGCTGGTCGAAGTCGGGAAACGACGTGCGGCGGCGTTCGTCCAGCAGCGCGAGCATCTTCTTGGTGTCCTCGTGCACGTCGAACGTCCAGGCCGACGCGATGCCCGAGCGGTGCAGCGTGCGGCCTATCTCCATGGCGCGCTCCACATGGTCCCAGTTGCGCAGGTCGAAGGGCTCGCAGTCGTCCAGATAACGCGACAGCTTCCAGCCCTCCTGCGGGTGTTCGTACAGGTACGTGCCGTCGATGCCCAGGTCGCGGGCCGCTTCCTGCGAGAACGTCTCGCTTTCGCGGTTGATGATGGCGTCGGTGCCCACGCCGGGATGGCGGTACACGTACGGCGAGCCATCCACGTCGAAGCGGAACGACAGGTTGGTGAGGCCGGCCTTGATGGGCACGATGTCCCTGATGTCCTGGCGCGTGCAGCCCAGCACCGCGCAGATGTTGTCCATGATGTGCGAGTCCACGTTGTCGATGAAGTCGGGATCGAACGCGCGCAGGTCATCGAGCGAGTCGAATTCCCATATGGCGTCGTGGTCGTACGGGCGCATGACCATGGGCAGCTGCCTGACGTGCTCGGCGTAAAGGTCTTCCCACAGCTTGGGCGCGGTGACGGGCTGGTCGTATTCCGCGTCCAGCAGCGTCGTGAACGCTTGCGAGAACGCTCGGTCCCAGTAGGCGTGCCCCAGCATGACCCACGCGTCGCGCCCTCCCACTTGCACGTCCACGATGCGCCGCTCCGACCCCTTGGTGGCCAGGCAGTATTCGCTCGTGGGGCCCTGCTCGTACACAGCGGCGTAGTAGGCTTCGTACACGTAGGGCTCGAAGGGGTTTTCCGTGAAATAGTCGTCCGACGAGCAGATGTAGGTGTTGCCCAGCCGCCCGGCCACCTTGTGGATGGTGGAGTTGTTGTTGCGCGTGGCGTAGTCCTCGTTCACGACGATGTCCACGCCGAAGGCGTCTTCCAGGTAGAAGAACTGCTCCTTCATGTAGCCGACCACCACGGCGATGTCGTCGATGCCCGCTTCCTTGAGCTGGCGGATCTGGCGCTCGACGAGCACTTCGCCGCGCACCTTGAGCACGCCTTTGGGGCGCTCGTAGGAAAGGGGAGCGAAGCGCGACGACAGGCCGGCGGCCATGATGACGGCGTTCTCCACGCGGTAGGGGGAAAGGGCCGTAAACCCGGCGGGCGTCACCTGCGCCTCGTCCACGAGCCCCTTGTCGGCGAGCTCGCGGTACTCCCGGTTCACGACGCCGAGCGAAAGCCCGGACGCGTCCGCTATGTCGCGCTGCGTGCGCACGTTGTCGCGGACGAGCGCGGCAAGCACGTTGAATGCGTTTCTGGTCAAACCCACGAAGGCCCTCCTGGTCGAGAATATCTGTGGGCTCGATTGTAATGGTTTGTTCATATTTGTAAAGCGAATGAAAATAATGAACAAACAAGCCGCCGAGGGGCGGTGCGTATGGAAGAGGCGTGCAACCGACGGGAGGCGTGCCGGGCGCATTGGCTGCTGGTGGGCGAGGAGGGCGCACGTGGTCTGCGAATGTAAGTTGGTAGCGGGCCCGAGCGCATCGAGCCGCTGGCGTGGGCGGCGGAAGGGCAGGTCCTGCAGCGGTGCAGGCGAGGGCGCACGTAGCCTGCGAGTGTAGGGTGGCTGCGGGCACAGGTGCTGTGGATCGCCCGTGTGGGCGGCGGCAGGGCAGGCTGCCGCCGCCGAGGTTCTTGCCGCGCGGGACGGGTGCGAAGTCCCGCGCGGCAAGCGGATGGGTTCCGTCGCCTAGTGTTGCGCGACGGCTTCCTCTTCTTCCCATTCCTGGGGAGCGTCTGCCGGAGCGCCGGTGGGCTCCTCGGCAGGGAGCTTCTTCGTGAGGTATGCGTTCCACACGATGTTCAGCACCAGCACCAGGGCGAACATGCCCGCGCCCGTGACGAACGCGTTCAGGGCCACCTCCGGGTCGCCGCCCCAGGCGCCCGTGATGAAGCTCAGGATGACGGGACTCAGGATGATGCCCAGGTAGTTCACGCTGGTGGCCAGCGAGTACGTGGGACCGTACTGCGCAGGCGTGCAGATGCGGCTCACGTAGTAGCCGGGGCTGGCCATGTTGATGCCGAAGAAGATGCCGGCCAGCACGGTGCCCACATACACCATGCCCATGTTCTGCGCGAACATGACCACGAGTGCTGCGGCAAGGCCGAACGCCGACCCGAGCGTGCACAGGAACAGCTTGCTCATGCGGATGAGCTGCGGCAACACCAGGCCAACGAGCGCGCTCACCACGGTGATGGTGGTCATGCCCACGCTCACCGACGCCGCGTCGCCGAAGCCGTTGGCCGTGACCAGAAACGAAAGGTTCAGCGGGAACACCGCATACGCCACGCTCATCAGCACGATGAGGGCGCACTGGATCCAGCCCATCAGCGGGATGGCAGCCACCTTGCGGCCCGAGAACGTGCGCTCGGCCTTCGCCTTGGCAGCCGGCTTCTCCTCCTTGGGCAGGAACAGGAGCGCGATCAGGAACACGGGCGCCGCAATGAGGTAGGTGAAGTACACGTTCGTCCAGCCGGTCAGGCAGATGGGGCCCGCGAGCAGAAGCAGAAGCGCCGCGCCGCCCGTGAGGAACGTGGTGTTGAGG
>HHCFC01400__coassemble_1835_pt1 | contig 15386 bp, 12 predicted proteins | sample HHCFC01400__metabat2_high_PE_058 | metagenome-assembled genome bin HHCFC01400 | reverse complement strand
GGTTGGTTCCAGTCGTCCCTGCTCACCAGCATGGGCGCCTATGGCGTGCCGCCGTACAGGTCCGTCATGCACTGCGGCTTCAAGATGGACGCCGAGGGCAAGAAGATGTCGAAGTCGGCCGGAAACGGCGTCGATCCGGCAGACGTCATGGCGAAGAGCGGTGCCGACGTGCTGCGCCTGTGGGTGGCCAGCGTCGACTACTCCCAGGACGTGAACATCGGCGACGAGATCCTCGACCGCACGAGCGAGGCGTACCGCCGCATACGCAACACGTTCCGCTACCTTCTGGGAAGCCTCGACGACTTCGCCAACGAGCGCGCCGTCATGGACTGGGACGGGCTCGAGCCCGTCGACCAGTGGGCCATGGTGCGCCTATGGCATCTTCTGCGCGACGTGGAGCGTGCGTACGACGAGTACAAGTTCCATCTGGTGTACCGCGCGGTGTACGACTACATCGTGAACGACCTCTCGGCCGTGTACATGGACGCGACGAAGGACCGCCTGTACTCCGAGGCGCCGGACTCGCCGCGCCGTCGCGCCGTGCAGACCGTGCTCATGAACATCCTCGAGGTGCTCGTGCGCGTTCTGGCACCGGTGTTGTCGTTCACGACCGACGAGGTATGGGAACACTACCCCAAAGCCATCCGCGCGAGCTACGGGGACGTGTCGAACGTGCAGCTGGCCGGCTGGCCCGAGAAAACCGATTTCGCGCCGGCGCTGCCCGACGCGGCCGAGGGCGAGAGGATCGCCGAAGACTTCGGCGTGGTGCTGGGCGTGCGCGAGGCGGTGACGAAGGCGCTCGAGGACGCCCGCGCGCAAAAGGCGGTCAACAAGAGCCAGGAGGCCGCCGTGACCGTGCGCGCGCCGCGCTCGGTGCTCGACGTGTGCGAGCGTTTCGACGCGTCCGTGTTCGAGGAGCTGTTCATCGTGGCGGGCGTGACCTTCGAGGAAGCCGACGGGCTGGCGGTCGAGGTCGTTCCGGCCGAGGGCGAGAAGTGCCCGCGCTGCTGGAACTACCGCGAGCTGGGCGGCAACCCGAACCACCCGCACGTCTGCGCGCGCTGCGGCGACGTGCTCGACGAGATCGGCTACGTCGAGCCGGACGGCCAGGCGTGAGGCCGCCCGTGGAGCCCGAAGCCGCGAGAGGCGAGGCCCTGAAGGCCGCATCGTGCCGCAAGCGCAACGCGGCGGTGTTCGTCGCCGTGGCGGCCGTGTGGCTGGCCGTCGACCTTCTGACGAAGGCGTACTTCGACGGGTTCGCTCCCGGCGAGGTGGTGGCAGGGCCGTTTTTGGGGCTCTTCCGCTTCAAGCTGGTGCACAACACGGGCATGGCCTGGGGCATGTTCAGCGACTCCACGCTCGCGCTGGGCGTCATGTCGCTTCTGGTGTGCGTGGTCCTGGCCCTCTACCTGCTCGTGCTCTCTCCGCGCGCCTCGCTCGCCCAGGCCCTGGGCGTGGCGCTGGTGGTGGCGGGCGGCATCGGCAACGCGATCGACCGCTTCTCTCAGGGCTACGTCGTGGACTTCATCGACCTGGCGTTCATGGACTTTCCGGTGTTCAACGTGGCCGACATCGGAGTGACGTGCGGCTTCGTCCTGTTCCTGGTGGCGCTCGTGGTGGAATGGCGCCACGAGGACGCCCTGCGGGCGAAGGAGGGCTCAGGAGGGGCCGAAGGCTGCCGGGAGGCGTGCGTGCCCGTGCAGGAGCCTGGCGAAGGCACGATGGAGGCCGGGCAGGCCGTTACGCCCGATGCGGGCGGGACGACGCCCGGCGCCACGTCGGGAACGGAGTGCGGGCAGGCGGCGGCGTCCGACGCGGACGGGGCGACCTGCGGAAACGACGGCAGCGTCGGGCCCGACGGGCAGGGGCCGCGCGGCTGATGGCGCGTTCGCTTTGCCATATCGTCTCTGCCGGCGACGAAGGCCGGCGCATCGACGCGCTTCTGGCCGACCGCGGCCTGTACGGCAGCCGAAGCGCCGCCGCCCGTGCCGTGGAGGCGGGCAAGGTGTTCGTGAACGGCCAGACGGTGGCGAAGAAGCACGTGGTGGCCGCCGGCGACACCGTGGTGTACGAGGTGGAGGACGCGCCTGCGCGCACCCCTCTGGGCGGCCAGCCCATCGACCTGGACATACGCTTCGAGGACGATCACCTGCTGGTGCTTTCCAAGCAGGCGGGGCTGGTGTGCCATCCGTCGGTGGACCACGACGACGGCACGCTGGTGAACGCGCTCATCCACCATTGCGGCGCGCAGAACCTGTGCAGCGTGCAGGGCGAGGACGACCGCCTGGGCATCGTGCACCGCCTGGACCGCGACACCAGCGGCCTCATGCTGGCGGCCAAGGACGACGAATGCGGCCTGGCGCTCATGGAGGCCATCCGCGCCCGCGCGGTCGACCGACGCTACCTGGCGTTGGTCCATGGGGTGATCGCGCACGACACCAGCATGGTCGACGCCCCCATCGCACGTTCGGCCAACGAGCGCACGCGTATGGCGGTGCGCGACGTGCCCTCGGCGCGCGAGGCCGTGACGACGTTCCGCGTGCTGGAACGCTTCGAGCACGGCGCGCACGACGACGGCTACACGCTGGTGGACTGCAAGCTGTTCACCGGGCGCACCCACCAGATCCGCGTGCACATGCAGTACACCAAGCACCCCGTGGTGGGCGATCCCGTCTACGACGCCCACGCCCCGCGCGACCCGGAGGCGCAGCTGGGGCTGGAGCGCCAGTTCCTGCACTCCTTCCGGCTGGAGTTCGCGCATCCGGCGACGGGGGAGGAGCTGTCCTTTCTGGACGGGCTGCCCCGCGACCTGCGTGGGGCCCTGGACGTCCTCGCGGAGCGCAGCCGCGGCCGCACCGCCGCCGGCGACGAGGTGTTCGCGCTGCTGCAAGACGCGCCGCTCCCGCGTCTGTAGCGGGGCTCTTCGCCCCGTTCTGACGCTTGGGAGGCAAGAGGCGCGCGACGTCGCCACCATGGGCGCAGCACCCGAGGCGCGGGCCGAAGGCGCGAAGGGCTTCGGTTCCTTACCCCTTGCCGTAGACGCTCATGTTCTGGAAGCGCGCCTGCATGAAACTGTCGGGAAAGTACTCGTCGAAGAACTTCTGCTCCGCGGTGGTCGCAGGCACGCCGGCGGCGCGCTGCCCCTCGCGGTCGAGCGCGAGCACCGTCACGGATATGTCCACCACCAGAAACACGCTCATGCCGGCCGTCACCACGCGGGCGAGCGCCTGCTTCGCATCGACGTGCGAGAAGACGCGCTTGAGGGACGGGATGACGATGCGCACCCACACCAGCCCCAGCATGCCCCACATGACGCCGAACGCGAAGTTCGTGCGTCCGTCGATGGAGCCGAACGTGCCGTCGTAGTTCCACGCCACCGCGCCCCAGAAATACTCCATGCCCCAGCTGGTCGCATACTCGATGGCCGACCCCACCACCATGGCTATCAGGAAAATGACCAGGTTGTGCGAATGGTAGAATCGGTTGAGCGACACCGTGAGCACCACGGCTCCCGTGCCGTAGATGGGGGAGAAGGGCCCCCACACCAGCCCTGCGCGGCTCTCGTAGCCGCCGTACACGATGGCGTGGAACACCGTCTCCACCACCAGCCCGAAAACGCAGCCGGCAACGAATATCCAGAACAGCGTGAAGTAGTCGATCCCGAGGAAGCCGGCATTGTGGAACAGGTGCGCCTTGACCTCCTGCTTGACCTCGCCAGCCAGGGTCGGGCGTGCTTGGTTTTCTGTATCTTTCTCCATTCACCACCTCTGGTCGGGCCAATGGGCTAAACTATATCAGATTTCGTTGGGAGGCAACGCGCTCGTTCGTTTCGTTGTGCTGCCGCTTAGAGAAGGTGAACAAGACATGCAAAGAGGGGATTCGTTCGGCATTCTCATGGTGAACACCGGGACTCCCGAGGAGCCGCGTCCCCGTGCGGTGCGCACGTACCTGGCGAAGTTCCTCATGGACAGGCGCATTGCGCCCATGAACCGTCTGGGCTGGTGGTTTGTCCTGCATCTGTTCATCCTGCCGAAGCGCGGCAAGGCGTCTGCGGCGAAGTACGCGTGCATCTGGACGGACGAGGGCTCGCCGTTCACGATCGCGCATCAAAAGCTGGAGCAGGGGCTTCAGGCGGCGCTTGCGGGCGAAGGCCTGCCGGTGACCGTGCGGCATGCCATGAGCTACAGCAGCCCTGCCGTCGAGGACACGCTGCGCGCGCTCAGGGACGAGGGATGCACGCAGCTGGTCGTGCTTCCACTGTATCCGCAAAGCGCCCGCTCCACCACCGGATCGGTTTCCGACTCCGTCGCCCGCGCCCTCAAGAAGATGCGCTGGGACGTGCCGGTCGACTTCATCGACAACTACCACGACGACCCCACCTACGTGCGCGCCATCGCCGCGTCCATCCGCCATGCGGGCTTCGACCCGGAATCGGACGACCGGCTGCTGTTCTCCTACCATTCCATCCCCCTCGTCGACATCGAGGCGGGGGACACCTACGAGCTGCAGGCCGGCGCTTCCAGCCTGCAGATAGCCAGCGAGCTGGGCCTTGACCGCAACCGCTGGACCATCGGCTATCAGTGCCGCTTCGACAAGGGCCGCGAATGGCTTTCGCCCTACACGACCGACGTGCTGTCCCGTTGGGCCGAGGCGGGCGGCGGGCGCGTGTTCCTGGTGTGCCCCAACTTCGCGGTCGACTGCCTGGAGACGCTCTACGACGTGGACCACGAGCTCAAGCCGTTCTACTTCGACCGGCTGCGCGAGGCGGGCCGTGCGCCCCGCGACGGGGACTTCGTGTACGTGCCGTGCCTGGACCGCAGCCGCGCCCACGTGAAGGTGCTCGCCGACGTGGTGCGCCCCTACTTGGAAAGGGCGTAGCATGGACGAGAGGGCGCGCTTGGACGGGGCGGCGGAAGCGTCCTGCGGATTGGCCCAGGTCGTCGGGCAGGGCGAGAAGGCGGCGTACGCGGCCGGCGAGCCGGCAGGGACGAAGCGCCCTTGCGTGCTGGTGGGCGTGACAGGCTGCATCGCCGCCTACAAGGCGTGCGAGGTGGTGCGTGGCCTGCAGAAGGCGGGCGTGCGCGCGAAGGTGGTCATGACCGAGCATGCGACGGAGTTCGTGGGGCCGACGACCTTCCGCGCGCTCACCCACGAGCCCGTGGCCGTGGGCCTGTTCGACGAACCGGGCGACCCCATCCACCACGTGTCGCTCGCGCAGGAGTGCGACGCCTTCGTCATAGCCCCCTGCACGGCCAACGTGGTGGCGAAGCTGGCATGCGGCCTGGCCGACGACCTGCTGACGACGACGGCCCTGGCCACCACGGCTCCTTTGGTGGTGGCGCCGGCCATGAACGTGCACATGCACGAGAACGCCGCCACGCAGGAGAACCTGCGCGTGCTGGCTGCGCGCGGCGTGACGCTGGTGGAAGCGGAGGAAGGCTATCTTGCCTGTGGCGACGTGGGGAAAGGGCGGCTCGCCGACGTGGACGCCATCGTGGCCGCCGCGCTTCGCGCCGCCGGCGTGCGGCGCGACCTGGAGGGGCGGCATGTCCTGGTGACGGCCGGGCCCACCGAGGAGCCGCTCGACCCGGTGCGCTGCCTAACGAACCGATCTTCCGGCAAGACGGGCTATGCCATCGCACGCGCGGCCGTCCGGCGTGGCGCACGGGCGACGCTGGTCTCGGGCCCCGTGGCGCTGGAGGCGCCCGAGGGCGTGCAGGTGGTGCGCGTGCGCACGGCCTGCGACATGCTGGCCGCCGCCGAAGAGGCGTTCCCCCAGGCCGACATTGCCGTGTTCTGCGCGGCCGTGGCCGACATGCGCCCGGAGCGCGTGGCGCCCCGCAAGCTGAAGAAGGGCCGCGACGACGACGCCCTGGCGAGCGTCAGGCTGGTGCCCAATCCCGACGTGCTGGCCACGTGCGCGGCGCGCAAGCGTTCCGGCCAGGTGGTCGTCGGGTTCGCCGCGGAAACCGACGACGTGGTGGAGAGCGCCCGCGCGAAGCTGGCGTCCAAGCATGCCGACCTCGTGGTGGCCAACGACGTGAGCGACGGCCGCGCCTTCGGCTCCGACGACAACGAGGTGTGGTTCGTGACCGCAGACGACGTCCGCGCCGTGCCCCGCCTGTCCAAGGACCGTCTGGCCGACGAGGTGCTGGACGCTGCCTTGAAAGCGAGGGGCTGAGCCCGAAGGCCACGTGCTGACCGCGGCCCGGACTTTGGTGGCGAGGCTGTGCTCAGGGCCTCGCGGAGCCTGCGGACGGCGTCGCCTTCGTACCGGGCGATCCAACGAGGCGGATTCTTCGTTTCGAGGCATGCGGATGGCAAGGCTGACCGCTGTGGCATCTTTTTGGCAAGGCTGACCGTTATGGCACGGATTCCGGCTTCTAGAGCCCCGATTCGACGGAAGAATCTGGCATTTTCCCTGTTCATGTGAAAAACCACGCCATAAAGCACGCCTTTTTGGTGCCATAACGGTCAACCTCGGCATTTTTGTGCCATAGCGGTCGTCCTTGCCACCTCACTGCGCCCTTCGCCGGCGCCCTCCTGTCATTTGTCGCCTTGCATGCGTCTCGACTCCCGGTGACGCGCGACCCATGCGCCCAGATGCGGCTGGAATCATTAAAGACCGTGCGGAATGCAAAACGACCGGCCGGCCGGTCGCGTGTGCGGGCGAGCGGGGGAGCGGCGGGATGCCGGCAAAACAGAGCAGGCCACCGGACGATTGCCCGATGGCCTGCTCGAAGTTGCTGGTCGGGTTGACAGGATTTGAACCTGCGACCCCTTGACCCCCAGTCAAGTGCGCTACCAAACTGCGCCACAACCCGTTGTGCGCCGTACGCGATGCCCGCGAACAACAGCGTTGTTTATATTAACGGTAACCCGGCCGCTTGGCAAGAAGAAAGTTGCACCGTGCGGGCACTCTGCCGCCGCTCTACCGCAAAGGGATGGTCACGTCGCCCACCGTCACGGACACGACGTCGTCCACGTCGATGATCGTCTCGAACAGCGTGGCGAAGTGGCAGACGGTGGTGCCGTCGCGTTCGACGCTGCTGCCTCCGCTGTTGGAGGCGTCGATCACGGTGCCGTCGGCCATCGTGACGAAGAGCGGGGCCCGGAACCGTTCGGCTTCGTGGGCGTCGTGCTCGCTCATCAGGCCGCTTCCCGACCCCTCCCAGTCCTTGGTACCCTGGACGGTGTAGGTTGCCGTCAGGGCGACGGGGGACAGCTCGAGGGAATCGACGGTGGCGCCCATGCCGTCCAGGTGGAACGTCTGGCCGGCGGGGATGCTGGTCGCCAGGTCCTCGTAGTCGATGACGAACTTGATGTTCCAGTCGCCGGGCGCGACCATGTTCCCGCTTTCCGCCTCGCAGAGGTTGCCGAAGTGCGCGCGCGCCGTCTTCCCGATGACGGAGCCCCCATCCTGGTTCACGCTCGTCCTCTCGACGTACTGGATGGCGTTGTCGGCGGGGTCGGCGTCGTAGAAGTACGCCGTGCCGCTTGCGCTGCGCGTGCCGGAGACGCTTGCGGTCGGGCTCCCTTCCTGGAACCGCAGCGGCAGCGTGCCCGAATCCGTTTTCGGGGGAAGATCGAACGCGGTCCCGTCGTCCTTGGCGATGCTGTACACGATGGCGTAGTTCTCCCGGTCGCCGAAGATGGCCTCGGCCGTGACGGTGACCCCGTTCGAGCTTGCGCCGGCGCCCACGGGGCGGCCGACCTTGTCGACGATCTCGGTGGGCGTCGGCGCGCCGGTGAACGCCGCGTCCACCGCCTCGGCCATGGTCATGAGCGCGCCCGAGGCGTATGCCGCGCCGCCGAGGACGGCCAGCACCCCCACGGCGGCAGCCGCTGCGGCCACGGCCTGCCATCGGCGCTTGCCGCCCGCGCGTGCCCGGACCGGGGTGCGTTCCCTCGCCTGCCTGGTCGCCGAGGCAGCCGGCGCGTGGGACGCGCCCTGTGCGGCGACGAGGTTGCGCGCCATGCGCTCCTTCGCGGCTTCCGAGAACCTGATACCGTCCATTGCCTTCTTATAGCCACCGTTCATCGTTCTCTCCTTCCAGATAGGTGCGCAGCTTGTTGCGCCCACGGCTCAGGTGCGCCGCCACGGCGGCTTCGCTGCGGCCCGTCAGCTCCGCTATCTCGCGCACGGAGTATCCTTCGTAATAGTGCAGGTAGATGGCCTCGCGGTAGTTCTGCGGCAGCGCCATGACCTGGCGAAGCACCGAGTCGGGCGCCGCCGTCTCGGGCGCAGGCGCATCCGCCGCCGCATCGAGCGCGACCGACGTGCGCCGAAACGCGTTGCGCAGCAGGTCCTTGCAGGCGTTCGACGTCGTGCGGACGATCCACGCCTTCTCGTGCTCGGGACTTTCGAACGCCCGCGCCGAACGCAGAAGCTTGAGGAACACCGTCTGGCAGACGTCTTCCGCATCCTGCGTGGACTTCAGGTAGGTGAAGCTCAGGCGCAGGATGAGATCCGCGTACGTGTCGACGAGCCTGCGTGCCTCCGATTCGTCGTGTTGTCGTGTGTCCATGAACCCCGTTCGCTTTCCTGTCGAATGGTTCCGGCGGCCGCCGGGTTCGAGCAACGTCGCTACGCCTACCATACGAACGGGAGCCCGGAAACCTGACACCAAAAGGAAAAAATACACGAACAAGGGCCAGAACGCCGGGCGAACACGCGCTTGCCGGGGGAGGAGGGCTTGCGTATACTGGCCTTCTGTTTGAGACGACGGAGCAGTGGAGCATAGCGGAAATGGCCAATGACAAGATAGACCGCATGGGCACCGAAAGCACGTTTCGGTTGCTGCTGGAATTCTCGTTGCCCGCCGTGGCCGGCGTGCTCGTGCAGATGCTCTACAACATCATCGACGCCGTGTACGTGGGGCACGCGGTGGGACCCGACGGCCTGGCGGCCACCACGGTGGCGAACCCCACCATGACGGCCATGGCCGCCGTGGCCATGCTGGTGGGCGTGGGCGGCAACGCGCTTGCGGCCATCAAGCTGGGGGAGCGCAAGCGCGCGGTGGCCGAACGCGTGCTGGGCAACAGCTTCGTGCTGCTTCTAGGCGTCTCTGCGCTCATGTGGGCCGTGGGCGCCCTGGCGCTCGACCCCATCCTGCGCTTCTCGGGCGCCGACGACGCGGTGATGCCCCATGCGCGGGCGTTCATGACCGTCATCATTGCCGGGTGCCCCCTGCAGTTCCTCTCGTTCGGCATGAACAACTTCATCCGCACGGCGGGGCATCCCGGCCGCGCGTTCGGATCCATGGTGGTGGGCACGGCCTCCAACGTGGTGCTGGGCTACCTGTTCATCGTCGTGGCCGACGGTGGCATGGGCGGGGCCGGCCTGGCCACCGTGTGTTCCTGGGCCGTGTCGGCCGCCTTCGTCATGCAGTTCTTCCTGAAGAAGGGCTCGCCGATGCCGCTTCGGCGCGCGATGCTGGGCGTCAAGTGGCGCGTGGCGGGGCGCGTCTGCGTTCTTGGCATTGCGCCCGCGGTCATGCAGATGGGGTTCGCGGTGTCGAGCATGATCGAGAACAACCTGCTCGCGTTCTACGGCGCCGCCGACTCCCTGGGCGCCGACGGGGCGCTGGCCGTCATGCGCGCGCTGGCCTCGGTGGGCATGCTCACCTTCATGCCGGCCATGGGCATATCCATGGGCTCGCAGCCGCTCATTGGGTACAACTACGGCGCGCGCAACTTCGCGCGCATGAAGCGCACGCTCGTGCAGGCCATGGCGCTGGGCGTGGGCATCACGACGCCGCTGTGGCTGGTGGTGGTCCTGTTCCCGGATGCGTTCGCGCACCTGTTCGGCCTGCCCGACCAGTACCTGGCGGCCACGGCGTGGGCGCTCGTCGCGTACCTGCTGTTCATCCCGCTCATCCCCATACAGTCCATCGGGTCGAACTACTTCGACGCCACCGGGCAGGCCTTGAAGGCCACGGTGCTCACGCTCACGCGCCAGATACTGTTCCTCATTCCGCTGCTGGTGTTCGCCCCGCAGGTGCTGCCGCAGCATTTCCCCATCACGCCCTTGCAGTGCGTGTTCCTGGCGCCGTCGCTGTCCGACGTCGCTTCGCTTCTGGCCGTGCTGGTGTTCTTGGGATTCGAGTTCCGACGGCTGCGCCGGCTGGTGGCGCAGGAGGAAGGGAAGGGTCTCTCCGCCGTGCGTGTCCGGTAAATGAGGGGCCGGGGCGGGTGTGCAGCGGCTTCCGCCCGGCCCGCACTTGGACGCGTCCGCACGTCTCCGCATCCCGCAAAGGGTGCAAGGCGCGGGCCGCTCGCCTCGCGAAGGAGGCCGTTCGTGGAGGCGCGCGCTGGGGAAATGCTCCCTTTTACCGAACAATACCCCCGGAACGGCCTGCTCGTCAGGTATGGCGGCCCATCTTTGCTAGAGTGGCTGTCAGAAGGCGACGCAGGTCGCTTTTGTTGTAAGGCTTGCTTTTCCAACGAATGATCAACAGCGATTTGGCAAAGGGGGAAACTACGTGGCTATGCTCGGGTTTCTGATCCTTTTCCCGCTGGTTGTTGCGGCCGTCCTGCTGGCCGTTCGCAACAACCAGGCGAGAAAGGCGATTGTCGGCGTCTCGGCGGCCGTCATCGGCGTGGCGTCCATCTGGTTGGTGGTCGCCTACATGGGCGCGCCGTGGGTGTCGTTCGAGTTCTACTCGCCCGTGGCGGACTACGTCTGCTCGGCCGTGGGCGTGCTGGTGGCCGCGGCCATCCTGTACTACGGCGTCCGCTACAAGAACGTGTGGGCGTGCGTGCTGGCCGCCGTGCAGGTGGTGGGCGCGCTGGTGTTCGAGTTCGCCTTCGCGCACGGCATCGCGGTGACCGAAGGGCTCTACCTCGACTCCCTGTCGCTGCTCATGGCGTTCATCATCGGGGTCGTCGGCAGCGGCATCTGCGTCTACGCCCTGGGCTACATGGAGGACTTCCAGGCGCACGAGCCCGAAGGCGCGAAGGACCGCCGCCCGGTGTTCTTCGCCCTCATGTTCGTCTTCCTTTCGGCCATGTTCCTCATCGTGTTCTCCAACAACATGGTGTGGCTGTTCACGGGCTGGGAGGTCACGACGGTCTGCTCGTTCTTGCTCATCGCCTACACGCGCACCGAAGAGGCGATCAAGAACGCGTTCCGCCAGATCATCATAAACCTGGCGGGCGGCATCGCCTTTCTGGTGGCCCTCTACGTGATGGCCATCCAGTTCGGCACGCTTTCCTTCCTGGACTTCCTGGTCATCGGCATCCAGAACCCGGCCCTCGTGGCGCTGCCGGTGTGCGCGCTGGCGTTCGCCGGCCTGACGAAGGCCGCGCAGATGCCCTTCCACACGTGGCTTCTGGGCGCCATGGTGGCGCCGACGCCCACGAGCGCGCTGCTGCATTCCTCCACCATGGTGAAGGCGGGCGTGTTCCTGCTGGTGAAGCTGGCCCCGGTCATGTACGCGGGCACCATATCGGCCCAAGGCGGGTTCTTGGCCGCCACGCCCGGCCTCATGGTCATCCTGGTGGGCGGCCTCACGTTCGCGCTGTGCTCGTTCATGGCCGTCTCGCAGACCAACGCCAAGCGCGTGCTGGCGTACTCCACCATCGCCAACCTGGGCCTGATCACGGCCTGCGCGGGCGTGGGAACGCCTGAGGCCGTGTGGGCGGCGCTCTTCCTCATCCTGTTCCATGCCATCGCCAAGAGCCTGCTGTTTTTGTGCGTCGGCACGGCCGAGCACCACATCGGCAGCCGCGACATCGAGGACATGGACCTGCTGTTCGAGCGCATGCCGCGCTTGGCGCGCTTCATGATGCTGGGCATCATGTGCATGTTCATCGCGCCGTTCGGCATGCTGGTGGCCAAGTGGGCCACGCTCGTGTCGTTCGTCGACACGGGCCAGGTGGCTCTCATCGTCATCCTGGCCTTCGGCTCGGCCGCCACGTTCATGTTCTGGGCCAAGTGGCTCGGCAAGCTTTCCGGCATCGCCGGCGAGCCGAAGAACGTCGAGATGACCGTGCACCGGAGCGAATGGACGTCCATCATGCTCATGGCCGTGCTTGCCGTGCTCGCCTGCATCGGCCTGCCGCTTCTGTCCTACTTCGTCGTGGAGCCCTACGTCGTGAGCGTCTACGGCGTGGTGGGCCAGGACATCGCGGCCGACAACCTGTGGATCGCCTCCATCGCGGTGGCCATCGTGGTCATCGTCCTGTTCGCCGGGCTGGGCCGCACGAAGGCCAAGAAGGTGGACGTCTACCTGGCCGGCGTCGGCCGCGACAACGCGGGCCGCACGTTCCAGAACTCGCTTTCGGGCGAGACGCAGGCGACGGCGCGCAACTGGTATCTGGAAGGCATCTTCGGCGAGAAGCGCATCGCGCCCATCGGCACCGTCATGTGCTCGCTCGTCATCATCGTGGCGTTCGCGGCGTCGGCCGTGGCCTTGCCGGGACTGTTCTAGGAAAGGGTGTGATCTGACATGTCGTTCCTCATCGTTCTCATCGGCACCCTGGCCTTCGCCGTCCTGGCCCCCGTGGTGGGATGCCTGCTGGCCGGCCTGGACCGCAAGATCAGCGCGCGCATGCAAGGGCGCGTGGGCCCGCCGCTTTTGCAGCCGTACTACGACGTGCGCAAGCTCATAGAGAAGGACAACGTGTCCGTGAACTCGACCGAGGGCGTGTACGTCACGTGCGCGCTCGTGTTCACGCTGTTGGCCGGCGGCATCTTCTTCTCCGGCGGCAACCTGCTCATGTGCGTGTTCGTCGTCACGCTTTCGGGCCTGTTCTTCATCGTGGCCGCCTATTCCACGCGCAGCCCCTATGCGGAGATCGGCGCGAACCGCGAGACGCTGCAGGTCATGGCGTACGAGCCCATGGTGCTGTTCATGGCCGTGGCGTTCTACATGGCGTCGGGCACCTTCGACGTGGGCGGCGCCTTCGCGCTGGACGCGCCCGTGATCACGACCATCTGGCTGGTGTTCCTGGGCTTTCTGTTCGTGCTCACCATCAAGCTGCGCAAGTCGCCCTTCGACCTGTCCATGTCGCACCACGCGCACCAGGAGATCGTGCGCGGCATGACCACCGAGATGAGCGGCAAGACGCTCGCCAAGGTGGAGGTCATGCACTGGTGCGAGAACGTGCTGTTCATGGGCTGGGTGGGCCTGTTCTTCGTGTGGGACAACCCGCTTTCGGTGGTGCTTGCCATCGTGGTGGTGCTGGCCGTGTACTTCCTGGAGATATGGATAGACAACAACTTCGCGCGCGTGAAATGGCAGGCGCTGCTCAAGTCGGCGTGGCTGGTCGCGCTGGTGGCGGGCGGCGTGAACGTGGCCGTGCTCGCGTTCGTGTAAAGGAGTCTGGTTTATGACGTATGCAACCAAATCGCCGTGGGTCATCCACTACGACGGGTCCAGCTGCAACGGCTGCGACATCGAGGTGCTGGCCGCGCTCTGCCCCGGCTACGACGTGGAGCGCTTCGGCATCATCAACACGGGCAACCCCAAGCACGCCGACATCTTTTTGGTCACGGGCAGCGTGAACGAGCAGAACATCAAGGTGGTGCAGGAGATATACGACCAGATGGTCGAGCCGAAGGTGGTCGTTGCGTGCGGCATCTGCGCATGCTCGGCAGGCATCTTCCACGACTGCTACAACGTGATCGGCGGCGTGGACAAGGCCATTCCGGTGGACGTGTACGCGCCGGGCTGCGCCGTGCGCCCCGAAGCCATCATCGATGCCGTGGTGCAGGCGCTCGGCATCCTGGAAGAGAAGTCCAAGGCGCTCCAGGCGCAGAAGAAAGGAGCGTGACCGATGGGCTTGCAGACGGAATTCCTGTCGCTGACCGTGGACGCCCTGCCGGCGTTCGCGGCCGACCGCAAGCGCGAGGGCTGGCGTTTCGTGCAGCTGCTCGCCGTGGTGACCGACGGCGGGTTCGACCTGGTGTACTCGTTCATGAAGGACGGGGTGCTGGAGAACTACACCATCCAGGACGTGACGAAGGACACCGTGGTGCCTTCCATCACCGACCAGTTCCTGGCCGCGTTCGTGTTCGAGAACGAGGTGCACGACCTGTTCGGCATCAACGTCAAGGGCATCGCCATCGACTTCGGCGGCACCTTCTACCAGCTGTCCCAGAAGGAGCCCATGACCATCATATCGCCGGAGCAGAAGGCGGCGCGCGAGAAGGCCGCGAAGGTGGCCGCGGCTAAGGCCGCCAAGGAGCAGGGAGCCCCCGCCGACGCCGCGAAGGCGGCGCCCGACGCGGACGGCCTGGAGGCGAAGCTGGCCGGCATGGACCCGGAAAAGGCCGCGAAGGTGCGGGCGGCCATGGAGGCCAAGGCGAAGAAGGAGGCCGCTGCCAAGCAGGCGGCCGCCGACGAGAAGATAGCGGGGCTCGACCCCGAGAAGGCCGCCAAGGTCAAGGCGGCGCTTGCGGCCAAGGCCGCGCGCGAGGCGGGCGCGCAGGCGCAGGCGGAAGACCCCGCGCCTGCCAAGGCGAAGAAGGAAGGAGAGTAGCATGGGCAAGGCGACCGTCATCCCGTTCGGTCCGCAGCACCCGGTGCTGCCCGAACCGCTCCATCTGGACCTGGTCGTGGAGGACGAAACGGTCCTCGAGGCCATCCCGCAGATAGGCTTCATCCACCGCGGCCTGGAAAAGCTGGTGGAGACGCGCGACTTCAACCAGTTCATCTACGTGGCGGAACGCATCTGCGGCATCTGCGCGTTCGGGCATTCCATGGGCTACACCGAGACGGTGGAGAAGCTCATGGGCGTGGAGGTGCCGCGCCGTGCGGAGTACCTGCGCGTCATCTGGCACGAGCTGTCCCGCATCCATTCCCACGTGCTGTGGATGGGCCTGGCCGCCGACGCGTTCGGCTTCGAGAGCCTGTTCATGCACTGCTGGCGCCTGCGCGAGCGCGTGCTGGACATCTTCGAGAAGACCACCGGCGGACGCGTCATCTTCTCGGTCGTGAAGGTGGGCGGCGTGGTGCGCGACATCGACGACGCCCAGATGGCCGAGATCAAGCGCATGCTGGAAGGCATCAAGGACGACTACCGGCAGATATGCGACGCGTTCCTGAAGGACTCGTCCGTGAAGAACCGCACGGTGGGCGTGGGCTACATCAGCCACGAGGACGCGCTCGCCCAGAGCATGGTGGGCCCGTTCGCCCGCGCCTCCAACGTGAACTACGACGCGCGCATGCTGGGCAACGGCGGCTACGGCGAGCTTTCCGACTTCCAGCCCGTGCTGGACTCCCAGGGCGACTGCTACGCCCGCGTCAAGGTGCGCGCGCTGGAGGTGCTGCAGTCCATCGCCATCATCGAGGAGATGATGGCCAAGATCCCCGCCGGCGACATCGCCGTGCCCGTGAAGGGCGCCCCCGCGGCGGGCGCGCAGGCCGCCAACGTGGTGG
>HHCFC01400__coassemble_1822_pt1 | contig 15657 bp, 10 predicted proteins | sample HHCFC01400__metabat2_high_PE_058 | metagenome-assembled genome bin HHCFC01400 | reverse complement strand
AGCTTGGCGCCCACTTCTTCCACCATGCGGATGCCGTCGCCCGTGTTGAAGCGCCAGCCTTCGAACTTGAAGGGATAGATGCTCAGGTAGGTGTTCTTGAGCTCTTCGTTGAACTCGAAGCCGCCGGTGCACAGCACGACGCCCTTGCGCGCCTTGATGGTCTTCTCGGCGCCGGCCTCGAGGAACTTCACGCCGACGATTTCCTTGTTCTCCGGGTTCTGGATCAGGTGCTCTTCGGAGCAGTCGAACTTCAGCTCGATGGGCAGGCCCAGTTCCGCACGCTTGGCCTCAAGCTCGTGGAACGTCGTCATGCCGAAGCCCTCGACGCTTGACACGCCGATGCAGCCGGCATACTTGCCGTCGTCCAGGAACCAATACTCGGGGATGGTGCCGGCCAGAGCCTGCTCGGCGACCTCGTACGTCATGCCGTACTTGTCGGCGTAGTCGGTGTGCTGCGTGGCCTCGGCGATGTAGGCGTCGATCATGTCCTCTTCGATGAGTCCATGGCCGAACGCGACGCAGTATTCGCGGAACAGTTTGGGATCCTTGATGACCGTCCACTCGCCGTTGTTGATGCGGCTGTTGCCGCCACCTTCGACGGGAGCCTTCTCGAGCACGACGACTTCCGAGCCGCCTTCGTCGGCAGCGATGAGGGAAGCCCACATGCCCGCTCCGCCGTAACCAACGACGACGACGTCGGTCTCGTAGTCCCAAGACGCCGGCATCCAGTCGGCTGCAGCCGCGGAGCCCGAGCCCGAACCGCCCGACGCGCAACCAGCCAAGGCAGCAGAGCCGGCCAGGGCGGCACCGGTGAGGGCAGCGCCTTTCAGGAAGTTGCGACGAGACAATCCTTCACTCATGAATTCCTCCTTGCATGTGAACGGGTTCATGATGACCGTCGCTCCCCGCGACGTCGCCCACCTCCTTGTTGGACGACCCGTTTTGCAATGCTCGGCATTCTACGGGCGCGTGCCTAAAAAAGCACCGTATGGCGGATGTGATTTTCGATTTTGCTGAAAACATGCTTCTGAACTGGTACTTCACAGGTTCATCACATTAATGATCCGATGACCTTCCAGCCCATGGAAGACCGCAATCCAGCAACGCGCCAACCTAAGAACGGTCTCTTTTGCAAGATGGGCGTATCCGTCATAGACCCTGATGCGCTACACTGTATAAAGCAATTGCCTGCGCGACGTCCGGCGCCGCAAAAAGGTGAGCAACTTAAGGGGAATCATGGGGAAACACACGGTTCAGACCGCTGTTGTGTCATGTCCATCCGACAACTCGGCCGAACTCGACAACGACGACGCGTCCGGCACAAAAAGAGGCGTCATGGCCTCAAACGTGGCAACCTCTCTGCACGCATCTGCCACGTCGCAGGAAAGCAGGCCGCTCATCGACTGCCTTCTGATCATCATGGGCTTTGGCCTGTGCCGCGCATGGATCGTGTCGTGCCTCTCGGCGTCCGTCGCCAGCTACAGCCTGCGCACCGACTGGGTCTACCTGCTTGCCGGAGCGGGCGCGGCAGCCCTGGCCGCCTTCGCCATGACCCGCTATGCTGGCAGCCTGGCCCGCATGCACGAGCATCTGACCGACTACATGGTGGGCCTCATCCTGGCCTCGATCGTGTGCGTGCCAGCCGCCACCTGGCTCGATTCTCCCACGCTGCTGCTCCTCGGACTGATCGTGGGAGGCGCGGGGTCGGGCCTTCTGCAGGTCATGTGGGGCGAACGCTTTGCTGCGCAAAGCCTGTACTACTCGCTTGTCTGCGCACCGGCCGCCGCCATCGTCACCGGCATCATGCTTTCCTTGACCACCACCAGCAACCAGCTGGTGTTCGTGGTGCTGCCGTTGTTGTCGGGGTTGCTGCTGGCGCTGGAATGCAAGCGGTGCCGTGTGAACTGGAAGACCGGCCTGCCCGAAGGCGACGTGGAAGAGGGCATGGACGCCGGCGGCGCCTTGCACGCCGACGTGCAGACGGAGCCGTGGACCTCGAAAGGCGCCGGGGAAGAGGCGGCGAAGGAAGAGGCGTGCATCGGGGCGGGCGCGCGTACGGGCACGGAGACGAACACGAAAGCGCCGGCGCATGCGAGCCTGTTCACAAGCCACCAGGATCGCATGCGGCTGGCCAAGGACACCGCCAAGCTCATGGTGTCCATCATGACCTTCTCGTTCCTGGTGCGCGTGTTCGACGCGTTCCCCATCGTGGGCGACGACCCCTTCGACCTGTTCGGCGGAAGCGGCTCGTTCAGCTTGGTGTTGGTGGGCATCCTGTTTTTGGTCGTGTCGTTCCTCATCAAGGACCGCATGAACGTCACGTTTCTCTATCGGCTTTCGCTGCCGGTCATGATCGCGGGGTTGGTGGCCATAGCCCTGCTGTTCGACCAACGCACGCCAGCCTCGGTCATCATCATAGGCATCGGGTACGAACTGTTCGACATCCTGGCCTGGGTTTTGTTCAGCGAAACCGCCCGCCACCGAGGATGGGCCTGGTCGCCTTACGTGTTCGGCATCGGCGTGGCCAGCATGTACGTGGGCATGGCAGCCGGCTACGTGCTGAGCGCCGTGCTGCACCCGCTCATCGAGAGCGGAGCCGTACGCATCTCTTCCGTGGCCCTGATGGCCGTGCTGTGCCTGGTGGTCATCGCTTTTTTGGTACTGCCCGAAAGCACCATCCAATCCATGCTGACCATGAAGAAGTCGGGCAAGAAGGTCGAAGCGGAGGCGCGGCAGGAAAAGGCGGATGCGCCGTCCCTGTCGCTGGAAGAGAAATGCGAAGGCGTGGCCCAACTCCATGGACTCACTCCGCGCGAACTGGAAGTGCTGTGCTTCCTTGCCCGGGGCCGCACCTTGTCCATCATTGCGCGCGACCTGCATATCGCGAAGAACACGGCCCGCACGCACATCGAGAAGATCTACCAGAAGACCGACATCCTTAAGCAGCAGGACCTCATCGACTACGTGGAAGACTGGGATCCCCTGGACGACGGCGAGCAGCTGCCGGCCCACTGAAAGGACGAAGGCTGCCGGCGATCGGGCCGGCAGCCTTCGCTGCAAAACAGGTTGCCAGGATGCCGCACAGCAGGCCGCGAAGGCCAGCGGGCGCGGAAAGAAAGCCTTGATCCGGCCGTCGTGCGAAAAGAAAGCCCTGCTTGGAAGCTTCCTGTGAAGCTTATTTGACGGCCTTCTTGGCCAGCAGCTTGCCGAGCGCCTGCATGGCCTGGTAGTTCGGATTGGGAACCTCTTCTTCACCCTCTTCGCCTTCCACCATCATGGTTTCCGGCAGATCGTCGTCGTTGGGCAGCTCGTGAGCGCCTTCGATGGACACGCTTTTGATCTCGTCGCCCACACGCAGGTGGCGAACCACATCCAAACCTTCTGTGACCTGGCCGAACGCCGTGAAGCGGTTATCGTATTCCGGATGGTCGGCCAGACAGAAGAAGAACTGGCAGCTGCCGCTGTTGGGCTTCACCTTGTGGGTGAGGGACAGCGTGCCCTCCACGTGATGGTTGTTGGGATTCTCTTCCCACTCGTCACGAATGAAGTAGCCGGCGTCGCCGATGCCCGGATGCACGCCGCGCAACTGCTCGCGCACGGCCATGCGCACCTCCTGCGGACGCAACGGGCGCGTGATGGGGCAGCCGCCGACCACCACGTCGCCTTCTTGACGATTGTAGAAGTTCAGGTCGTCGTAGAACCCCTTGCAGGCCAGCTCGATGAAGTTCCCCACGGTTAGCGGCGCGCTCTTTCCGTCCAGAGCGACGCGGATGGTGCCCTTCGAAGTCTCGATGACGGCCACCTCGTCGCCCGAAGGCACGTAGCGCGGCGTGTACAGCGGCTTGACGACTTGTCCCATGATGCATCTCCCCTTTGCAAGCTCTCGTACGGACTCGGTGTTGACAGCCCCCTACTCTAGCCAAACCGCTCGGGGCATGCATCGGATTATGCATCCGATTTTGCGTGACGCGTTGGCCCCGTCCTCGCATGGGAAAAGCGAGGGCGGCCAGAGGCCTCGCAAGGAGTCCGTGCCGCCGGCGCGCTTCGGCAAGGAACCGATTGCCGCCCCGTGAGTGCGCCTCATTTTCCGAGGCGCACTCACGGGGCGGCATCGTGCATAAGGCAGCAAGCTTCTTTCGGAAGCGAGAGACGGCTGGAAGTCGAGGCAGACTGCTACGGCGTCACCGGTAGAAGCGGGCAAAAACGCTACAGATCCAGTTCGATGCCCACGGGACAGTGGTCGCTGCCATAGACCTCGCTGAAGATGCTCGCCGTCTCAATGCGGTCGGCAAGCGCGTCGCTTACCAGGAAATAGTCGATGCGCCACCCCGCGTTGGTCTGGCGGGCCTTGAAGCGGTAGCTCCACCATGAATACGCGCCCGTCACGTCGGGATGCAGATGACGGAACGTGTCGGTGAACCCGGCTTCCACCAGCTGGGTGAACTTGCCCCGTTCCTCGTCGGAAAAGCCCGCCTTGCCTCGGTTGGGGCCGGGATTCTTGAGGTCGATCTCCTGATGGGCCACGTTGAAGTCGCCGCACATGACGACCGGCTTGGGATTGGCGGTTTCGCCCGGCTGCGTCGTGCCGCGCACGTACACGGTGCCGGGATCGGTCGACCGCGCGCCTACCAGCACGCTCGTTGCGGCGTCGGGCGCGTCGCCGGCTGCAAGCGCGGTGGCGTCGGCCGCTGCGTCGTCGAGCGCTCCCCCACTGGCCGTGGCTGCGGCGCTCGCATTGTCCGCTCCCCCACCAGGTGCCGCCGCCACGCTGGCCGTCGCCGCACTGCTTGCGGCATCGTTCGCGCCTTCGCCGACGCTCGTCCGCCGCTCCACAGGAACCCCTGACGGCAGGACGCCTTCTTCCAGGCCCTTGCAGAAATCGCGGAACGCGTCGTCCCATTCCATGCGGTGCGCGATGCGCGCCAGCTCGTTCTGCGCATTGGGCGTGTATACGTCGACGAACCAGAAATCCGCGAACTCCAGCGCCACGATGCGTCCTTCGGCATCCAGATACGGGCTTCCCAGACCATGCAGCACTTGCAGCGGCGCCTCTTTCGAAAACACGGCCGTGCCGGAATATCCCTTCTTCTCCGCGCAGCTCCAAAATTCGTGGTAGCCGGGCAGGTCCATGTCCACTTGCCCCACTTGGAGCTTCGTCTCCTGCAGCGCGAACACGTCGGCATCGAATTCCGCGAATATCTCGTTGAATCCCTTGCCCAGAACCGCACGCAACCCGTTCACGTTCCATGAGACAAACCGCATATCCGCCCCTTCCACGCACCATCGTCAACCGCCAGACTGCACGGGTCAGTATACCGCATGCGTCCGTTTCCCCGACACGACCGCGCCAGGTGCGGCATTGCCTGGCGCAATCTCCGCAGGCGCGACCGCATCTGCCATGCCACGAGACGGGCGAGCGCACCTGACGCGGTGCGCTTGCCCGTCTTCGGCCTGCCGAAGGCGAACCTAATTTGACGGAGCGTCACTCCACGGCATACTGGGCGGCCAGACGGCCCGTCGTCACGGCGCGGCCCAGGCTGAACGCGTCCACTTCCAGGTCGTAGTCGATGCCGCCGTAGAACCCGCCCGCCGTGTTGCCGATGGCGTACAGGCCTTCGATCACGGCGTCGTCCTCGCTCAGCACCTGCATCTTCTCGTTGACCATCAGGCCGCCCATCGTCACGTCCATGGGCGTGTAGGTGCGGATGACGTAGAACGGCGCGGCCTCGATGGGCGCCAGGTCCTGAGCGGGCTTCCCGAAGTCTTCGTCCTTTCCAGCGGCCGCAAGCTCGTTATAGCGGGCGACGGTGGCCTCCAACGCGTCGGCAGGAATGTCGAACGCCTTTGCGCATTCCGCAAGGGTGTCCCCTTTCACGGTATAGCCCAGTTCGATGGCCTTTTGCATGGCTTCGTCGGCAACGTCGCTCGCGGCCGGGTTCAGCCGGGACTTCCGCTGCTCATTGTAGTTCGAGTCGATGACGAGATAGAACACGTCGCCCGGCTGTTCGCGCACGGTGTTGCAGACCATGGCGTATTCCATGTGCTCGTTTGCGAAGCGGTTGCCCTCTTGGTTGACCCACAAGAACGGGTCGCTCTTTATGGGAGAGTCGGTCAGGTCGGTTCCGTCGATGCAGTTGTGTATATGCGCCATCTTCGTATGGGGAGCGGTCTCCATCTTGGCGCCGACCCACACACCCATCTTGTGGCCGTCTCCGGTGTTGTAGTTCGGATTGTAGTAATTGTGCGTTCCCACGACCCACGGGCACAAGTCGGCGCACATATCGTAGTCGCTTGCGTAGTCACCCGTCGCCAGGATCACGCCCTTGGTGGCGTTGAACTGGACGTAGCCGTCCTTCGACTCGCCGACGACGCCCGTCACGCGGCCCGATTCGTCTTGCACCAGCTGCACGCCGGGCGTGTTGAAACGGAATTCGGCACCCAGTTCCATGGCCTTGTCGGCAATGATTTGCGCGATGTCGATGGCCTTGCCTGCATCGGAGGTGTGGCCCGTCGGAAACGTGGTGTTGTCCCAGTCCATGGTGTTGATGGTCCGCGGCTTCGAGGGGTTCCAGGTCAACCCGGTTGAATCGGCGATCCATTCCAACGTCTCGGCGGATTCGTTGAAGATCACCTTCGCGTAGTCGTACTGCGGCCGATAGTTGTTGTACTTCAAATGGTGGGCCAGGATGTCCATCATGTCGATCTCCGGATTGCCGGCCTCTTTCTGGAAGCGGCTGTTGATGGCGCCGAAGTTCCCGCCATGGGTCAAGACAATGTCGCCTTTCTGCAGGCATATGGTCTTGGCACCGCTCTGGACGGCCTTCAGCGCCGAGCACACGCCGCCGATGCCGGCTCCCACCACAACCACGTCCGCTTCGACGGTTTCCACGATGTCGGTAATGGGCTCGGGCTTGTCTTTCCAGCTCGCGGCAGCAGGCTGCGATGCGGGCTCCTGCGAAGTCTTGGCATTGTCAGAGGCGCCCTCTTTCGGCGCCGAATCCTGCGGCGCGCAGCCAGCCATGGTTCCCAGCGCCGCGGCCCCGGCCACTGCTGCCCCTGCGAGGAACTGCCTGCGATTCATTTCCATGTCGATCTCCTTTCGAAACATCCTCCCTTGTTAGGCACAGAAAGCGGAGGCCATGCTTTTGAGGCTCCAAAGCGTTCCCCGCCCCGCGCCTTCGCCAAGGATGCAGCAAAAGAAGTCCCGCCGCTTCGCATCAGGTGGATGAAAATGGTCGCATGAAAAAGACGATGGCTTGTGAACTGGCGTTTCGGAGGGTTGAGCGCGACTGACGGGCACGTCAGACGCAGCCCGCCGGACACTTTTCCGCTCAACAAGCCAGCTAATGCCTTTCGTGCTGCTCGTCCAGCAGGTCGACAAAGCTTTGCCGATTGTGCACGCCCAGCTTGCGGTACAGCACGCGCGCATGGGTGCGCACGGTGTTGATGGACACGTTCAGCTTCTTTGCGGTCGCATCCAGGCTGTAACCCCGCGCCAGCCACGAGGCGACTTCCTTTTCGCGAGGCGTCAATCCGAAGCGGTCCGCAAGCACGTCCAAGTTCTGAGACGGGTCCGGCAACGCATCGGCCCCTTCGCTTTCGCGCACGCTTTGCCCCAGCAGCAGACGGTTGAGCGTCAGGCACATGGCCAGCACCGACACCAGCATGGCGACGGTGCCTATCTGGGCCGTCCCCTCTACGACGCTGACTCCCGCAAAGACGTCGAGGACAGGCAGGGCCACGTAACGCACCAACATGGACAGGCCCTCGGGCAAAAGCAAGCACAAGCTGACCAGGAACACCGGCGTGGAGCGGTACGTGCGCGCCAAAATCAACGCGGACACGAACATGAGGACGGTGAAGTACACGCGCGACACCGTCATGGCGTCCGAACCGAAGGGCGCGAAACCTGCCGGCAGGAAAGCCACGGCGACCAAACCTACGAAGAAGCAGATCATCGACAACGTCCAAAGCCAGTACAGCACCTTGCTCGTCGACTTCGCTTCGGCAAGAACCGCTACGACGGTCATCGAAACCAGCACGTTCACCACGCTCATGTAGAAAACGGAATCGGAGGCAACAGCCGACGCATACCAGGGGTTCGTCGCGCCCCTGACCAAATTGCCCACCATGCAGAAGACTGCAAGCAATATCACGAACCCGACGGGAAGCCTCACCGCCGCATCGGCCTTTTCGGCCTCATGCCACGACACGCCTTCGGCCACCGTTCCGCATCTTTTCTGCGCGAGGAAAAGGCACGCCCCGGAAACCAGCGGAAGGGCAGCCGAAAACACCGCTCTCCCCAACGCAGGCAGCAGGTACGCCAAGTTCGAGAAGAAGCAGAGCGCAAAGCCAAGAAAGCAGCAGAGAGAGGCCTGGCGCAAGCTCATGCGGAAAAGCACGCACCCATAGGCCAGAACGGAACCTGCGAAGAACACCGCGCACAAGCACGATCCAACGCAGAACACAACCAGGCCGGCCACACCTTCCAGAGGAAGCCACAGAAGCACCAGGCCAATAGCCCCTATGGCTGCAAGCGCCAGAGACGTGACGGGTTTCGCCAGGATCTGCGAAGCCTTCCGATGAAGCACCGAAGCGAGCACGACCATCATGAGAAGGGCGACCACGAAGCTGGTGAACAGGTACTGCACGTCATCGTTCGAGCAGGCGGCATATCCCTGGACGAACGTCATGAAGCTGAGACGGAAATACGGCCACAGGACGGAAAGGCCCACGGAAAGCAAGGCGATCTGAACGTAGTCGACCTTTTCCTTCTCCCTCATGCCTTGCCCTCCTCCCCTGGCAATCATTCCCCACGAAACCATGCTGCGAACCGGACGGCGGGCGACACCGGACAGCAAGCCCCCCTTCTTGCCAAGCATGCCCTTCCGCGCTTTGCGGTTTGAGTTCGGACCTTGGCCGCTTGCGCATGGTCTTCCTTCTTCAATTCTATACGATTCCAGAGGTACACGCGGAACCATTCTGGCCGAGGCGCCCTATCCGAACCGAATTGTGCCGCGTTGGCTGCACCTGATGCAACCGTCTTGTCATCGCCCTTCTTTCCCGCACGGGCAAGATGCATGCATGGGCGTGCGCGTTCCCTTTCGCTGATCCTCGGCGGATGCGCAGACCGTTTTCTGTCCGGTTGCCGCCCCTTCGCGGCGCTTGGCTTTCACTTATTGGCAAAAAGTTCTTGTCAAGTAATAGATATAGTCTTATAATTGCCATAGTCTGAAACACAGCAGATAAGCCATCCGCCACAACCCCCTAGTGCGGATGGCTTATCTGTTTCTTGCCCCCATGCGCCGGGTGCGCTCTGCTCAGGATCAAAACCGTGGCTCGCCGAAGCAGCAAGGACCAAGCGCGATCGAGGTTGGCCGGGCTGTGGAGCCAACCGCCCGCGCAGCCTTCAGCCTCGCAAAGAGCAAGCCCGTCGCGCCTTGCGGATGACAAGGCTGGCTGTGGCCTATTCTTGGCAAGGATGGCCACCGCGGCCTCTGAATGGCAAGGCTGACCGCTATGGTTTCTCTTTGGCAAGGCTGACCGCTATGGCACGGTTTTCGCGTGATTTCGTGGCTCATGCTCGGTAACGCATCGAATAACCCCAGGTCGAGAAAAATACCACAGCCCGAAACACACGGGGAAACTGCCATAACGGTCAGCCTTGCCATTCAGAGGCCATAACGGTCAGCCTTGCTACCCGAAAAGGATCGAAGGTTTCGCAACCTCTCAGCGATGGCATAACTCGGGACTGAGGGGAAGCCGTCATAGGAGGACTGGAAACAGCAGGAGCCGAAGCTCCGGGCACATCCCCTGACCGCCCTCGTCCGCCGCAGAAAGCAGCCCACTATTCGCGCAGCCAAAAACAGGCTACACAAACAGAGGACTACTTGTTACAATGTGCAGGCAAATTTAGAGCGTTTCCCGTTGAAACATCCTGAATCAAGGCGATCTCGCAGGTTGGCATGAAACAGGGTGCGGAAGGGATCTCTGGAGAATCCCCCCAGTGGGGTGCCGAAGGGGCAAGGCGACGCCGCAGCCGTGGACATCCACCTGCCGGCGCAAGTCGAACGACATCGCCGAAACTCTCAGGCCAAAGGACAGAGAAACGCAGCGCGCTTGCCCGTGCACGCCTTTCTTTTCTCCTCCTTTGCCATGCTTCAGAGCACCCGGACGCCGTGCGGGATCCGAAGGTGCTGCCAAGCAACAGGCGGCTCGCAAAAAGGAGGAAAGGTTGGAAGCACTGTTCGACGCGATCAACGATGCGCTTGCTGCCATCGATGACTTCATCTGGGGGCCGCCCCTCATGGCGCTCATCCTGTTCGGCGGCATCCTGCTCACCCTGCGCCTGCGCGGGCTGCAGTTCATCCGGCTACCGCGCGCGTTGCGCTACATGGTGAAGAACGAGAAGGACGGATCGGGCGAGGTCACCAGCTTCGGCGCGCTGTGCACCGCGCTTTCGGCCACCATCGGCACCGGCAACATCGTGGGCGTGGCCACGGCCATCGTCGCAGGCGGCCCGGGCGCCATGTTCTGGATGTGGCTGGCAGCGCTGTTCGGCATGGCCACCAAGTACTCCGAGGGCCTGCTGGCCGTGAAGTACCGCAGCATCGACAAGAAGACCGGCCACGTGCTGGGCGGTCCGTTCTACTACATCGAGCGCGGCATGGGCAAGAACTGGCGCTGGCTGGCGAAGGTATTCGCCTTCTTCGGCATGTGCGTGGGCCTGTTCGGCATCGGAACGTTCACGCAGGTGAACTCCATCTCGAGCGCCATCACGGGCTTCTTCGACCCGAACAAGGCCGTCACGGTGAGCATTCTGGGCATGGACTACTCCATCGCCACCATCGTGGGCAGCCTGCTGCTTGCCATCCTGGTGGGCCTGGTGGTCATCGGCGGGCTGAAGCGCATCGCGAAAGTGTCCGAACGCGTCATCCCCGTCATGGTGGTGGTGTACGTGGGAATCTCCTTGGTACTCATCGTCTGCAACATCGACAAGCTGCCGGGCGCGTTCGTGACCATCGTGCAGAGCGCATTCGGGTTCCAAGCAGCGGCGGGCGGCATGTTGGGCGCCATCATCATCGCCATGCAGAACGGCATCGCGCGCGGCATCTTCTCCAACGAGGCCGGCCTGGGCTCCGCGCCCATCGCCGCCGCGGCTGCACAGACCAAGGAGCCGGTGCGCCAAGGCCTCGTGTCCATGACCGGCACGTTTTTGGACACCATCATCGTGTGCTCCATGACCGGCCTTGCGCTGGTCATGACCGGCGCCTACCAGATCCCGGGCCTGGAAGGCGCCGCCGTCACCACGGCGGCGTTCCAGAGCGGCCTGCCGTTCATCCCCGGCGAAGCGGTATCGTTCGTGCTCATGCTGTGCTTGGCGCTGTTCGGCTTCACTACCATCCTGGGTTGGGACTACTATGGCGAGCGCTGCCTGGAATACTTCAGCAACGACAGCATGAAGGCCGTCAAGGTGTACCGCTGGCTCTACATTGCCGCCGTGTTCATCGGCCCGTACATGACCGTGGCCGCCGTGTGGACCATCGCTGACATCTTCAACGCCTGCATGGCCATCCCCAACATCATCGCACTCGTCGCGCTTTCGGGCATCGTAGTGAAGGAGACCCGCAGCTTCTTTACGCGCTTGGATGCCGCCGGCGGCGACGAAGACGCCATGGAGAAGCGTCCGTCCGACCTCGAGGACTGGAAGATTCCGCCCCTCGACCCGCTGGACGAGCCGGACACGGTTCCGGTGCGCTAAACGTCGTCTGGGGCAGGTCGCGCACGTCGTGACCTGCCTGGGGGAGGGCGGGTTCGCCGCGCGCCGGATGCGGCCTGCTTGGGTCCAGGCCGCAGTTCTGCTCGGGCGCCAGCCGCAACCTGCAGCCACAACCTGCCTGGGCGGCGACCGGACTCGCCCGGCCGGTGGCTGCAACCGCTGTCGCCGGCCGCCCCCGCCTACGACAGCGCGGCGTTCAGTTTCAGAACGAGTGCGGCCAGCTGGTCCTTTTCGTTTTGGGTGAGGCACGACAGCGTGTCTTCGGCGAATCGTCGCTGCTGATCGCGCACGGCCTGGGCGTTTGCACGGCCCTTGTCCGTAAGCTCGATGAGATGCGCGCGCCGGTCCCCTTCATGGGGAACCCGGCGCGCAAACCCCGCATCTTCCAACTGGGATATGAGCGGGCCCACCGACTGAGGTCGGATGCCCATGGCCTGCGCGATCTCCACCTGCGACATGAGGCGTGGCGCAAACCCTTCCTCCATGGCGACCTCGTGACCCGCCAGGATGGCCAACGCACCGGGAAGTCCCCATGCCCCGCCAGCATTGCGCGCATTACGGCCAATGACGGCGTTCAGATGCGCCATCTCGCGCATGAGGCTATCGTCGCTCAACGAGGGAGTGCCCTTCCCTGCCTTTTTGCCATCCTGCATGTGCGCCCCCTCTTCTCGGTCCTTTGCCGCTTGCCAGGCCTGCGGCTATGCCGTGGGAACGGCAGCAGTCTCTCCGTCCGCTGATGCCGCAGCCTGCGCCTGGCTGCTCTCGGCCACTCGCATCCGGCGCAGCTTGCGCACCTCGCGCGCGACGAACACGGCCGTGACCACGATGGACAACAGGTCGGAAACAGGCACGCAGACGGCAATCATCACCAGGCTGGAGATGCCGAACACCCCCGCGATGGGCGGCAGCAGCAGATACAGCGGAATGAGGAAGATGATCTGCCGCGTGAGCTCCAAGATGGCTGCTTTGAGCGGCTGGCCGCTGGACTGGAAGTAGCTGGACCCCACGATCTGAAAGCCCACAAGTGGGAACATGATGGTGTAGATCTTGAGTGCCGTGATGGCAAAGCCTTCCAGCTCGCCCACCACCCCGAACAGCCCTACGATCTGCGACGGGATCACGTGCGACAGTACCCAGAAGAACGTCCCGATGCCCACGCCCCAAATGCAGGCCCATTTGAGCGTCTTGAGCACGCGCGACCAGTTGCGCGCGCCGTAGTTGTACCCGATGAGCGGCTGCGCGCCCATGATGAGGCCGATGAGGGGCATGATGGCGAACCCAGCCGCCTTCTGCGCCACGCCGATGGCGGCCAGCGCACCGCTGGCGCCCATGGGGTCCTGCGCGCCGTAGACCGCCAGCAGCTGGTTGAGCACCACCGACACCGCCGTGGCGGCTATCTGCATCACGAAGGACGCCACGCCCAGGCTCAGGATCTTGCCCATGAGCGGGAAGTCCGGCTTGAAGCAAGTGAGCCGCAGGTTGAAGGCAGCCTTCTTGCTGAACACGAAGTACCCCAGCACCGGAACCATGCCGCACGCCTGGCCCATGATGGTGGCGAAAGCACTGCCTTCGATGCCCCATCCGAACACCATGACGAAGAGGAAATTGAACACGATGCACATGACGGTGCCGAACACCATGGTATACAGGGCCAGCTGCGGCTTGCCCGCCGTACGAAGGAAGTTATTGAGGCCCATGCCCACCGACTGGAACACGAAGCCGAAGCAGATGATCTGTACGAACGCCTTGGTGGGCGCGTAGAGGTCGGGTGTCGTGCCGACGAGTGCCAACACCGGGTCGATGAGCAGCGTGCCCGCGATCACCACCAAAACCGCAATGACCACCAGCAACACGAACGAGTTGCCCAGCGTGCGCTCCACCCGCGCGCGCTTGCCTTCGCCCAGCTGGATGGCCGCCAGCGCATTGCCGCCTTGGCCGGCCAGCATTGAGAAACCCATGAGGATGGTCATGACGGGGAACGCCAGCGTGGTGACGGCAACGCCCACCTCGCCCACCGCATGGCCCAGAAAAGCCGTGTCGACGACGTTGTACAGCGAGTTGAACACCATGCTGATGATGGCGGGGATGGAGAACTCGAGCAGCAGCTTGCCGACCCGTTCGGTGCCCATGCGGTCGGTGTTGGCCTTGGCCGGGCCCGAACTGGGGGCCGGAGCCGAGTCTGGGGCAGGAGCCGACTCTGGAGTCGGAGCCGAGGCTGTGGCCGGGTTAGGAGCCGAGGCTGCGGCCGGGGTCGAAGCCGCTTCGTCGTGTCGTTCGTCGTTCTTTTGTGCTGCCGCGTCTTGCATGTGCCGGTATCCTTTTCTTTTGCGAGGTACTAAGTTTGCTTAGTATATGGCGTACGCGTCCGAAGATGTGCTGATAGTAAGGAAACTTATTTTTTCTCCACAACGAGCCATTACAATAGCGATCGAAAAACCCGCCGGAGAACGTCAAAACAGCAAGGAGCAACAGACGCCATGCAGCATCCGACCGAAGCACAGCATAAGCAGGACGCGACAGCCGCAAACGCCACCCGGGAACCAAGCGGCTCGAACAACGTGGTCATCTCGCTCAGCCGCGAATACGGCAGCGGCGGCCGCGAGATCGGCGAGAAGCTGAGCACGCGGCTCGGCTATTCCTACTACGACAAAGTGCTGCTCAAGCGCCTAGCAGAGCGGAGCGGCCTTGCGGACGAAGTGATCGAGTCGTTCGACGAGAAGCCCTTCAGCCGGCTACTGCTCAATCCCAACCGGTTCCTGTCCGGGTCGGACGGCTACCCGCTGGCCCAGCAGATCCACACCGCCGAAATCGACCTCGTCCGTTCCCTGGCCACGGAAGGCCCGTGCGTCATCGTGGGACGTTGCGTGGATTCCATCCTAGCCGAACATCCTGGCCTGGTGCGACTGTTCGTGAGCGCGCCCATGGAGGACCGCGTGGCACGCGTCATGCGCCGCAACGGGCTGGACGAAGAGCAGGCTCGCGCGCGCATCGCGCGCACGGACAAGGAACGCGCAAGCTATTACCGCTATTTCACGGACCAGAAGTGGGGGCTCGCCAGCAACTACGACCTGTGCATCAACAGCGCGATGGCCGGCATCGACGGCACGGTGGACGTGATCGCTCGGTTCCTGGAGAGTCGTCAAGCTTCGCAGTAGCCGCTAGCGCAGGGCGAAAGCGCCTCGCCCTATCGTCTTGAGCGCGCGAAGCGAGACGAAGGATCTTGCAGTAGCCGCTAGCGCAAGGCATCGGCCACCTTGCGCGCAGCCGCCGTGATGGACAGGTCGTCCACGTTGACGGTGATCTCGGCATACCGTTCGTAGAGCGGCTTGCGCTCGTCGTAGAGCTCGCGCAGGCTCATGCCGATGCCCCCCTTGAGCACCACGCCGCGTTCCTGCAGGTCGTGCAGGCGCCTCTTCAACTCGTCGTACGATATCTGCAGGTACACGATCCGGCCGATGCCGGAAAGGTGCTTCATGGCCTCGTCGGAGTACACGGCCGACCCGCCCGTGGCGATGATGGAGCGCTCGGCCGTCAAATCGCTCAAGATCTGGTTCTCAACCTGGATGAAGCCCTCGGGGCCGCACGCGTCGATGAGCTTCTGCAACGTCTTGTCGCACTGGTTCTGGATGACCAGGTCGGCATCGATGAAATTGTAGTTCAGGATCTTCGCCAGCACGATGCCGAGCGTCGACTTTCCTGCTCCGGGCATGCCGATGAGCACGATGTTGCTGCGTTCGCTCTCCTGAGCCATGAGGTGCCTCCTTTGCCTACGACGTCGCCTGTGAAGGGGCGTCTTCGCCCTGCGGTTCCCTGCGTTTCAGCGGGAACGTTTCGCTGACCACTATAGCAACAAATATGAGCGCAAAGCCCATGACCAG
>HHCFC01400__coassemble_1816_pt1 | contig 15778 bp, 16 predicted proteins | sample HHCFC01400__metabat2_high_PE_058 | metagenome-assembled genome bin HHCFC01400 | reverse complement strand
CGCCGGTTGGTAGAATAAGGAGCGTCGCTACCTCAAGCTCAGGGTATCGGCAGAACCAACCCTCTCCAGGAAACGGAGGCGGGAAAAAGAGGAAAGGCACCACCATGAGCTTCCGAGGCAACCTTCAGCACCTGCGCGCAGAGCGCAACATGACCCAGGAGCAGCTCGCCATGCTGTTGGGGGTCTCGCGCCAGTCCGTCACCAAAGGGAGGCGGAGCGGTCGTCCCCCGAGCTGGACAAGCTCCTCAAGATGTGCAGGATCTTCGACTGCACCCTGGACGATCTCGTGCAGGGGGACCTGACCAAAAGCCGCGACGGGGACGGGGGCGCACGGGCGCAGGCCGTGCCCGTGCGGTTCCTTGCATCAAGCGCCCCCTCGCTTCTGGGCAACTCGATATCGGGCGTGGCGTCGCCGCGGGGACGCTCGCGCTCATCTGCATGCCTCCCCAGGCTGCGGCGGGGTGGTCGGAGGCGGGGTGCTCGACGTCCTCAACAGGCGAGATGTCTCCGCCGTCTCGGACCTGGTGTCCGCGGCGTCCGTGGCGATGCGGCCCGTCGTCGACGCCACGGTGGGGCTCAGTTTCGGGTGGTTCGTCGCCTTCGGCCTGATCGGCGCGATAGGGGACGTTCCGGGCATGACCGCGAGGGACGCGCTGCTTCCTGCGGTCTGCAAGAAGGATGGCGTCGACATGCGGCGCTTCGTCGGCGTCTCGCAGTCGGCGGAGAGCCTCGTCGCCGTCGTCGGCCCCTCCGCCGCCGCGGAACGAGCCGTCAGCTAGTCATCCCTTCGCAGGCGGCCCGCGCGCAGGGGGGAGACCTGCGCCAGGCACACGCCGGCGAGGATGATGGCGACGCCCAGCCACTCGACGACGCCGAGCGGCTCGCCGAGGACGATCATGGCGATGAGCAGGCCGGCGGGGAGCTCCGCGGCGGCCATGACGGTGGAGAGGCCCGCGGGCAGGTGCGGAGAGCCCATGCCGAAGAGCAGGACCGGGCAGAGCAGGCCAAAGAAGCCGGCGATGACGGCAAAGAGCAGGATGCCCTGGGCGAGGACGCCCGAGACGACGTAGTCCGGGCACACCGTGAGCGACATGACCACGGAGCCCGCGCACACGATGACGCCGCGCTGCTCGGACGAGCAGGGGGCCTCGACCCTGCCGGAGAGGGTGACGAAGAGGGAGCAGGACACGGCCGCCCCCAGCGCGCAGAGCAGGGCCACGGGGTCGTACCCGGCGATGCCGGTCTTGTAGACGCCGCTCGCGAACACCGTCCCGAAGACGATGACCAGGGCGGAGACCACCTGGAGGGGCCTCGGCGGCCGGCGCGTCATGACGGTCTGCCACACGAGCCCCAGCCACGTGAACTGGAAGAGGAGCGTGAGCGCCACCGGGGCGGGCAGCACGCTCATGGCGTAGCAGTAGAGGATCGAGGTGAGGCAGGTGAGGGCCCCCAGGCCCATGAGCTTGAGGGCGAGCTTCCAGCCCACGCGCTGCCAGCGGTGCCCGAGCGCGTGGCCCGCGAGCGCGGCGAGGGCGAAGAAGAGGCAGCCGAACCACGCCTGGCTCGCCACCACCTGCGCCGAGGTGAAGCCCGCGGCGTAGGCGAGCTTGTAGGTCGTGGCCATGGCACCGTAGCAGGCGCCGCCCGCAAAGACCTGGAGCGCCGCCTTGGCCTGCCCCGCGCCCGTGGCTCCTGCCCCGGCGCCCTGCTGCTTGATTGTGTCCGTTCCTGCCATCGTGCTCCCTTCCGTCTGCTGTCTCGCAGACGCACGCCTCGTGCGTCTGTTCCCTGCAGTCGGAAGGTGGGGCTCGTCCGGTCTTCTGGCGGCGCTTGTGGCGCCTGCTGCCGAGACGAAAAAGCCACGCAACCGACTGCTCGGTTGCGTGGCGAAAAGGTGGCTGGCGCCCAGAAAAGTCCACGCGTTTTTAGACAGGGACAAGGTACTACGACAGGGGGATGCCGTCAAGACAAGCCGAGGAAAAAGCGAGTCTCTGCCCGCCGCACCTCCCTAGAAAAATAGACTGAACAAGGTTTAGGAGGGAGTCTTTCAACCTGATGATGCTCTCGCTTCGAAACGTGAATTGGACTACATAGCGCCCTTCCCCTTCTCCACGTGCCCCAGACGAGGGCCGGCGAGCCGCCGTCATGCCGTCGGGGATGGCGCATTCCGCCTTCGTGAAGGCTCACCCGTTCGTGGAGGATTTCTATACCGAGGAGGACCAATCGCATGCGCGGACCTTGTTCTCGCGAGGCCTCATCGGCGGCATCGCTGCCATTTTCGTAGGGATAGGACCCTTCCTCATGGTCGAGGACCGAGCGGAGGGCTGCGCCCTGTTCTTCCTGCTTCTGTTCGCCGCGCTTGGCGTGTGGAACATCGTGCACTACGGGATGCTGCTCGGGCGGACCAACGTGGCCGATCACAACAGGAGCGCTTCCGACGACCTGGAGATCGAGTACATCATGAACGCCCAGATCAAAGAGGAGGTACGAGATTCCCTGCTTCGGAAGCTCAGGCGCGGCAAGAAGCTCGGCGCGGTTTGCGGGGCCATCATGATCGCCGCCACCATCGCAGGCCTCGCCCTCCTGTTCGCCCCCGTGCTGGCCTCCCCCGATCCCTCGAGCTTCGAGCCCGAGGGCACCTCCGCAATGTGGTTCTGGGTCGCCTGGCCCGTCGGCGGCATGCTCTGCGGCATCGTCGCGCTCATCTGGGAGGCGTTCGGAAAGGGGAACGCCTAGCAGCTCAGCAAAGAAGTCGCGCGCCTCTCGGACATCATCGTCCGGACGCTGCGGCACTGCCATCAGGTCGGTATCCTTCCCGAGCCCCCGAGACGCGAGAACGGATACCGGGAGCACGGAGTCGTCAATGCCACGCGGGTCCCGCGAATCAAGCGCCTCGCGTCCCTCGGGCCCACCCTCGAGCAGATCGGGTTGCTCCTCGAGGGGGAAGAGTCCGGCGGAACGGGCGCCTCGGAAGGTGCCGCGGAGCTCCTCGGTAACATCGACGCCGAGATGGAGGCGCAGATTTCGCTGCTCGAGCAGAGGCGCCGCATGGCTCTTCTTCACCGTCTATGCACTTGCAGCAAAACCAATGTGTAGCATCTAACCGAGGCCGATAGGTAAGACGGCAGCGTTTTCGACAAACAGAAAGGTCGGCCGGGAACAGACCTATGAATCCCCTTTGGCGACGAACCGATCACCGTGCTCCCACCAGAGGTCGCGCTGCCTCCCCCTCACCGTCACGCGAACATGGACGCAAAGGTTCCCGAATATCTCCCGCCCGAACTACCGGCGGGAAGAGGACGCCTGGACGTCCTAGGTCCCCAGGCAAGGAGCAGATATCCTCTTGGGGACGTCGCCAGTAAGATACGTTCGCTCGAGCCCGTCCTCGTCGAAGGTCTTAACGTAGACGCGGTCTGGTTCCCTCGGAATGCCGCAAATGCCTGCCAGGGACTTCCTTTTCGGAATCGCCATTGCCTATTCTCTCCTGAATAATGCGAACATGTGTTCTTATTATATGGCAAGATATAGTGCGCAGCTTGCAGCGTCCCTAAAAACGACGCAGCGGAAAGGCCTTGACCCTCTCGTTGCGTCAACGTTCATCATGGTCTCAGGAGGTGCGAAGAATGCAGGAAAGATTCGACGGGGAAGCCCGAGGCTACACCATCGGCCAGCTCGCGAAGCTCGCGGGAGTGAGCGCCCGTACCCTGAGGCATTACGAGGACGAAGGCCTCCTCCATCCCTCGAGGACGGATTCGAACTACCGCGTCTACCGCGAGCGGGACGCGCGGCGGCTCGCGCATATCGTCGCCATGAGGGCGTGCGGATTGCCGCTCCCGACCATCCGCCGCCTGCTCGAGGATCCGGGCGCCGACGTCATCGCGTCCCTAAGCTCGCACCTCCGCTACCTACTGCAGCAGGAGAAGTCTCTGGAAGAGGCCATCGCCCGGACGGAGAGGGCGATTGCCGCGATCGAAAGGATGAAGGGAATGGACAGCGAGACCGCGTTCGACGAGCTCAAGAAGAAAGGGCTCGAGGATTTCGAGGAAACGTACGGACGGGAGGCGCGTCGGCTTTACGGCGACGACGTCATCGATGCCGCGAACGAGCGCATGATGGCGCTCTCGCGCGACGAGTGGGACGCCAAGGAGCTGCTCGAGGACTCCATCAAGGTGCAGCTGCGCCTGGCGATGGCGTCCGGAGACGCGGGCGGCGCCGAGGCGCTCGAGCTCGCGCGGATGCACGAGCGTTGGATACGTATCCACTGGGGCGACGAGGCCTACAGCAGGCAGGCCCATCTGGGGCTCGCGCGGGCATACCTCGAGGACGAGCGTTTCCGCGCCTACTACGACGGGGCAGCCGGTCCGGGCGCGACGGATTTCCTGGTCGACGTGCTCGAAGCGTATCTGAGCTAGCTTCAGAAAGGCGCGGCGAGATGCCGAAGAGAAGGCCGGGTCAGGCTTCTCAAGCAGGCTTGCCCCGGCCTTTCCTTTCTGCTCCAGACGCCCGAGCACGACTGCTCGTCGGCGGACCTGCGATTCGCCGATCAATATAATTGACCAATGTTCAATAATGGGCTACCATCCGGCGTGAAGGAGGTGGGGAATATGCCGAGAACCGTCAAGGACCCGGAGGAGCGCAAAGCGGAGCTGCTCGACACGGCGATGCGGCTGTTCGCCGAGAAGGGCTACGACAACGTCTCCGTCCGGTCGGTGGCGCGCGAAGCGGGGGTCGCATCCGGCCTCGCCTACCACTACTTCGACTCGAAGCAGCGGCTCTTCGACGCCGCGATCGGGCACTACGCGGAGAGGTGCTCCGAGGGGATGCGCGCGGCCCTCGACGACGGGGCGCTCTCCCTCGACGAGAAGATCGAGGGCGCGATAGCCGCCGCGACGGAGCATGCGGCGTTCCCCCACGGGAGCCGCCTCCACGCCGAGGGCAACGGCACGCTCCACGACAGGCTCTCGCTCGGCATATGCGAGGCTGTCCGGCCCCATATGCAGGCGGCGCTCGAGCTCGACGCCGCCAGGCGGGGGGCGCCCGCCGGCGACGCGGCGCTCCTCGCCTCGATGATGGTCTACGCGTGCGTGGGCCTCGCGTCCGGGCCCGGAATGCCCGACGACGCGGCGGCGGACGCCGCCAGGCGCTATCTCGGCGCGCTCGTCGCCGAGTACCGGCGCGGCCCCTCCGGACGGTAGGGTCCTCGATCCCGGCATCTGCCGGGATTTTTTCGGCCGATGTTATTGACCATTGCTCAATAGGAAGGAGCGCGAAACGATGGAGAAAGACGGTATTGCGGCGCGGGAGCTGAAAAGGCGGTCGCGCGAGGCCTTCGACGGACAGGCCGCGACGTACGACGGCGACACGCACGGCGCCCACGCTAGAACGCTATACCCCCATGTGGCGGAAGAGGTGGTTCGCGCGGTAGCGGGAATGCCAGCCCCGCACTTGCTCGACCTGGGGTGCGGAACCGGCGCGCTCTCCGAGCTCGTCCTCGGGCAGGTCACCGGCGCTTCGCTCACGTGCCTCGACCTGTCACCCAGCATGCTCAAAGCCGCCCGGGCTCGCCTCGGGGGGTCGGCGGAGCTCGTGCTCGGCGACGCAGAAAAGCTCCCGTTCAGGGACGGATCGTTCGATACGGCGTGGTGCAACGACTCTTTCCACCACTATCCCGATCCCGAGCGTGCCGCCTTCCAGATTTGGCGCGTCCTCAAAAAAGGAGGATCGCTGGTGATCGGAGACGTCTGGCAGCCCGCCCCCGCCCGGGCGGTCATGAACGCTTGGATGCCCCATTCTGCCGAAGGGGATGTGCGCATCTACTCAGAAAGGGAAATAAAATGTGAATTGGCGACGTGTGGGGTCCACCGCATGCCTCGCCATCGCCCGCAAAGGACATTAATCGCGCGCGCGTCGTTGGACGCATCGTTTGGCGCGGACGCCTACGTGCAGTTCCTCGGCGCGCTCATGCCCCTTATGGCGGGCATCGCGTGCGGGCTTGCGGCTGACGACGAAAGGAGGGCGGGACGCCTCGCCAACCTGCTTGCCGCGCCCTCGCGTCGGATAGCGGCTCTGGCAAAGCTTGCCGTGCTCTGGCTCGCGGCGGCGCTGACGCTCGCCGCCGCGGTGGCGTTGTTCGCCTGCATCCTGGCGATCGCGGGAAGGCTCACGTTGCCGGCGTCCTCGCTTGCCCTGTCGGTCGGAGGGCTCTCGCAGGAGGAGCTCGCCGTGAAGCTGAACGTGGTGCGCCAGGCCGTCTCCAAGTGGGAGCGGGGGCTCTCCGTGCCCGACGCCGACCTGCTGATCGCCCTCTCGGAGGCGACGGAGACGCCCGTGAGCGAATTGCTGGGAGAATCCGCCCCGGCACCGAAAGCGGACGGGCTGGAAGCCCTGGGCGCGAAGCTGGAGGTCGTCAACCTCCAGCTCGCGCGGCAGAGCGAGGCACGCCGCAGGGTGATCCGCGGCGTTCTCGCCGCGGCCTGCGCGGCAGTGGTGCTGATTTTCGCATGCCTTGCGATCCTGAGCGGCTCCTACCTGGGCTGGGATCTCGACGACCCGGAGACGGCGGTCGCCGTTGCCGCCCTCCATGCGTTCGAGTGGGCGTTCGTCAGGCTTGCGCCGTTCGTGCTCGCGGGCGCTGCAGTGGGATTGTTCCTGATAAGGAAGAGGGGCTAGCTCCCAGATGCCGGCATGGCCATTCTCGCGGCGTTCCATGAATCCGCGACATGCTGCGCTCGAAGCGCATCTGGGCTAACGCCGGAAAGGCGTCGAAGAGGGGAGCCGGGACGAGCCCCGGAGGGTCCCGGCTTCCTCGCTTCCTACCCTATGCGCTTGACCATGACCGCCTCGCCGTCGCGGACCTCGACGGGCTCGAACCCCGCCTTCAGGTACATGCCGCGCGCGAAGTTGTCGAGCTGCACGCTTAACGAAATGCACTTCCATCCCTCGCCTTCCGCGAGCCGGAGCATGGCGTCGAGCAGCCTGGATCCTATCCCCATGCCCCGCCATTCGGGGTAGAGCGACATGGCGAGCTCGGGGGTCTCAGCGTCCACGCTGCCGTAGCCCGCCGCGGCGCGCGTCCAGACGGCGCCGACCACGGCCCCGTCCGCCACCGCAACCAGGCAGCGGTCGGCCTCCCCCGACCCGAAGCCCTGGTAGTACCCCCTGAGCGCAGGGTGCTGCAGGACGGTGCGGGGGACTGGGCCGTCCTCCGGCCTCTTGAAGATCGCCTCGTAGGTGAAGTCGGGCAGAAGCGCCCATTCCTCCGGCGCCGCCTCTCTGATCTCGACGTCCGGACAGGAGCGCTTTTCAGGATCGGTCGCCCCGGAGCCGAAGATCACCACGCCTTCCGACCAGCGCAGCAGCAGGTCGACAAGATCGCGGCGATCATCGTCGTTTGCCGGACGATGGGAGTCCCAGTCGCGGCCAATCGCGAGGATGCGGGCGTCATCGCCGTCGAGCAGGCAGGCGAGCTCGGCCTTCGCGCGCGGGTAGGCGCCCGTACGCGCGAACTGGAGCGCCTGCAGCGCGAAGAACGCCCCTTTGAAGAGGGATTCCAGAATGCCGTCGGCACTGTCGCCGTCGAACACGCAGGCGTGGCATGCGGCATGGTAGATCCCGGACGCCCCCATTCGGGCGGCTTGCAGGGCATCGTCTCTCGAGAAGGGTCCGACGTCGGGGAGGGCGCCGAAGAGGGGCGCTGTGTCGTGGTAGAACTGGAAGAGCTCGTGGCGCGGCCATGCGGCGAGGACGGCTTCCGACCCGACGAACCCGCAGGCAAGATTGCTGTCCGGCATCGATCGGACGACGGAGCGGTAGCGCGCGAGGTCGTCCGCCCCGACGCCGTCCAGGAGCACGACGAGGTCGACGTCGCTGCCCTCGCATGCCTCTCCCCGCGCGCGGCTCCCCTGGAGCCCGACGAAGCACAAGCGTTTCCCGAGCTCCGCCTCCAGCCTTTCCTTGGCATCATCCGCCCATACGAACGCGTCCATGGCTTCCTCCGATCCTGCGCGTAATGCATGCCTGAAATCCGATCAATGCCCGCGGTGTTTCTCCTTGCGCTTCTCTGAGCGCAGGGCGCGCTTGCGCGATGCGGTCTCCCTCCTCTCGGCGGCGCTCTTCTTCCGGGCCGCCGCCTTGCCCTGCTCGCGCATCTCGGCGATGGCCTGCTGCGCCTTGGTGCTGGGAGCCGCCTTCGCGGCGGCCTTCGCGGCCTCGCGCTGCCTGCGCTTGGGGTTGCCCGGCTCCCTCCTTCGCTCCGCCTCGACCTCGGGCGAGAACCTCAACGTGTCCCACCTTTCGAGGATGAACTTGAGAATCTCTTCCTCCGAGGGCTCCGCCCCGAACACCACGCGAGCGGCAGAGAGCCCGCCTTCCTCTACCCTCTCGACCGTGCCGACCCAGAACTGCCCGTCGAAATAGACGGTGAAAGTAATCGACGGCCCTTCTCTCCGCATGCTCCGTACCTCCTTGAGCGCATAGGAAACCGAGTCCCGGCCTTGCAGGGGCTTTCCATGCGGAGAAGAGACAACCAAGGAGGCAGGTTACGGACGGCGCCGATGGCGCCGCGCCCCGACTACTCAACGGGGCCGTGTTTTTATCTCCTTAAAGCATTTTAACAAAGGGTCTGCCGCATCCGCGATGCAACAGTCTGTTGCTTGCATATTGAGAGGTGCTTCAGATAATTAGAGACGGAATGCCAATAGAAAGGGATCCATATGGCGCTAAAAGATATCCTCCCCGAGCTGCGCCGCGAACGCGGTCTTACCCAGGAGCAGCTCGCGAAGAGGCTCTACATCACCCGCCAGGCGGTGAGCCGATGGGAGACGGGCGAGACGACGCCCGGCATCGACATGACCAAGCTCATCGCGCGCGAGCTCGACGTCCCCATAACGGAGCTCCTCGAGATGCCCGATCACTACTGCCAGAGCTGCGGCATGATGTTCACCGGCTCCGGCCAGCATGGGCATGAAGCAGACGGCACCGAGACCGAGGACTACTGCCGCTGGTGCTACGAGGACGGCGCCTACACCTACGAGACGACCATGGACGACATGATCGAGGAGTGCGCCCCGCGCATGGCGGAGGCCATGGGATGGACCGTGGACGAGAGCGCCTCCCTCCTCGGCGCGGTGCTTCCGACGCTCGAGCGGTGGAAGGGGTAGGGGCCTGCCGGCAGCCGCAGGGTCCCGGATAGGTTTCGGCTCAGAGGCCCGCGACGTATTCCGCCGTTTCGTCAGGAATCCGGAAATGCAGGGAAAGAAGGGATGCGCCGTCCTTCGTCGTGATGCCGAAGCCGTCGAACAGGAAGATGCCCTCCCCGTCGTCGACCATTACATCGTACCTCGCGATGCCCTTTTCCAACCAAAGCGAGATGCTTGCGACGTCGAACTGTTTCGTGAAGACTTCCTCCACCTCTTCGGGCTCGTTCTTGCACAGCAGGCCCGTAGTTCACGAACACGCAGGTCAGCTGCTTGCCGATGGCTTTCGCGCACAGCGCGGCAACCACGGAGGAGTCCACGCCGCCGGAAAGGCCCAGGATCACGCGCCCCCCACCTGCGCGCGGATGGCGGCGATGGAGTCCATGTTCCAGTTCGCCTCAAGCCCGCAGACGCCGAACAGGAAGTTCTTCAGCAGCTCGTTGCCGTAGGGGGTATGGCGCACCTCCGGGTGGAACTGCGTGGCGTAGAGCTTGCGCTCCGGGCATTCCATGGACGCCACGGGGCACACGTCGGTCTTCGCCGTCACCGCGAAGCCTTCGGGAGCGCGGCTCACGGCGTCGCGGTGGCTCATCCACACGGTCTGCTCCGCCGGCGTGTCGCCGTACAGTGCCGACGTGCCGCCGTCCGTGCGCGTAAGCGGCGTCGGGCCGTACCCGCCCTTTTCCGTGTGGCCGACCTCGCCGTCCAGCGTCACGGCCATGATCTGCTGGCCGTACTGCGCGCCAAAGTCGAACACAAGGACTTTCTGGTCGGACGTGGCGTTCACTGATGCTTCTTCACGATGTTTTTCGGGCGCCCTCCATGATACCCGAAAGATGCGTTCGCGTCTCCGGCTACCACCCGCGCGCGTCCAGCACGCAGGCGGTCACGCCCACCAGCCACAGCAGGTCGTGCCCCGCCTTCTCGCGCAACTTCAAGATGAAATCCGGCGCCGTCATGGAAGCCCTGCCTTTCAAGTGCACGGTGCGACGCGGACTCGCCATGCCATGCACTGCCCGCGACTTCAGGCGCCACGCACGGAATCCGAACCTTGCTGTGCGCAAAACGCGTCGAACACGTCCAAGAGCTCCATGCGCGCGTGCGTTTCGGTCTTCTGGTAGATTTTATGGATGTACGTGCGCGCGGTCGACTCCGCGATGACCAGCTGTTCGGCGATGTAGACGGCATTGCGGCCGAAAAGCAGGTAGCCCATCACTTCCCGCTCGCGCCCCGACAGGCCGTACGCCTGCGCGAAACCATCGAGCAGCTTGTCCCGCTGGTCCAAATCCTCCAGCTTTTCCATGGCGGCGCGGTCGCCCGACAAATCGCGCAGTCCGACCACCTCCGTGTTCGTGAACACCGCAAACCCGACGACGAGCACGCCCAACACCCCCACGAACGCGGCGACACCCGGCAGGTCGGCCCAAGCGGTCTGCGTCGGAAGCGCCATGCCAACGCCCCAGCCTGCGAGCATGCCCGCCGAGGACGTCACGCGCGCGCCCGTCATGGCGCGCACCAAGGAAGCGTCGTTGGTCTTCACGGCATTGCAGAAGTCGTTGAGGGAAAGTATTTCGAACGTCAGGAAGCCGAACATGACCAGGCCGCCCGCCGCGGTCCAGCTTTGCCCGCCCAGCATGCCCAGGCAGCAGAAGCCCGCGCCCATGGCCAAAGGCGCAAGCCGGTACAGCCCGTACATGCCCTTCACCTGCCGCGTGAGAGCGAAGACGGCGCCCGCGATGCACGCGACGACGATGCAGCAGCCCGCCTGCACGAGCGGCCCGCTCGCCCCCTGCACCCCTTGTCGCACCATGACGCATGAGAACAGGGCGAACAGCGCCGCGAGCGCCGCCAAGGCGCCGTAAAGCCGGTAGACGACCGGAGGCAGCGGCGTTTTGGAAGCGTCGGCGCTCGTCGCCCACGGCTCCGGCGCGTCGGAGGTCTGCGCGAACGAGCGGTAAGCCAGCACGAACGAAACCGCGGAGGCCACCGGCAGCAGCACCGACGCCGCCTGCATGGCGCCCTTTCCCATGCCGTACAGCGCGAACAGGACGACCGACCCCACCGCATAGGAAAGCGTTATCAAAAGCGCAGTCTCACCCAGGTGCAGGTAGCCGAAAAAGCTCAGCCACCCGACAAACATGCACGTGTCCGCCACGCCGACGAAAAGCGCCGCGGCGGCGACCATGCCCGCGTTCTGCGCAAGCCCCAGCGCCGCGACGCCGGCGATGCCGAACACGGCGGACAGGACGGCCAAGACCCAGACTCCCCGCGTGGTAGCCAGCTGCCGCGCGACGCCGCCGACAACGACGAGGGCGAGCAGCCGGAAGCAAAGCTCCCAAAGCTCGAACGGCGTGCCGCCGGGACCCGTCAGCTGCCCGAACAAAGGCGAGGGCGAGACCGCCACCAGAAACAGCCACGCCCAGAAAAATCCGAATCCCAGCATGCGGACTGAAAACAGCTCGCTCGTGCGCATCATGCCGACTCCCATGTATCGAAATGCCTCTCCCTTTGCGATGCGCCGACCTTCCATCGGCGCCGTAACAAGTATAAGCCCCTCACCGGCTTCATGCGGACCTTCTCGCTTTACGTTCGTCAAGGTACGCCTCTTACCAGGCGTTTCGCAAATATCGACGTTTTGGTGGACCCTCTCGACGGCGGTTTCGGCGCTTTGCCTATACCGCCCGGGCGCCGCGACGCGTAGCCTGCGTGCCGGTAAGAGGAAACGAGAGGAGGATGAAATGGAAAGAACTCCGGGGGAGGCGGCGGAGGCTTCCCTGCCGCTGGACGACGCGGCGTCCGCATGCATTGCGGCGTGCGCGGAGACAGCGCAGGCGGTCGACGAGCCGACGGAGGAACCGACCTTCGAAGAGCGCGTCGCGCGCGTTCGCAAGACCCTGCACAGCAGAGGCTCCTTCACCGAAATCATGCGCAAGACGCTCGTGTTCTGCGAGACGCGCCGGAACATCGAGGACGTGGAGCAGGAAATGGCGACGTACCCGGAATTCCGCTACGTGGACCAAAGCCAGCGCAACATCGTCGCACACCTCGTGAACGCCGGCGGGGTCGACCGCTTCGACCTCGACCAGGACGGCAACGAGGTCACGCCCGAGATGACGGAAGGCTTGAGCGAGGACGAGGCGGACGAGCTCGTCTGCTCCTACGCCCTGCAGACCACTGACGCCGGAAAGGCCGCAGCCGACGAGCTGGAGCCGAAAAAGCGCTTGAGCGCCCTGCTCGACTCCATCGCCGCGCGCAAGGGCGCCTACCTGGACCTGCTGGAATTCTGCCGCGAACCCCGCACCTACCAAGCGGTCGCGGACGCCATGAAGGCGAAAGGGCTCGGTCTGAAGTCGACCAACGCCCTGTCCAGCCTTCCCGTCCACCCCAGCGCCCTGCTGGCGAAGCTGGAATCGACCGGCGGCCTGGTGTGGGACGAGGGTTGGAAGCTCACGAGCGCGGGAGCGGCAGCGCTCAAGGCCGCCGGACGCACCGTCTGACGGACCGCACGCGCCATCCTGGCGCGAAAGAACCGAAACCGCCGAAGAAAGGACGAGAACACATGGAAGACAAGGAGAGGACGCCGCGCGCATCCATGACGCGCCGCAGCTTCGCCAAGCTTTCGGCGCTGGCAGGCGCGGCCGGAGCGGTCGGGCTTGCCGCCCACGGCTCCCTGACCGAAACCGACCAGGCGTTCGCCCAGTCGGGCGTGGAGCGCGTCAAGCACCACACCGTGTGCCACAACTGCTACAACAACTGCCCGTGCTGGGTGTACACCGAGGACGGCGTGGCAGTGAAGATCGAGGGCGACGAGAACGGCACGCTCAGCAAGGGCGCGCTGTGCACGAAGGCCCTGAACCAACTGCACCTGGTCTACAGCCCGCGCCACGTGCTGCACCCCATGAAGCGCGTGGGCGAACGCGGCACGAACGAGTGGGAGGCCATCAGCTGGGACGAGGCGCTCGACCTGGCCGCCGAGCAGATGGCCACCGCCGTGAAGAAGTACGGCATGTACTCCGTCATGGTGGGCGCCGGCGGCGGCGGAACCTACGGCAACGTGTTCCAGCGCGTCACGCAGGACGCCCTGGGCGCGCCCGTATGCATTTCCGCCGGCGGCTGCCAGTGCTACCTGCCCGCCGACTGCGCGGGCCAGTGGATGCGCGGCGGCTCGAACAACCGCCACGAGGGCAACAACGCCCGCGAGATGTGGAACGCGTGGAACCCCACTATGGAGGCCGTGGTCCTCTGGGGCGCGCAGACTTCCGCGTCCGGCGCCGCCTACGCCGCCCGTGCGAACGCCGACATGCGCGAGCGCGGCATCAAGACCATCGTCGTCGACCCCTACTTCACCGAAGAGGCGGCGAAGGCCGACATCTGGCTGCCCGTGCGTCCCATGTCCGACATCGCCATGCTGCTGGGCTGGTTCAACTACATCATCTCGAACAACCTCTACGACGAGGAATTCTGCAAGTACTGGACCAACTACCCCTTCCTCATCAACCCGGAAACGCGCCTGCCCTGGCGCGCCGAGGAAGTCTGGCCCGACTACGTGAACCCCTCGGCCGACCCCAACGGCGTCTACGACACCCCGGCGTTCGTGTGCTTCGACGCGCGCACCAACTCCATCCAGCCCTTCCCCTTCACGCTGCCTGAGAACTCGCCGGTCGACCCGGTCGTCTTCACCACCGCGGTGGTGAACGGCGTAGAGTGCCCCACCGCCGGCCAGATCCAGTGGCAGGAAGCGGAACCTTGGACGCTGAAAAAGACCGCCGAGGTCACCTGGGTCGACGCCGACCGCATCGAAGAGGCCGTGAAGCTGTACGCCACCACGAAAAGCGGCATCGGCACCGGCCAGTTCGCCGACATGAGCGAGCTTTCCTCCAACTTCATCTTCGGCACCATGGCGCTTGACATGCTGTGCGGCAAGGTGGACAAGCCCGGCGTGGTGCTGACCGAACAGAAGCCCGAGTCGCGCTGGACGCACCGTCCCACCCAGTTCTGGTGCACCCGCCCCTACCAGGAGACCTTCGGAGTCGGCTGGACCGTGGGCCTGACCCTCGAAGAAAACACGCGCCGTTCGCAGGCCGCGGTGGACGCCTGGAACGCGAAGGGCGTCGACGGCGAGAAGAAGCGCCAGGACTTCGTGGACTACCAGCGTGCGCGCCTGGGCTCCGACCGCCACAAGGCGGTCCACCAGTGGCAGCTCAACGAGCTCGCCCCTGTGCGCGAGGCGCTGCTGACCGGCGAGCCGTACAAGATCTCCGTGCGCTGGGAGCAGGTGGGCAACAAGTACTGCACCATGAGCAATGGCGAGGAATGGAACCAGGCCTACGCGACGCTCGACTACTGCATCCAGCAGTACCCCATGATGACCTCCACCACCTTCGAAGACGTGGACCTGTTCCTGCCCCTGCAGGAATGGCTGGAGTTCGAGCACGGCTCTGAGATGGTGACGCAGTTCAACCAGACCTTCATGCGCAAGCAGGTCGTGCACCTGGGCGAGACCGCCGACCCGTTCATCGTGGCCACGCAGCTGGTCGACCGCCTGTGCGAGAAGCTGGGTGGCGACGACCAGATCCTCGACCGCGACTTCCAGTTCAACGGCACCTACCGCACGAAGGAGGACATCTACCCTGAGTGGGCGAAGGCCTTCGGCGTGGACGACTGGGAAGAGGCCGTGCAGCATTCCGAGGACCACACGGTCACGGTGCCTATCGAGGACCTGTACCAGTACTACCAGTATCTGGACATTGTCGACGACGGCCTGCCCGCCGGGTTCGCCACGCTTTCGCGCAAGTGCGAGCCGTACGTGACCATGGCGGTGCTCAACGGCCGCTACGGCTTCCCCTACATGTTCCCCTTCACGCAGGACAGCCCAGACGACTACGACACCGAGTACGACGCCGTCTGCACCTACAAGGAGCAGAGCGAGAACATGCTGGACGACGACCCGGACTACCCGTTCTACCTCACGACCGGCCGCGTGGCGCACTACCACCACACCACGCTGCGCAACGCGCCGTACAGCCGAGAGCTCATGCCCGTGCCGGACTGCCGCATCAATCCGCGCGACGCCGAGAAGCTGGGCATCGAGCACGGCGACTGGGTGCGCCTGTGGTCCCGCCGCGGCGAAACGCGCGGCCGCGCGTACCTGACCGAGGGCGTGCGCCCCGGCGTCGTCATGATGGAACGCTTCTACTTCCCCGAAAGCTTCGACGAGACGCAGAAGAACCCGTCGGGCGGCTGGCGCCAGTGCAACGTCAACCTGATGGCGCGCGACGACGTCGTCAACCCCAACTTCGCCTCCGCGTCCTGGCGCGGCTACCGCATCAACATCGAGAAGTCCGAGAAGCCTGAGGGCATCTGGGTGGAGCCGGAAGAGTTCCAGCCCTTCATGCCCACGCTCCAAAGCGAGCCCAATACCGAGGAGGTGTTCCACCGTGCCTAAGAAATGCCTGGTCATCAACCTTGACCGCTGCACTGGGTGCGACAGCTGCATCGTCAGCTGCAAGTTCGAGAACTCGCTGCCGCTCGGCGTGTACTACAACCGCGTGCTGGCGGTGGGCCCCACGGGCACCTACCCCGAC
>HHCFC01400__coassemble_1793_pt1 | contig 16039 bp, 10 predicted proteins | sample HHCFC01400__metabat2_high_PE_058 | metagenome-assembled genome bin HHCFC01400 | reverse complement strand
CGCGAAGGCTCCGTACACACGCAGCCCTGGCCCGAATTTGACCCCGAGCAGGCCAAGGCCGACGAGGTGGAGCTGGCCGTGCAGGTGAACGGCAAGGTGAAAGCCAAGATCATGGTGGCCGCCAACGCCGCGGAAGACGACATCAAGGCCGCCGGCCTGGCCGCCGTGGAGGCCGCGCTCGCGGGCAAGGACGTCAAGAAGGTTGTCGTGGTGCCCGGGCGTTTGGTTAACGTGGTGGCGAAGTAGCAGGCCTTTCGGCCGAGCAGGTTATTCCGGGGCCGCCCCTTCGACCAGGGGGCGGCCCTGCATCATGCAGGCGTTCGCGCTCCTCAGGCTACGTGACGGCGACGGTGCCGCTACAGATGGCTTCGCTCCGGAACAACCGGGCGTTTTTCGGCAGGACGGTTCCTTAGAATGGGACGACCGATTTCTTCCCGTCGTTTCTGGAGGCCGTCCATAATGCCGTCACCGTTTCGCCCCCGCCAAATCGCCGCAGTCGGGTCACGTTCCGTGTCACGCGGAAAGCAACGCGCCGCGACGTCGTTCCGGCTGCATATCCTCTGCGCCTTCGCGCTGGCGTCCACGGCCGTCCTGATGGCTGCGATGCCTTCCTCGGCCGTCGCCGCCCAAGCGGGCCCTTTCGAAGTGGAAGGCCCTGCGGCCTCGTACGACTACGTCGACGGAGCCTTGGTCATTTCGGGCGAAGGCGTCAGTATCACGGGCATGGTCGAACCTCCCTCCGCCGAGGCCAACAACGTGACGGTGAACAAGGGGGTGCAGTCCGGTGTCCATCGGGCCGGGCGTGAGCATTGCGACCATGCAGGACAACGCGGCCACCAGCTACCCCATCGTCGGCACGGGCAATTCGGTCGACCGCTGGGTGAACTCCAACGTGACGCATATCGACGGCACGGGTTTCATCAGCATCGGCGAAGCGATGCGCGACGTGAGCATCACGAACGCCACGGTGGAGATCAGGCGCGGAGCGCAGGAGATCAACGTGTACGGCACGGGCACGATCATGCTGGGCGACCAGGCGGAGGGCATTGGGATGCTGTCCGTGTACGGCGGCACGCTTGACCTTTCCGAGCTGCACATCGGCCAGCCAATCCTGTCATACGGATACTCGCTGGGCGCGGCAGGTGCGCAGACGCGCGTCGTGGTGCCGTTCGGCACGGAGAGTTTGAGCCAGCTGCTACAGGCTCCGAACGCGTTCGTTCGAATGGACGACATCCCCGTGTTTTCGGACGGGGAGGAAGTGGGCGTGCTGCTGCGTGACGGCACCATCCATTACACGGCGACGCGCACGGTCACGTTCGAAGGCTGGGGAGGGGCGGTGCTGCAGACGGAAAACGTGCGGCTGTTCCAGCCGGCGGTGGCGCCTGCCGATGTAGCCGCGCCCGAAGGCTATGCGTTCGTCGGGTGGGACAGGGGCTTTTCACGCATCGACCGCGACCTGACGGTCAAAGCTCTGTTCGAGGCCGTTCCCGCACCTGAGCCGGATCCGAATGCCGGTGGCGGTAACGAGAGCGGCAATGGCGCCGGCGAGAGCGGTGGCTCGTCGGGCGTTTCGGGCAAAACCGTGCGGGCATCGTCGTCGGGCATGCGCGCCGGGTGTCTTGCCGACACTGGCGACGCCGCGGAAGGCCCGCTTGCGCTTGCTGCCGGGCTCGGCCTGGCGGCGGCTTCCGCCTTGGGCGCGGCAAGCATGGTGCGGCGCGCACGGCGCGAGAGGTAAGGTTTCTGCGGCTTCTCTGGTCTTGGCCATACGGAACCGTGCGTGCCGTGGGGCTTTGCTATCATCGGAAGCATGGGAAAGAGAAAAAACAAGGGATGGGTGAGACGCGTGCTGCAAGTCGTGGCGGGATGCGTGATCGCGGTCGCGCTCGTCGTGGCAGGCACGAACGTAGCCATGGTGCTCATGACGCGCGACGGCATCGTCGATACGGAAGCGGCCGCCGACTACCATGCGGACGCCATCGTCGTGCTCGGCGCGTCGGTGCTGGCGGACGGCTCGCCTTCAGGCATCCTACAGGATCGCCTGGACGACGGCATCGCGCTCTACTTCGCGGGCGCCGCACCCAAGATCATCATGAGCGGCGACAATGGCACGGCGTCGTACAACGAGGTGCTGTCCATGAAGAACTACGCCGTCAGCAAGGGCGTTCCTTCGGACGACGTGTTCTGCGACCATGCGGGCTTTTCCACGTACGAGAGCATGTATCGGGCGAAATATGTGTTCGGAGCGGACCGCATCGTGATCGCCACCCAGACGTACCATCTCTACCGGTCCCTTTACGTGGCGCGGGGCCTGGGGATGGAGGCCATCGGCGTGCCCAGCGACTATCACGAATACGGCGGGCAGCTCCTGTTCAGCGCCCGCGAGATCCCGGCACGCACGAAGGACTTCTTCAAGACGTGGATCCAGCCGCCCTCCACGTTCGTCGGCGACCCCATCAGCCTTCACCAGTCGGGCGACGTGACCGAAGAGTAGGTGCCGGGCGGGCCCGCCCAAGCGCCGCCAGTCATGCGCGCTTCCGCGCCCCGCAAGCCCTCCGGCTTCCGCGCCTTTACTGGTAGTGCTCGATCAAGTCGATGACCTGCTGTTTCGAATGCAGATCGGTCTTTTCCAGAATGCGACGGATGTGCGTGCGCACAGTGCTTTCGGACACGAACAGGGCGTCGGCGATCACCTTGGCGGAGCGTCCACGCGCCAGATAGGAAAGCACTTCGGCCTCGCGCCGGGTGAGCCCGTAGTCCTCCGCGAACGCGGCGTACAACTCCTGCTCGCCGTTCTCGTCCCGGACGTCCTCTTTCGCGCCGTCTTCGGCATCCCGTTCCGCGCAAGGTGCGCTGTCCTGGGCGTCCGAAGGATCGTCGGCCGCAACGTCGAAGTGACTCAGGATGGTGGCGCCTTCTTCCAGGGAAGGGGAGAGGGCGGTCGTGTGGCGCTTGCGGCGCAGCACGTTGAACAGGCCGAGCATCACCAGCACGTACAACGCTCCGATGGACACGCCCACGATGAGTGCGCTCGGCTCGCCAGGAACCAGCGTGACCAGAAAGCCGATGCCGATGCCGATGAGGCGCAGCAGGACGGAGAGCGACCGGACGATGCCGCCCAGCACGTAGCCCGAAACCGCGAAGTCGTACGAAGCGGCTGCCACCAGCGACCAGATGATGACGTCGAACACGCCGTAGCTGGCGCTCATGATGATGTTGAGCGCCACGGGGTTCTGCTCCCAGAAAAAGGGCAGCACGGCGAACAGCACCACGATCACCGGCACGACGATGCGGTAGGCCATGTCCAGGTTGATGCGCGTGCGCGCGTACAGCACAAGCCCCGCCAACGCCACCGCCACCACCAGGTTGGCTACGAGCGGCGCAAGGTGGGCCTCGTTCACCGATCCTACCGTGAACACGGTGAGCTCCCAGACGAACCCGAACAGGCACGACAGCACCAGGCTGGCGATGATGAGCCCCAAAAGCGATCCGAGCGCCGCCATCGACCGCTTCGTGCCGCCTTCGCGGGCCGCACGGCCATCGGGCACTTCTGCGCGGCAGCGGGACAGGCAGACGAAGGAGGCTACGGGCAGGGGCACCATCAAGAGGATGGCGGGCACGCCCAGGTTTTCCGACAGGAGCGACACGGCCAGAAACAGCACAGCGGTCAGCAAGAAGGCCACCGGCAGGTAGAACGACGTGCGCGCAGGGTGCATGCGTCCGTAGCAGTCTGCCCAGCTGCCCCAGAAGTAGCCATAGCCGACGCCTACCAGCACGGCGCCGCCCAGCAACAGCGGCATCATGGCCACGCTTCCGACGCGTCCTGAAGCGAACACCAGCACGAGCCCTGCCACCGTCAAAGCCGGCAGGGGCCACGAAGGCAGGCGGTCGATGCGCTCGGGGTCGTTCTCCACCCACGCGGCAAGCGCCAGCATCGTGGTCATGTTGGCGACGAAGGACAGGATGACGACGATCGTCTCCCATTCAGGCGTGTTCGCCTCTCCCGCCAGCAAGATGGAGCTGCGAAACGTCAGCATGCTGCAGGCCCAGAAGAACGCCATGCCGACATGCCGAAGCCGCATGGTCTTCCACACCATGCGCATGCTGCGCCGATCGCTTGCTATGGCCAACCATGCTCCCTTCGCCTGCCGGTTCACCGTCCGATGCCCAGCGGGTGACGCTTCGGTGCCTCCTGCGACGCATAAGTTCTCAAACCTGCTGCTCATCAGGGAAGATGTATAAATCATCAATTTCTGATGACTTGTCGTCGACGCGTCGCGCTTACGATGTGCCCATCGAGAAAGGATACAGCCGATGCGCGAGACCTCTTGCAGCGTTTCTCTATTATCGCTCATTGCCCCCTTGTTTTCCTCTCTGAGCGAGCAGGAATATGCCGAGGTACGGGAAAACCCCGCCTGGGACGCCGTGTGTGCCGCCTCTTCGCAGGAAGCCGCTGATCCTGCCGAGCGAGAGACGCTCGGGTGCGCCTGTGCTTTGCCCGACTGGCCCCAACGTTCGCTGCTGCAGAACGAGGTGCTCGTGTCGGGCATGCCGCTGGCCGCCATGCCGGTGGAGTCGCTTTACAAGCCCTGGTCGTCCGACTCCCGCAACGCCTATGGCTCGCAGCGCGGCCTGTACCGAGGCGAGCCCGCGCGCCATATGCAGTCGGTGTATGCCTCGCTCGACATCGAAGTGCCCGAGCGCTTCGCCGCCATGCCCGACCATCTGACGCTCGAGCTGGAGCTTCTGGCGCTGCTTCTGGAGGCCGGCAATGCGGTCGCAGCGGCCACCGTGGCTTTCGAGCATCTCGATTGGCTGGACGACTACGACGCCGCACTCGCACGCCGCGCCCGCGACCTTGCAGATGCGACGCGCTTGAACGATGCGTGCCGGGCGCAGCTGGCAGAGGGCATCGCGCACCTGCGCACCCTCGTGGCCGTAGCATGTCGGACGGCGCGCGAGGCCGCAGCGGCAGGCGAGCCCGCCGCCGCGCAACCTTGCGCCCGTGTGCAGACTGCTTCCCGAAAGGCCGCCCCATTCCGGGAGGCGGCCCCTGCCCGGGAGGAGGCCCCCGTCTGGGAGGCGGCCCCTGCCTGGGGCGCGACCCCCACGCAAGCGGCCGCGCCCACTTCCAAGGAACCCCTCGCCCTTTGCGGCGACGTTCGATAGACAGACGACCGAAGTAATCGACAAGCACTCTCAATGGCAAGAAAGGAAGGGGAACGGGATGTTCGAAAACGTTTCAAGGCGAACGTTTCTGAAAGGCTCGGCCGCCACGGCCGCGCTGGCCGCTGCAGCGGGCGCAGGCTCGCTGGGCATGTGGCAGTCGCAGACCGCCCGCGCAGACGAACTGCATGAAACGAAAGAGGCTCCTTCGTTGTGCAACGGCTGTTCCAGCAAGTGCGGCCTGGTGGCCACCACGGTGGACGGCCAGCTGTGGACGCTTCGCGGCAGCGACGTGCACCCGTACGCGAAAGGCCACATCTGCGGCCGCGGCCACGGCCTGGCCCAGATGGCATACTCCGACGAGCGCGTGACGCAGCCCCTGCGCCGCAAGGACGACGGCACGTTCGAGCCCATCGACTGGGACACCGCCTTTGCGGAAATCGGCCAGCGCGTGAAGGACATCATTGCGAAGAACGGCCCCGAGGCGCTCGGCATCATCCAGGACCCGCGCCCGTCCGGCAAGCAGTACTCCAAGCGCTTCATGCATGCGCTCGGCTCGGCCAACGTGTACGCGCATTCGTCTTCGTGCAACCTGTCGAAGGAGAGCGCCTACCAGCTGACCATCGGCGCCTCTAACTTCTCCACCGACTTCGGCAACGCGAAGATGGTCATGTTCATCGGCCGCAGCTACGGCGACGGCATCCGTCCTTCGTCCGTGCAGAGCCTGGCCTCCGCCGCCGAGTCCGGCACGCGCGTGGTCATCGTGGACCCGCGCCTCAACAACAGCGGCATCTTCGCCGACGACTGGGTGCCCATCACGCCCGGCACCGACATCGCGCTCTTGCTGGGCATGGCGAACGTGCTCATCGAGGAAGACCTGTACGACCACGAGTTCGTGGAGCAGAACACCACCGGCTTCGAAGAGTTCGCGGCCGAGGTCAAGCAGTACACGCCCTCCTGGGCCGAGAAGATCTGCGACGTGCCCGCCGACCGCATCCAGGAACTGACCCGCGCCATGGCCAAGGCCGCGCCTGCCGCTTCCATCGAGGCCGGCTGGCGTGCCGTCATCGGCTGCTCGTACGCCAACTCCTTCGAGACCGCCCGCGTCATCACCGCCGTCAACTCGCTTCTGGGCGCCTGGGGCGCCAAGGGCGGCGCGCTGCTCACCTCGTCGCCGAAGGCCGGCAAGATCGAGGACGCCCGCTTCGCCGACCCGGCCAAGCCGGATAAGCCGCGCGTGGGCAACAAGGAATACCCGCTGGCCCTCGACAGCGCCGGCACGAACATCGCCGCGTTGCAGGCCGCGCTCGACGGCACCATGAAGGGCCTGTTCTTCTACAACTCCAACGCCGCGAAGGGCTACGCGCAGCCGAAGACGTGGGCCGAGGCCTTGGGCAAGTGCGACCTCGTGGTCACCATCGACGTGCAGATGAGCGAGACCGCCCTGCAGTCGCACTACGTGCTGCCCGAGGTCACGTACCTCGAGCGCCTGGAGCTTCCCGAGTTCGTGGGCGGCAAGAAGCACTTCGTGGGCATGCGCACGGCCGTGCTCGACCGCATCCATCCCGAAACGAAGACCTGCGACGAGATCTTCAACGGCCTGGCCGAGGCCTGCGGCGTGGGCGAGTACTTCCAGTTCACCGCCGAAGACTGGGCTGCCGCGCAGCTGGAGACCGTGGGCGTGTCCCTGGAACAGCTGAAGAAGGACGGCGTGGTGGAGCTGTCCGACCCGCACTTCGAATACGGCGTGCCGAAGTTCAAGACGGCTTCCGGCAAGTTCGAATTCAAGACCGACAAAATGGCCGAAGCGGGCCTCAACCCGGTCATCGGGTACGTGCCGCGCAAGGTCACGCCGGGCGAGGGCGAGTTCTACATCGTGGGCGGCAAGCAGGGCATCCATTCCCACACCATGACGCAGAACATCGCGGCGCTGAACGCCATCTCGCGCGAGTACCACATGGAACGTCTGTGGATGGCCGCGGCCGACGCCGAAAAGCTTGGCGTGGAGACGGGCGACACGGTGGAGGTTTCCTCCAGCGAGCACACCGGCCAGGTGGAGGTGCGCGTGACGCAGCGCCTCAAGCCCGGCGTCGTGTTCCTTCCCACCCACTACGGCGGGGACTCGCCGTATCAGACGCGCTCCTATCAGTACGGCATCAGTCTGACCGACTTCATTCCGTTCGACGTTGAGCCCGGCGTCGGCTCCATGATGAGCCAGGAAGTCGCCGTGAGTGTGAGGAAGGTGGAAGCGTAATGGCCCGCTATGGAATGCTCATCAACACGAAGAAGTGCGTCGGTTGCTATGCCTGCCGCATTGCCTGCCAAATGAAGAACCATCTGGAACCCGACGAGGCGTTCATCAGCTATCGCGAGTTGGAACAGGGAACCTACCCCAACGTGTACGCCGAAGTGGTGCCCGTTCAGTGCATGCACTGCGAAGACGCGCCGTGCGAGGCCGTGTGCCCCACGCACGCCACGTACACCACCGAATCGGGCGTGGTGCTGGTGAACGAGGAGAAGTGCATCGGCTGCAAGTACTGCATGGCCGCCTGTCCTTACGGCGCGCGCATCCAGATCGAGGCCACGGGCGTGGTCGAGAAGTGCCGCTTCTGCTGGGAAGACGGAGAGCCGGGCAATCCGCCCGCCTGCGTGGGAACCTGCATATCGGGCACCCGCATCTTCGGCGACCTGGACGACCCCGAAAGCGAGATTTCCCGCGAGATCGCGCGCACGAACGCACAACCTATCGCGGGCGACCTGACCAAAGCCAAGATTTTCTATGTGAGGTGATGAACCATGGTTTGGGGACCTATGATCGCGTGGTACCTGTTTTTGGCCGGCGCGTCGGCTGGTGCGTTCCTGACGGCGGCGTTCGTTGAGGCGAAGTATCCCGAAAGCGTGAAGATGCGCGTGGCCGGACGCATCATCGCGCCTATCTTTCTGGCCATCGGCCTGCTCATGCTCATGCTCGACGCGGAAGCCGGCCTGCACGACCCGCTGCGGTTCTTCTGGCTGATCTCGAATCCCGGCTCGGTCATGACGCTGGGCGTGTACTTCATCTGCGTCTATATGCCGGTGGCGTTGGTGGTGGCGCTTCTGGAGATACTGAAGAAGCGCGTGCCGAAGTGGCTCACGTGGATCGGCATCGTGTTCGCCTTCGCCGTAGCCGCCTACACCGGCTTCCTGCTGGGTGTCGTGAAGGCGTTCCCGCTGTGGAACAACGCCATCCTGCCCATCCTGTTCGTGGTGTCGGCCCTGTCGGCCGGTCTTGCGGCCACGTCGCTGGTGGGTCTGTTCGCCGACCGCGAGCGGTTCGAGCACATGTGGCTCATCAAGAAGAGCCATGTGATCCTTTCGGCCATCGAGATGGTGGTGCTGGTCACCATGCTCATCATCGTGAGCGCCGGCAGCCCCGAAGGCGCCGCATCGGTGCAATCGCTGGTGGCCGGGCAGTATGCGCCGGCGTTCTGGGGCGGCATCATCATCCTGGGCCTGGTGGCGCCGTTCCTCATCGAGGGCTATCCGGTGTTCATCGCCAAGCGCGTGGAGACTTCCACCACGTCCATGGTGGTCAGCGTCATCGGCGAGGCCGGCGTGCTGGTGGGCGGCTTCCTCTTGCGCCTGCTGGTCATCCTGGCCGCCTTGCCCATCGCGTTTCTGTAGCTGCATCCCGCCACACGCCTGCGATCCCTCCCCGCAGGCGTGTTGGCTGTGCGAACATGTTTGCGGACCCCTCCCTGCAGGCGTGTTGGCGCCCCCCTCGTGCCTGCGGACCCCTCCCCGCAGGCACGTTCACGCTCGGCGGCGGGCGCCGTGTCTTCCTGCGGCGTCCGCCGTTTATGGGAGGGGATCGATTGCGAGGGCATGGCAAATGGGGAGGGGATTGGCGCGCAGATGGGTCGCTCGCTAGCGGGCGAGCAGGGACGCGAGGCACGCGCGCTGCACCAGCGTGAGGCGCAGGCCTTCGCCGACATAGCGGTCGAAGGAACCGTAGATGGTTTCCACTTCGTCGAAGAACGCCTGCAGATAGGAGGGACGCGCCTCCAAGAACGACAGAAGAACGGCTCGCTCGTCGTCGGTCATGCCGCGACCGAGCTGTTCGGCTTCCTGCGCGATGCGCGCGGCGTTGACGTCGTTCGTGGCCAGGTAGTCGTTCATGACGTCGTCCGAATGCACGCCACTCGCACGCAGCAGCACGGCGCACAGCACGCCGGTGCGGTCCTTTCCGTTCACGCAGTGCACGAGCGCCGGTGCATGCTCAGCCGCCATGGAGCGCAGGGCGGTCCCGATGAGCGGGTACTCCCGCGCATAGCGGCGGTAGTTGTGGCGCATGCGCTCTTCCGGCTTGCCGTATTCCCCGATCACGCCTGCCACCAAGCGGGATTGAGCGTCTTTGCGCCGATGCTCGGTCGAAGGCTCCAGAGCGACCATTTTGGTGCCGACGAGGTACGGCTCCTGGTTGGCGGCCACTTCCCATTGGTTGCGGATGTCGTAGATGGAAGCGATGTGCAGGTCGTTCACTAGGAAAGACGCCTCTTCCGCATTGATGCCGGCAAGTTCGCACGAGCGGAACAGCCGCGCCCCACGCAATGGCCCCCCGCCGATGGCCCTGATGCGGAAGCTGCCGAACACCTCGATTCCGTGGGTGCCTGCGACGGGTGCGAGTTCGGCTCCATCGGCAGGGGAGGGCGCGTCCCCGGCGGCAGGCGCGAGTGCGCCTGCCCGGGTGGGCGAGAGCGCGGGGACGGGTGCGGGGCCGGCAGCGGGTTCGTGCGCGGCTGGCCGGGTGGGCGTGGGCGCGGCTGCTCCGGCAGGGGAAAGCGCGGCTATTTGGGCAGATGATGGGGTGGCTGCCCGGTCGGGCGAGAGCGAGGCGGACGCTTCCTCGCTGCGTGCGGCCCTGCCAGCTGGATGCGCGGCTTCGCCAAGCGTCGTCCTCACGGGCGCACCTCGAAGGCGTAGCTCGCGACGAGCGCCGATGCGTTGCCTTCGCCGTCGATGGCGCGTGCTTTCAGCAGGTAGCGTCCCGGATGCGGGGGAGTATAGGTGAAATGCCAGTTCACGCCCTTGTCGGCCATGACGCCACGGGTCTCGTACGTCGTCCAGGTGGCGCCGTCGTCCAAAGAGAACTGCATGGCGGCAACGTTGTGCTCGAAGTCGTCCACATAGCCGTCGAACGTCACCGGTTCTCCTACGGCGTGCAGGGCGGCGCATGCCGGCGGGGCCAAGGCGAGGCCGTCCTTCCCGGCGGCTTCCCTTTGTTCGGGTGTGGGCTGTGCGTTCGCTTTCGGATCCAATTCGGCTCCATGCCGGTGCGGGCAGGGAATGCTTGTGCCTGCGCCGAGACACCGTTCGTTTTCCGTCATCGACGCTATAGTACCATTCTTCCCTGTCTTCTGCTTGCCTCTGCCTGCGGTTTGCGCCGTCGGCCTTTCGGGCGGGGCCTCGTCCGTAGGCCTCAGCCTCCAGAGCCGGGGCTTTCGCGTCTCCTCCGTCTTCTTTCTGACGTCTCATCCACAAGCTTCTTGGCTTTTGGTTGCGCGCCTGGTCTTTGAACCTCCTGGCGACCATATGCGGCGAAGGCTGCGAGCAGCGCGCATGTGTCGAAGATCGTAAGGCAACGGGTGATGTATGTGGTGGAGCTGTGGACAACTGGAGTATGCAGCGAGGGCTATGGAGTAGCGGGCAATTGCGGCGAAGACTCCGCGCAAAGAGTGTATGCGGCGAAGCCGTGGGCAACGGGCTGCGGCAAAGCTTGGGTCACGGGCATACGCGCTCTCGGTTGGTCGCTCCGTCTCCGGGAGGTTTCGTCCGAGAACGAAAGCGTCATCGATCATGAGGGCAAGGCTGGCCGTTGCGTCCAAGTGGCAAGGATGACCGCTGTGGCTTTCAAATGGCAAGGCTGACCGTTATGGCACGGTTTTTGGCTTTCTGGGCGTTGTTTTTTGGTCAGCTGCCTGCATAACCCCAGTTCGCAGACATTTCACGGGGCACAGACGTCATTTTTCGCACCATAACGGTCAGCCTTGCCATTTGAAAGCCATAACAGTCATCCTTGCCACGAGCTCCGCCAGCCGACCGAGCCGAGCGAACCTTGCACTCGTCGTGAATCTCGCCAGCCGACCGAGCCAAGCGAACCTTGTCAGCCTGCCGAGCCTCGCGAACTCTGCCAATCGGCTCGGCCACTTGCACCCTGCCCAGCCGATGCACCCGGCTCCAGCCGAGCTTCGCGCAACCCTGTCAGCCGGCCTTGCCGTTCGCAGCCCGCCATACTCCGCCGAATCCGAAGGCCTTTCGGATGAAGCCTCGTCCGTCGGTCGGGTGGCGCAGGCTTCATCCCTTCAGCTCATGAGGGTCGAAGGACTCGATGAGGTCCAGCAGTTCCTGCTTCTTGTGGATGTCCAGCTTGGCGTAGATGCGCTTCGCGTGCGTGCGGATGGTGTTTTCCGACACCACCAGCTCCTCGGCGATGCGCGCCACGCTGTTGCCGCGCGCAATGAGCTCCATGACCTCTGTCTCGCGCGCCGATAGGCGGTAGTGTTGGCGCAGCACTTCGGCCTGCTTCGATATGCGGTCGCGGTACTGCGGGCCGTCGCCTGCGTTCGCTGCCGTGGTTCCCCCCGCACCACGCTCCGCCGCCCCGTCGGCCATCCCGGTTCCTGCAAGCGCCGCCGTTTCGGCCACTGACCGTGCAGCCTTCTTCTCCGCTTTGGCGAGCTGCTTCGCCGAAGGAGCCTTGGGCGTTCGGTTGCTTTTCCGCCTCGGCGCAGGCACTTTCTTCCGGGCAGATTGCCCGTCGGTCGCCAAGGATCCTCCGCGCATGCCGTGCGGCCTCAACGCCACCAGCTCGATGCTGTCGCTCGCACTTCCGCCGCCAAGGATCTTGCGGAACCCTCCCTGTCCCACGAAGTACATGAGGCCCAGCAGGTACACCGCCACCAGGGCCACGGCGGCCAGCGGAGGCACGCCCATGACGTCGATCTGCTCGGCAAAGGTGCCGGAAAGGAATCCGATGTCATGCAGGGTGTACACGACGCCTCCTACGATGCCGTACACGAACACCGGGTTGATGCCGCGGTCGCGCGACGCCTGGGCGCACTGCATCATCATGAGCATGATGGCCACGCTGTACAGGGCATACAGCACTGCCGCCAGCCATTGCGAGTACGTGACCACCAAGAACGGCAGCAGCAGGAACGCCGTGATGACGAAGGGGAAGACCACGCGGTACATGGACACCACGTTGAGCCGTAGGTTCTTGAACTGCCACAGCGTCAGCAGAGTTACGGCCGCCACCAGCGTCGCCGCCATGGACAGCACGTTCACGAGCGACCCCACGGCCGGCTCGCCAATGGCCAGCGACCGCATGATGCCCGTGCAGAACCCCAGCGCTCCCACGCAGAGGGCGCTGCGCCACAAGTCGTGGACCGCGCGGCGGTACACCTGGGGGTGCTCGTGCGGAACGTCTTCGAACATGGGCTGGTCGCGGTCGATCTCGCGGCCTTTGAGGACTATCACCAGGCCGAACAGTGGCAAGAACACCAGCGGGATAAGGTAGGCGGTCACGGCGACCGGGATGAGGTACAGCGAGAAGTACAGCACGGCCCCATAGGCGGTGCCCAGCATGAGGTCGTGGTTGCCCCGATCGGAATCCTGGCTGGAGAACAGGCGCTGCCACAGCATGTAGAACCCTGCCGACCCCAGTCCCAGAAGCCCGCCGCCCACGAACACGAACGGCAGCGCGAACGCGTCCACGTAGATGGCGGCCACCAGGAAGCACCATCCCAGCATGTAGGGGATGGCGGCAAGCTTCACCAGGAACGACCGCGTGGGCCCGGGATAGTAGTACACGCCCACGGCGCTGGCGAAGTAGCTGAGCGAAAACGCGAGCGACTGCGCCAGGAAGAACCAGAACACGATCTCCGGCGTCTGGAAGTCCAAGGGAAGGAACGGGAACACGCCGCCCCAGACGCCCGCGGCATTGATGGCCAGGAAGAGCGCATAACCCAGCGCCGTGACGTTCGGCCTGAGCGCCCGTATGATGTTGCCTGCGTCCATCGCTCGCTTTCTTTTCCTCGTCATGTCCGGTAGCACACGTGTCACCCGCGCGCCCCGCAGCGCCCATACCACACGTGTCACCCGCGCGCCCCGCAGCGCCCCATACCACACGTGTCACCCAGACAGCCAAGCGCCCCATACCACACGTGTCACCCATGTGCCCCGCGGCTCCATGCCACACGTGTCACCCACGCGTGCGCCACGCCTTTACCACAGGTGTCACCCGGCTGCAGATCGTGTGTCCCGTCCCCAGCTTCGCTCCGCGCACAATGCGCTACAGTATAGCGCGAAAGACGGGGCACGTCTTGGCGAAGCCGAAGTGGTGACGAAGCTGAACAGGCAAAACGGTAAAATCACATACGTTATGTGACACGCCTTTCCGGGCGGCGGCCTACAATGCCCCTCGTTTCCACCGCGCCAAGGCGACGTCGCAGCAAGCATCTCTGCGGCGCATGGGGCGGGGACGGGATCGCCCACGAGGTCAAGGGAGCCGAAGCGCGATCCGGTTTGCAGGACGAGAAGACGAGAGAAACAGACAGAGGGAGGGAACATGTCGAAATCGATGGAAAGCGCCGTCTCGCGCCGCACCTTCGTGAAAGGCTCGGCGCTCGCTGGATTGGGTGCCGCGACGCTGGGAAGCGGCGCCTTGTTCGGGTGCGCGTCCGAAAGCCAGCCGAAGGAAGGCGGCGACGCGGCGGATCCGAGCGGCGCGTCCGAGGAAAAGGTGGTGTGGACGCACTGCCATGTGAACTGCGGCGGCGCCTGCGTGCTCCAGTGCCATGTGAAGGATGACGAGATCGTCTACGTGGAATCCGACAACACCGGCGATTCCTCGTTCGGCGGCTTCCAGGCACGCGCCTGCCTGCGCGGGCGATCCATCCGCCGCTGGATCAACGGCGAAGACCGCCTGAACTACCCCATGAAGCGCGTCGAGGGCTCGAAGCGCGGCGAGGGCAAGTACGAGCAGATCAGCTGGGACGAGGCACTGGACACCATCGCGTCGGAATTCAAGCGCATCACCGAAACGTACGGCAACGAATCGGTGTTCATCCAGGAATGCTCGGGCGTCGAGCAGAACGTGATGATGAACAACCCGTTCTTCCGCCTGTTCAACCTTTGCGGCGGCGAGGTCACCCGCTACGGCAACTACTCCAACTGCGCGCTCAACTTCGGCGCCGTTCCCTTCACGTACGGCGGCGGCTGGGGCACGCGTTCGTTCAAGGCCATTCAGGAAGGCGAGCTGGTCGTGATGTTCGGCAACGCCCCGTGCGACACGCGCATGGCGGGCGACGGCCCGGGATACGACCTGTGCGTCGCCATCGAGCAGAAGCATGCGCGCGTCATCTGCATCGACCCGCGCCGCAGCGACATCGCCACGAACCATGACGTCGAGTGGATCCCCATCCGTCCCGGCACCGACGCGGCCCTGGTTGCGGGCATCGCCCACGAACTCATCGCGAGCGGCCTGGTGGACGTCGAATTCCTGCACAAGTACTGCGTCGGATACGACGAGGAGACGCTGCCCGAGGGCGCGCCGGCGAACAGCTCGTACTACGCCTACATCATGGGCACGGGCTACGACATGGTGGAGAAGACCCCGGCGTGGGCTGCCGCCATCACGCAGATTCCCGAGCAGCGCATCATCGACCTGGCTCACGAGATAGGCGAAGCCAAGCCCTGCTACATCTGCCAGGGTTGGGGCCCGCAGCGCCGCACCAACGGCGAGACGGCGGCGCGCGCCATCATGCTGCTGCCGCAGCTGGTCGGCCAGGTAGGCAAGCCCGGCACCAACTCCGGCATGCGCGAGGGCAACGGCGGCTTCGGCCTTCCTTCGCTGCCGACGGGCGACAACCCCATCGAGGCCAAGTTCCCCAACTACCTGTGGCCCGAGGCCATCAAGTTCGGCACCGAGATGACGGCGACGAAGGACGGCATCAAGAACGCCGACGCGCTTCCGGCGCCCGTCAAGTTCCTGGTCAACTACGGCAACAACATGCCTGCCAACCAGAACGGCGACATCAACTACACCACCGACGTGCTCAAGGACGAGTCGCTGTGCGAATTCATCCTGTGCTACGACGTGGTGATGACCGATTCCGCCAAGTACGCCGACATCATCCTGCCCGACCTGACGCCGCAGGAGACCTGGACGCTGTCCACGCAGGGCGAGAACAACGACACGAAGGGCATCTGGTTCGGGCAGCCGACGACGGAGCCCAAGTTCGAGCGCCGCGAAGTCTACGAAGTCTGTGCCGATCTGGCCGAGCGCCTGGGCGTGTATGACGAGTACACCAACGGCGGCATGACGCGCGAGGACTGGTGCAAGCAGCTCTACGAAGAGTTCCGCGAGGAGAACCCCCAGGCCCCCACCTGGGAAGAGGGCCTTGCGGCGGGGCTGTACAAGGAAGACACGGAGGTCTCCAACGACAACGAGCCCTTCATCGACGATCCGGAGGCGAACCCGCTGGAAACGGCCACGGGCAAGATCCAGGTCTACTCCCCCGAGCTGGCCGAGCTGGCCGCCACCTGGCAGATCGCCGAAGGCGACGTGATCTCGCCCATCCCGCAGTACGTGCCCGGCTTCAACGGCCCGGACGCGAACACCGAGGAATACCCGCTGCAGATCACGGGCTATCACACCAAGGCGCACACGCATTCCAGCTATGCGAACAACCAGATCATCCAGGACGCCCATCATCACAACGTTTGGATCAACCCGCTGGACGCCGATCCGCGCGGCATCAAGAACGGCGACGAGGTGCGCGTGTTCAACGACCAGGGAGAGATCCGCATCGAGGCGCGCGTCACGAACCGC
>HHCFC01400__coassemble_1769_pt1 | contig 16438 bp, 10 predicted proteins | sample HHCFC01400__metabat2_high_PE_058 | metagenome-assembled genome bin HHCFC01400 | reverse complement strand
TGCTGTCCCCGTCGGTCGTGTTCCCGCGGGCCGGATCCAAGGTGTTGACGATCTGTGTGGAGTCCGGACTGACGGAGCTCGTGTACCCTGCGGGGACGGTTGCCTCTTCGACGGCGTAGGCGTAGCTCGCCACCTCCACGCCGTTTCGCAGCAGGCGCACGGTGATGGCGGGGTGCGGCTTGCCCCGCTGGTCCTCGTTGTCCACCCAGCGCTTCGTCCCCCTGATGTCGACGGTGGGCGTAAGGGCGTGGTCGCTCTGGGAAACCTGGACGGCTGCCGCGTCCGCGCCCTGCTTGTACGCGACCCGTACCGCCACCTCGCCGACGATGTTGTTGTCGTTCTTCTCCTTGTTGATGTCCGCCTGCGCCTCGGCAAGCGTGCCGAACGTCCGCACGTCTCCGGCGGATGCACGATGACCAGGCGCCCGCCAAAATGTGTCGGCAGGTTCGTGAACGGGTTCCTCATAATGTTCCACGTCACGTTGTTCACGTTCTCGGCATCGTCCTGCGTGCAGGGAAGGTAGTAGTTGTTGACGTCGCCTTGTTCGAGGAAGCCGACGTCCTGGATCAGGTTCTGATCGAGGTCGATGTAGTTCGCGTTCCGCAGCAGCTCGATGCCGTGGATGTCCACGATGCCCTTCTTCGCCGCTTGCACGCTGCCGGTGAAGTTCCCGAGCGCGTCCTTCAGGTCGGCTCCCGTCGCATCGTCGCTCCCGTCGCGCACCGCCTCGAACACCGCGTGACGGAACGCCTCGTCGGGGAACAGGTCTGCGAGCTCGCTTTCCTGCGTGATCGTGCAGTCGCCCGCGCGCCCGGCGGGCGCGCCTTCCTGCCCGAAGGCGAAGGCCGGAACGGCCGCCGCCAGCACCAGGCAGACAAATAAGCAGAACGCCCGCTTCTTGTGCTTCGTCTCATGTTCCCCGATCATCGAGCGCCGAACTGCGAAAGTTGAACAGCAATTATAGGAGTTCGCAGCCCTGTCGTGCCCTGCTTCAATCAAAACTAGCAGATCATGCGGGGCGGGGCTGGCCGGGGCGCGGATCGGCGGCCGGGTCCTCGTCGTCGCCAAACAGGATGCCGAACAGGCACTGCATGATGGTCGCCCGCCGGACCATGCCGATGAGCCTGCCATCTTCGTCGACGACCGGCACCTTCTTGAACCTCTTCTTGCCGAGCACGCTCGCTATCTCACCTACGGGCTGGTCGGCCGTGGCGCACAGCACTTTCTTCACGGCCAGCTCCATGACGTTGCGGTGCTTGAGCGCCTTCGCCTTCTCCTCGAACGACTCGTTGTCGTAGAGCATCATGCTGGCGAAGCCCCCGCAGGATATGGAGCGCGTCTTCTGCTCGGCGACCGCTTTCATGATGTCGCCGTCGCTGATGAACCCCACCACGTGCCGCCCGTCGTCCACGACGGCGAGGCCGCTTGTGCCCTTCGCGCTGAATATCTGCACGACCTCGCTCAGCGTCTGGCCGCAGTGGCAGGCGTACGCTTCCTTCTCCATGATGTCTTTGACCCGTCGTTCCATGCGGATGCTCCTTTCCTTGGGATCGTGTTGCGACCGTGCTCGCCGCATCGACGGCGCGGACTACCTTTCGTGACAGAGGTCGTCGGAATCGGTCTGTTCGCGCTTCGACCTCACCTTCAACACGGCCAGCACGAGCGCGATCCCGGCGATGCCGGCCGATATCCCGTAGGCCACGTCGATGCCTGCCGTGGTCGACTGCAAGGGACCGTAGGCGGCGTTCGCCGCAGTCACCGTGGTCATGACCGTGACGATGAGCGCCGTGGAAATGGCTCCGCCCACTTGACGGCCCGTGTTGGAGATGGCGTTGCCGTGAGCGATCTGGTCGTTTCTCAACGAGTTGAGCCCCCATGTGGTGACGGGCATATTCGCGAGCGTGAGGCCGCAGGATTGCACGACGTAGGCGCACACGAGATACCAGATGGCCGTGGTCGAGCCCGCGAACGCCAGTGCGACCATGGATCCGAACAAGCCGGTGAGGCCCACGATGGCGATGACGCGCGGGCCGAACCTGTCGAACAGGATGCCGCTCGCCGGGCTCAGGAAGATGGTGCACACCGCCCCCGGCGTCATGAGCACGCCGGTTTCGAACGCGGTGAGGCCAAGCACGTTCTGCAGGTAGATGGGCAGGATGACGCTGCCTACCGAGAGCGCCGAGTTGATGACCGTGACGATGACGGCCGAATAGGCGAACGGCGCGCTCTTCAGCACACGCAGCTGCAAGAGCGGCTCGTCGATGGCGAGTTGGCGTCGGATGAACCACGCAAGCGCGAGCACGCCCGCGGCGATGGGGGCGAGAACGAGGGGGCTCGCCCACCCCAGCGTGCTCGCGCTGGAGAACCCGTACAGCAGGCACCCGAACGCCACCGAAGACAGCAGGATGGAGGGCACATCGAGATGCGGGCGCTTCAGCTCGCCGACGTTCGCCAGCAAGAAGAAGCTGACGGCCAGCACGATCACGGCGAGCGGCACCATGGACCAGAACATCGCGCGCCAGCCTATCGCGTCGATGAGGGCGCCTGCCACGACGGGGCCCGCCGCCGGCGCGCAGCTCATCACGATGCCGGACATGCCCATGGCCGTGCCGCGCTTCTCGGGCGGGAAGATGAGCATGGGCACCACGGCCACGAGCGGCAGCTGCACGCCCGCGCCGGCCGCCTGCAGGATGCGACCCACGAGGAGCGCCTCGAAGCTGGGCGCCATGCCGCAGAGCGCTGTGCCCGCGACGAACGCGACCATCGAGGCGAAGAACAGCCTGCGTGTAGGGAAGCGGTCGATCAGGAAGCCACTGATGGGCACCATGATCCCGTTCACCAGAAGGTAGATGGACGTCACCCATTGCGCGGTTCCCGCCGTGATGGAGAAGGTTTCCATGAGCTTCGGCAGAGCCGGGGACAGGACGGTTTGGTTGAGGATGGCAAGGAACGCTCCGGCGAGGACGATGCCGATGACCGTGATCTCCTTGCGTGTCGCCTTGCGGCTAAGCGCCGCCGGTGTTGCTTTATTCAAGATGGATCATGCTCCTAAGACGGGCCGCCTGCGGTTGGTCCTTGCTTGAAGCAAGCCGTGCCGGCAGGCAGGGATACGACCGGCGACGGGGTCTCGGAGTCCGTGGAAGGGAGCAGGGGTATTGGCTGAAAGCGGATGATGCGGAGCTTGTGCGGACAAGCCGTCTTCAGAACGAGCCGAGTGCGCGCTTATGCGGGAAAGCGGAACGCCGAACGTCGCGATGCTGTATGCGTCCGGCTCACAAACAGCCTTTCCAAACGCCAGGTCCGACCTCGCCCGATGCGCGGGACGCGGTGGCACGGACGCGCCGCGCCGAAAGCCGGCGACGGCTGGAAGGGCGCTCGCAGTGCTGTAGAAGCGATCTCATGGCAGGCCAGTATAGCCGAAGCGGGAACCCCCGTGCCTTCGAGAAAGTCCGCCGCTCCAAGCGAAACACACAAACCGGGAAGGTCGGGTCAATCCGCTCGCCCTTTTTCCGACTCCGCCGTTCCCGCCGCGAACGCGAGCTTCTCGAAGTCTTCAATAGGCACGGGGCGCGAGAACAGGTAGCCCTGGATCATGTCGCAGCCCGCTTGCTCGAGGTACGCAGCCTGCTCCGGAGTCTCCACCCCTTCCGCGACCGTCCGCATGTGAAGGCGGCGGGCGAACGCGAGGATGATGTCGATGATGTCTTTGCTGCACGCCGACTCGTCGTCGAACGCGTCGAAGAACACGCGATCGAGCTTGAGCACGTCCACGGCGAGGTTCTTCAGCACGTTGAGCGACGAGTAGCCGCTTCCGAAATCGTCCATGGAGCAGCTGTAGCCCGCCTTGTGGAGCTGGTCTATCACGTCGCCGAGCAGCTTGGGGTTCTCGAACACGACGGTCTCCGTCAGCTCGAGCTCGATGAGCGATGCCGGGACCTCGTGCGCCTTTCGGATGCATTCGAACCGGTCGAGGAAGCAGGGGTCGTACAGATGGACGCGCGAGAAGTTCACTGAGATAGGCATGAGCCTGCGCCCCTCGTCCTGCCACCTGCGCAAGATGCGGCACACCTGCTCGAACACGTACAGGTCGAGGTTGACGATGAAGCCGTTCTTCTCGAACAGGGGTATGAAGCTGTCCGGGGGTATGAGGCCCTTGGCAGGGTCGTCCCAACGGATGAGCGCCTCGGCTCCCGCGATGGCCTTGTCGCGTAGGTGCAGCTTGGGTTGGAGGTAGACTACGAACTCCCCGTTATCGAGGGCCTCGGACATGCGGTTCTCGAACTCTTTCTCAACCGCCAGGCGGGCCCCGTCGCGCTCCCGGTAGAAGCGACACGAGCACAGCCGGCCGCCTGCCGAGATGCGCTCGGCGCCCCCTCCCGCTTTCTTGCGGGCGACGTTGGCGCGGTCCTGTATCTGCACGATGGGCAGGGAGGGGTCGTCGACCACGTACACCCCGGCGACCATGGTGACGAGGTACGGGCGGTCGACGTTGTCCTCGGAGAGCACCCTGACGATGCCCTTGTTGGCGTCGGCCACCATGTCTTCGAGCCGCTGTTCGATCGCATCTTCTCCGTTCGATCTGAGCAGAAGGGAGAACAGGTCGTCCGACATGCGCGCCGCGAACTCGCCTTCCGCAAGGTGCGCCTCGAAGTTCTCGTAGAGGTACTTGAGCGTGCGGTTGCCGTACTCGATGCCGAACAGGTCGTTGATCACCTTGAACTTCTGCAGGTCGATGGAGACGAGCGCGTACGTCCCTGCAGGCTGCTCTTTGACGAGACCGGAGATGTCGCGTTCGAAACGCGTGCGGTTGCGGCCCCCGGTCACCGGGTCCACGAAGGCGACGCGGTGCAGCTCCCTGCTGGCCTCCTCTGCCATCTCGCGCTGACGGACGAAGTCGGTGGTGTCGAGGTAGATCACCAGGTACACCGGCTCTCCGTCCACCCAGTCGACGCAGTCGCCGAACACGGTGAAGCACGCCTTGCCGCCGATCGTGTTCTCGGCGTCTATCTGAAGCGATACCGATTCGCCCTTGAGCATGGCCGGGTATTTCGCTTGGATGGCCTCCCTGTTCGCCTCGAGGTTCTTGCGGAAGAGGTCGTTCGCGCCCGCATCCTCCACGGGTCCGAAGAACTCCTGGAACCGATCGTTGCCGAACAGCAGCTTCAGGCCGTCGTGCGAGACGCGGTAGCGGGCGACGAAGCCGGGGATGCTGTCGAACGCTATGGAGCGCTCGCGCTCCATCTGGACGACGTCGCTGACGGCGGTGAACGTGGCGTAGATGACCGGCATTCCGCCCACCGTCTCGCTCGTGAACAGCCCCACGACGCGGATCCACAGGTAGTTGCCGTCCTTCTGCGGCATGTGCAGCAGCGCGTCGTAACCGGGCTCCCCGGCGGCGTAGGCCTGCGTTACCCGCTGGCCAAGCTGCTCGAACTCCTTTGGCTCGCTCGCGAAGTACTCGTAGCAGTTGCTGTGGAAGAGCTCGTCGTACTCCTCGCGCGTGTAGCCCGTCATCTCATAGTAGAAGTCGTTCGCCCAGAGGACCTCGAACTTCTCGGTGAACAGGTGCTTGCTGACGCTCACGTGCAGCGCGCTCATCAGCATGTTGTACTCGTCGAGCAACGAGCTCTGCTCGAGCGAATCCTCAAGGCCTTCGAACCGCGCCGCATCCGCGCCCGGCTTCGCGAGCCGATTCTTCCCGAGGGACTTCTCCAAGTGGCCTCTCTTTTGCTCGTACATTTCGGCATCGGCCACTGCGAGCATGGCGTTGACGTCGGTCGGGCGCGCGGACCAATTCGACCCGAAGGACACGAAAAGCTCGCCGTCGCCTCCATCGCGGTCGAATGACGCTTCCAGCTGCTTCACCGCCCGCTCGAAGTCGTCCTCGCTCAGGCCGCTTGCGAGCACGACGAACTCGTCGCCACCGAAGCGGTAGAGCTCTACCCCCTCGGCCCCTTCGCGCATCCTTCCCGCGCACTCGCGCAGCAGGGCGTCGCCGCGCATGTGCCCGTAGCGGTCGTTGATGCGCTTCAGCCCGTTGACGTCGATGAAGACGATGCCCAGGGGTTCTCCGGCTTTCTCGAGGGCTTGGGCATCGCGGGTGAAGCGGTTCCGATTGTAGAGGCCGGTCAGCTCGTCGCGATAGCTTTGGTCGAGCAGCTGCCTTTCGGTTCTGATGCGCCGCAGCGTCGCCAGGTAGAAGCAGCCGAGCGTCCTCATGAGCGATTGGACGTCCTCGACCCGGTCTGGCTGGGGGTTGTTGACGCAGACGAAGCCGGCGGTCTGCCCGTCCTGATCGAGTGGCGATACGACGAGGGACTTCACCTTCCTCCGCTTCAGGACGCCGTATTCTCGCGGAAACGCCTCTCTGAGGAACTCGATGTTCTCGACGGCGATGAAATCGCCGTTTTGGAACACATCGCGCCAGCGGGCGATGGCCGCGGCGTCTATGTTCCGCACGTGCGGCAGTGCGGATTCGGCTCCCGGGGAACGCCATTCGTAAGCGTCGCCCAAGCGTCCGCCGTCGCCGCGCACGAACAGGTACGTCCGTTCCGAATTCAAATGAGAGCCGAGCGCGCGCAGCAGCTCTTCCGACGCGGCATCGGCGCTCGATTGGTCGCACAGCGTCCGCACGCACTGGAGGACCATGCCCTCTGTATCAAGCGCCATGCGAGCCTCCTTGCCGCATCCGCCCACCGCCGCATGGCGGTAAGGTAACGCTTCCATGATATACCCAACTTCGGTGCAAAAGCCACACCCAACGCAGGGCATGTGCTTCAACCTTTTATTGAGGCTGCCGTCTGCGTCGTGGGCGGTCTCGATGCCCGCCTCTGTCCGAGCGTCGAGGTGTCGCCGACGCCGAAACTATTCTATAATCCGTTACAGAGCCGCTGCGCGGAAATCTGCCCAAGGGACGGGGACCCCGCGCACGCTTTCTGAAACGGACGAGAAACGAACCACGGCACGCGGGCTCCACCGGCGCTTCGGCGTGCAGACGACAGGGAAGGCGCAGCTCGCATCATGGCTCATCAGCAGCTCATATTGAACCGCTACCGGCCTATCGCGGAAGCGGGCGCCGGCGGGTTCGGCACGGTGCAGGTGGCGTGGGACACGCGCATCCAGCGCAAGGTGGCCATCAAATGCATCGAGCTGGACGAATTCGACGCCATGCGTGCCCAGTGGCCGGATGCCGGTACGCACGTGCGTCTTGGTGCGGACGGTCCCCCATCGTTGGCGCAGGCCGGAAACGGGCGCGCGCCGGGGGATTCTCCGGCCCTGCTGCGCCAGGCCGCCGCCGACACGGTGCCCACGGGCGCTCCCATCACGGCGGCGGGCGCCCGTGCGGCGGGCGCTTCCACGGGCACTTCCGCCCCCCCTGCGGAGGACGCGCCCTTTTCCGGCCTTGACGAGCCGGAAGGCGAGAGCCTTCTCTTCGATGCCGCATCGGAAGACTTCGTGCCCGAGCGCTCGCTCGCCCACATCCCCGGACTCGACGAGGCGCGCACGGCCGCCATGCTCAGCGATGCGAACATCGTCGCCGTGTACGACTTCGAAGTGCAGGGAACCACCGCCTACCTCATCATGGAATACGTGGAGGGCATCACGCTGACGCAGCTGCTGCGCGCCCACTACGACGCCCTCACGCTCGACATCGTGGCGGCCGTGTTCTCATCGGTCGCCCACGCGCTCGTGGTCGCGCACGACAACCAGGTGCTCCATCTGGACATCAAGCCGGACAACGTGCTCGTCAACCGCCAGGGCCAGGTGAAGGTAACCGACTTTGGTCTGGCCACGCTCGCCGACGCAAGCGGGTTCGGGGCTGCGGGCGGAGGCACCATCGGCTACATGCCGCTCGAGCAGATGCGCCAGGAAAGCCTGGATGCGCGCAGCGACGAATGGGCGCTCGCCAGTCTGGCCTACGAGATGCTGGCGGGGGAGAACCCCTTCCTGGCGCCCGACCTGCAACGTGCCGAAGCCGCCATCGAGGACGCCGAACTGGTACTGCCGTCGCTGTGCTGGGACGGCATGGACGCGGAAGCGGACGACGTGCTGTTTTTCGCGCTCGACCCTGACCGCGAGGAACGCTACGGCACGGTGGAGGAGTTCGCCGCTGCGCTCGAGCCGTACCTGGGGGATCCGAAGCGAGGCCACAAGGAATTGGCCGTGCTGGTGGGCCATGCCGAAGAGGACGAGGAACCAGCACCTGCGCCCGTCCCGCGCATCCCGTTGGTCGAGCGCCTGAGCGACCGCGCCGCCGCCGTCCTGGCGCGCGTGTTCGCCGTGGCGGGCACGGCCTTGGTGAGCGTGGTGGCCGCCTCCAACCTTCCGCAGGTGACGGGGTGGGACAGCCCGCTGCTCTGGGGACTGGTGGCCCTGTGCGTCCTGGGTGCCCTCGTCAAGCCCCACCTGGGCGCCTTCATGGGCTTCGCGCTGTGGGGCGTGGCCATGGCGCTTGACGGCGCCCCGCTTCTGGGCGTGGCGTTGGTGGCCGCCACGGTGGCTTGGTGGTGGTTCGTCGGGCGGTCGGGCAGTGCGCCGGCCTGCGCTGCCCTGGCCCAGCCGCTGTTGGGCGCCGTGGGCTTTGCGGGGTTCGCGCCGGTCATGGCCGGATGCTTTCTGGGGGTCCGTCGGGCTGCGGCCACGGCGGCGTTTTCGGCCTGCACGGCGCTGCTCTTGTCTGGCTGTGCGGCCGGCCAGGGGCTCATCGGTTGGATCGGACTCGATTCCCTTGCCGGATGGGACGTGGCAGGGACTCTTCCCAACGAGTTCTGGCTGTCGCTGTTTCCCGGAACTGACGCGAACGGGTTCGTTGCGGCCCTTGCCGATCCGAGCGCCTGGTGCACGGTCGCCAGCTGGGTCGCTGCGGCTGCGGCGTTCAGCGCGTTTTGTCTGCGCGGCACCAAGACGTTCGACGTCCTGGGAGCCGTGGCGGCCTGCGTGCTCCTGCTGGCGGGTGCCTGCGCGGCCGCTTGGATCACCACGAACGTGACCCTGTGGGTGCCCGGCCCGCCGCCCTTGACGACGGTTGTGCTGGACTATCTGCCGAACGCCGTGGTTCCCGGCATCGCCGGCATCATCGCGGCAGCCATCGGCATCCCCGACCGCGCCCGCTGGGAAGAGGAATGAGTTGCGGCCTCGGCGGCCGCTCGGCCGCCGAGGCCGCAACGCCCGGCATCCCCGTTAGGCGATCGTGCGTCCCGCCTGCATGCGGGACGCGGTCGGCACGCCCCGCCCGGCACGCTCCGCCGCCGGGACCCTCACGGCTCGCACGCCGTCACTTCAGCAGGTCGCACACCTTGCCGAGCAGGGGCTCGAAGCTCACGCCACGCGCCTCGAACTCGGGCTGCTGGGCGCTCACCAGCATGGCGTCATGTACGAAGTCGCCGGCGAAGCGCACGGCTTCTTGCAGCGAACGGCCTGCCATGACGGCTGCCATCAGGCACGAAGCATACAGGTCGCCCGTGCCGTGCAGCATGTAGGGCACGTACTCGTTGCTCACTTCCACCACATCCATGCCCTCGCCGCCCACGAAGTTGCGGATGAGCGGCTCTCCCTCGCGCTGGATGCCTTTCAGCACCACGTGCTTCGCGCCTTTGTCCACCAAGGCGTCGATCATGCGTGCGGCTTCGTCGTCGGCGATGTCGGTGCCGCCCCAGTCCTCGCCGATGGGCTCTCCCAGGATGATGGCGGCTTCCGTGAGGTTCGGCGTCAGGATGTCGGCGCCGCACGCCAGCTCCGCCATGGCGTCGCACAGCTCGGGCGTGTAGGTGGGGTACACCTTGCCATGGTCGGCCATCACCGGGTCCACCACGCGCAGCGCGTCCGGGTACATCCCGTACAGGTCGCGGATGCGGTCCACCTGTTCCGGCGCGCCCAAGAAGCCCGAATACACGGCATCGATCTCCACGCCGATGTTCTTCCATGCGGCCAGATAGTCGGCCAGCATCTCGGTGGTGTCGTGCATGTACCAGCCGGGGAACGCCGTGTGGGAGGAGAACAGGCCGGTCGGAACCGGGCACACGTCGCAGCCGGCGGCCGAGAGCACCGGGATGGCCACGCCGAGCGAGCACTTGCCGTAGCCGCACAGGTCGTGGACGGCGGCGATGCGCGGAATGTAGGCGCCTTCGCGTCGGTACAGGTACAAGGGGTCTTGGTTCATGGCTTTCCGTCCTTCTTCGTGTCGTTGCGCAGAGAAGCGCCCCCAGGACGCTTCTCGTAGATGATAGGCCTTCGTGTTCCTCCGCCGCCATCCGTAGCGCATTTGACAACCGCAGGCGCCAGCAAGGCGCGGGCGGCGCGAGAGCTGCCGGACGCGGCAGGCGTGCGGCTAGTCCTTGCCTTCGTCCTCGTCGTCGTCGAAGAACGACCAGTCGTCTTCGTCGGGCTCGCGGTCGACGAACTGCTTGCGCGTCCGCCGCTCCATGATGACGCAGGCCAGCACGCTTATCACCAGGCCAAGGCCAACCAGGCATCCCAGGCCGGCGAAGGTGTTGAAAAGAAAGTCGTACAGTGCTCCGAAGTCCATGTTCGCCCCACAGTCTCTATTGAACGAGCGGAACGCACGCTCGCGCATTCCGCAAGGTACGTCAATGCGTGTAGAGTATACTATGTCCGGTCAATTCCGGCACATCCGAAATGATAATCCTTGATTTGCCATAGAAACAAGATCGGACATGCTTTGTCATGACGCACTATAAACGGCTCTCTTCGTTCGCCCTTGTGGCCATCGCGCTGCTGATGGTGGCCGTGCATCCATCGGGCTCATGGGGCATATCGACGCCAAGCTCAAGCAAAGCGCCGAGCAGCAGGTGATCACCTTCACCAGGCAGGCCGCCGGCAACGTGGCGGACCGCGTCTTCGTCATCCAGAACGCGCTCAGCGTCTTCACCGTGCAGAGCGCGGATCCCGAAGACGTGGTGCCGGCGCTTGCCGCCCTGCAGGAACGGTTCGGATTCACGGACATCGCCTTCGCCGGCATGGACGGCGTCGGACGCCACGGAGATGGGTCTGAGTTCCACGTGTCCGAGGTCAAACAGAAGGAGACGGCGTTGTCCCTCGGCGAGATGACGTTCTCCGACACCTACGAGAACGGCGACGGCGTGAGGGTGCGGCTGGCGCAACGCCCCGTCGAGATCGAAGGCGAGCAGGTGGGCGCGCTGTACGTGCAGGTGCCGCTCGACCGGTTCGTCATGCCGAGCAACCTGGACATGTTCGATGGTCGTGGATATTTCCTCTTGTTCCAGAGGCGAACGGGGGAGATCCTCGTACGGCCCCAGGAAGAGACGCTGACGCCCATCGAAAGCGGCACGACGCTGTACGACTTTCTCGACGCCGCCTCGAAGATCCCGATCCAGGGTCCCTCCAGCGACGTGTTCGTCAGCCCGCGGTTCGTGGGCTCTCGCGTCCAGGAGCTGCAAAGCATGGTGGCGGACAAGGAAGCGGGGCTCGTCACCGGAGGCGTGGATGGAAAAGAATGCTACGTGTGCGTGTCTCCGGTGGGAAGGGGCCAGCTGTACGTCTGCAACGTCATTCCCGTAGAGAACGTGCGTGCCGAAGGAGTCGTCGTGGCGACGGCTTTCAAGGCGGTCTTCACCATCAGCGTCGTGTGCATTGCGGTGGCGGCCGCTGCGGCTTTCCTGTATTACCGCAGGCACCAGCGCGAAAAGAACATGGCGATGAAGACCCGGCTCTACGACGCGCTCTCCGACAGCCTCGACCTTTCGGTGAGCCTGTACTCGCCTTCCGACGGAGTGGTGACGCGTATCGCGGCGAAAGAGAACCCGGTGCTGGACTACCCCTTGCAGGAGCTGGGACTTGCCGGGGAAAGCGGCTGCGAAGCAGGGCTTTCCGACAAGGGCGAAGCGTTGCTCGCACGCGTGCGTGACGGCAGCCTCGAACGGCTGGAACAAGGCGAATGCTCTTTTTGCAACGAGAAGACGGGGGCCAAGCATTGGCTGGCGTTTTCCGCGCGCCCCTTGTCGTACGAGGACAAGGACCAGATCCTGCTGGCAGTGCGCGACGTGTCCGTCGAAAAGAAGATGCAACTGTCCATGAAGGAGGCCATGGTGGCCGCCGATGCCGCCAACCGGGCGAAGTCGGAATTCCTCTCGCGCATGAGCCACGAAATCCGCACGCCCATGAACGTGATCATCGGCATGCTGAACATCGCTCAGAGGAGCCTGGGGGACACGGCCAAGATGCAGCGGACCCTGGACAAGATCGCCATGGCCTCCGAGCATCTGTTGAGCCTGATCAACGACGTGTTGGACATTTCAAAGATCGAAAGCGGCAAGATGGTGCTTTCCAACGAGCCGTTCTGCCTTGGCGGCGTGATCGCCTACCTTCAGGAAGTGGCGAAGTCGCAGTGCGAGGAAAAAGGCCAAACGCTCGTCGTCGACGTGCAGGGCGACACGGCGGAAACCTTCATGGGCGATGCCGTCCGCCTGCGCCAGCTTTTGGTGAACCTGCTGTCGAACGCGGCGAAGTACACGCCTGAGGGCGGGCATGTCAGGTTCGCGGCGATGGTGCGACCGAGCGCGGCGGTCGCCTGTCGCACCGTCACGTTCGTGGTGGCCGACGACGGCATCGGCATGGAGCCGGCGTTCTGCGAGCATATGTTCGAGCCGTTCGCCATGGAAGGGCGTTCGGCTTCGGCCGGCACCGGTTTGGGAATGGCCATCGTCAAGAACATCGTCTCGCTCATGGGCGGCGATCTTCAAGTGGAAACGCAGGTGGGGAAGGGGACGACGTTCACGGTGGTCCTGGACCTCAGGGTGGCGCTCGACCCTGGGCGCTGCCTGGTGGAATCAGGGCTCGGCCGGCAAGCGGCGAGCGGGGAGAGGTGTCGGGAAAAAGGCGCGACGGAGATTCCGCCGACGGCATGGGGAGGCGGCCTCGCTCAGCACGCCGAGCGTTTCGCAGAAGGATGCGCGGAGCATCCCGCGACCGCCGCTCTGTCGGGCAAGGCGAAGCCCCTCGCCGGCTTGCGGGTGCTGCTGGCCGAGGACAACGAGCTCAACGTGGAAGTGGCGCGGGAGCTTCTGGGCGAGGAAGGCGCCTCCATCGATTGGGCGCCTGACGGCCTTGCGGCCTGCCGCCTCTTCGAGGAGGCGCCGCCGGGAACCTACGACGTGGTGCTGATGGACGTGCAGATGCCCCAGTTGGACGGCTACGGGGCCACGCGGTGCATTCGCTCCCTGCAGCGGGAGGACGCGGCGACAGTCCCCATCGTGGCCATGTCGGCCAATGCGTTCGCCGAAGACGTCCGTGCCTCGCTGGAAGCGGGCATGAACGCTCATCTTTCGAAACCCATCGACATGCGCAAGGTCGTGGACACCCTGGTCCGCCTCACAAGGAAGGGAGCCTGACGCCGGCGGCGCGGCGCGCCTCGCGGGCTGGCTGTGCGCGGAAGGGCGGGATCTGGCTGGCTGCGAGCCGCCCTGCTGCCGGGAGTGCGTGCCTTGCGCGTGGCGACGCCAGGCGAACTGTGGCGATGGTGGGGACGAACGGCCCTCTCCGGCGGCACGTGCGATATACTGTAACCCTCCGCGCACGGCGGAGGACGGAACTGACGAACCGAAGGAGCGCGTCCATGCTAGACATCAAGTACGTCCGCGAGAACCAGGAAGCCGTTGCCGAGGCGATGAAGAACCGCCATGCTTCATGGGATGCGGCGCGCTTTTCCCAGCTGGACGAGGCGCGTCGTGCAGCCATCACCCAGGAAGAGGCTCTGCAGGCCGAACGCAACGCGGCGTCGAAGGCCATCGGCCAGATGATGGCGCAAGGAAAGAAGGACGAGGCGGAGGCTGCCAAGGAGCGCGTGCGCGCCATCAACGACCAGCTGGACGTGGTGGGACGCGAGCGCGAGGAGGCCGACGCCGCTCTGCGCGACCTGCTCATGGCCACGCCGAACATGCCGGCCGACTCCACCCCCGTCGGCAACGACGAGGACGACAACCCCGAGGTGCGCCGCTGGGGCACGCCCCGCGACTTCGCAGCCGAGGGCATGGATCCCAAGCCGCATTGGGACCTGGGTCCCGACCTGGGCATCATCGACTTCGAGCGCGGCGTGAAGCTTACGCAGAGCCGCTTCTACCTGCTGGGCGGCCTGGGCGCGCGCCTGGAGCGTTCGCTCATCAACTTCATGGCCGACACGCATTCCTCGCGCGGTTACAAGGAATGGTGGTGCCCGGCGCTAGCGAACAAGGAAACGCTCACGGGCACGGGCCAGTTGCCGAAGTTCGAGGAAGACCTGTTCAAGACGACCAGCGGCCTGTACCTCATCCCCACGGCCGAAGTGCAGCTGACAAACATCCACGCCGGCGAGGTGCTTGACGCCAGCCAGCTGCCGCTCAAGTACTGCGCGTTCACGCCGTGCTTCCGCGAAGAGGCGGGCAGCGCCGGACGCGACACGCGCGGCATCATCCGCGTGCACCAGTTCAGCAAGGTGGAAATGGTGAAGTACGCCAAGCCCGAAGAGAGCTTCGACGATTTGGAGGCCATGGTGGCCGACGCCGAGAACATCCTGCAGAAGCTGGAGCTGCCCTATCGCGTGATCAGCCTCTGCACGGGCGACATCGGCTTTTCGGCGGCAAAGACGTACGATTTGGAAGTGTGGCTTCCGTCGTATGCGGGCTACAAGGAAATCTCGTCGTGCTCCAACTGCACCGACTTCCAGGCGCGCCGCGCCAACATCAAGTACCGCGACCCCGACCAGTTCAAGGGTTCGCGCTACGTGCACACGTTGAACGGCAGCGGCCTGGCCGTGGGCCGCACCATGGCCGCCATCATCGAGAACTATCAACAGGCCGACGGGACGGTGCGCGTGCCCGACGTGCTGGTTCCCTACATGGGCGGCGTCGAGGTCATCGCGCCGGAAAACGCCTAGCGTGCTCCTGAACCCTTTGGGCGAACGGAGCGGTTCGGTGAGAGGGAAAGCCGCAGCGGACGGAAAGGCCGCACGTCCTTCGGTGTCCGGGCGCAAGCGTGCCGACGGGGGGCGGTCGGCGGGGCGGGGAACAGCTGGGAAGCGCCGGCTGTGGCCGCGCATCCTCGCGCTCGTCGTGGCCGTGCTGGTGCTGGCAATGGCGGCCGTCTTCTCCTGGAACCGGTGGCTGCGCTTCGACGACGCGCGGGATTTCCAAGGATCCTGGCAGATGGCCGGTGCGGCTTCCGCGGTCGCCATCGACGGCGACGTGATCCGGCTGACCGAGGACGTGGCCTACGCCTACCGGCTCGACCCCGGGTCGAAGACGCTGTCGTTCACCTTCGGGACGTATTCCGGCAAAGGCCGCTACCGGTTCTCCCTCGACCGACAGACGCTGGTGATCCAAGACGGCGACTTTTCGTGGTTCTCCACCCTGACTGACGATGCGGTATGGACGTTCCAGGCCTTGGTGGCCGCCGTGCAGGGGGGCGAGCCGCCGTTGCCCGAGGGCGACGACGTCGTGGTGCTCGTGCGCTCGGCGCCTGTGCCGCCGAGCGGGGATGCGGCGGGCGGCAGCGCCGAGGATCCCGTGGGCGGCGATGGCGCTGGCTCTTCCGATCCCTCAGGCGGCAGCGGCGGCTCTGTCGCAGGCGCCGATCCCGCAGCGGGTGCCTCTTCGGGCGCGCCTCCTGCCGACCCCACGGCCGATTCTCCGGCGGCCTGACATGGACGTCCTCCGGATCGAACGCATGACGGTGCGCACGGACCGCGTGGTCGCCGACGTGCGGGTGGCGCCCGACGCCCGGTGGTCCACGCCTGCCGTCGCTGCGCGCGTGCGCCAGGCGTTCCCGCTGGTCGTTCGCCATGCCTGCGTGAACGATGCCGACGACACGTTCGACGCGGTCTTGGACAGCACGCCGCTTCCCCACGTGCTCGAGCATCTGGTGATCGACCTGCAGACGTGCGCCGCCGCCCAGGCTGCTGCGGCGCCGCCGGACGATTTCGCCTTCGTGGGCACCTCGGAATGGACGGACGAGGCGCAGGGCCGTGCGCGGGTCGAAGTGAATTTCACCGACGATTTGGTAGCCTTGCGGGCTTTTCGCGAGGCCACGCAATTTTTGAACGACGCCGTGGTACGCTAAGCGCATGTCAACGGCTCACCTCATATTCGACCAGACGGGCGACAAGATCGCCGAACGCGTCGTGAAGATGCGGTCTTCCGCCGTGCGCGACCTGTTCTCCGCCGCGTCGAACCCCAACATCATCTCGCTTTCGGGCGGCATGCCCGACGTCTCGCTGCTGCCGCATACGGCCATCCGCAAGGCTGCACGCGCGGCGTGCGACGACGAGAGGGCCGTGGCGCTGCAGTACGGCTCCACCGACGGCCGCGTGGAAACGAAGCGGGTGTTCTGCGATCTCATGCGCGACATCGGCGTGCGCGTGAAGCCGGAGAACGTCATGATCACCACGGGCGCGCAGGAGGCGCTCGACCTGATCGCCAAGACGTTCGTC
>HHCFC01400__coassemble_1763_pt1 | contig 16619 bp, 11 predicted proteins | sample HHCFC01400__metabat2_high_PE_058 | metagenome-assembled genome bin HHCFC01400 | reverse complement strand
TGCGGTAGCGGAACTCGCTGGCCACCTCCACCTCGCAGGGGATGCGCGCCCAGCCTTCGATCAAGTTCTTCGCAATGAGGCCCGCATGATAGGACGTGCCGCAGGCGATGACGTACACGCGGTCGATGAGGTTGAGCTCCTCGTGCGTGAGGTCCAGCTCGTCGATGGAGAGCGCGCCGTTCACCAGGCGGCCCGCCAGCGTGTCGCGGATGACGCGCGGCTGCTCGTGGATCTCCTTCATCATGAAGTCGGGGTAACCTCCCTTTTCGGCCACGTCCAGGTCCCAGTCGACATGCGTGGGCTCGGGCTCGTACGCCTCGCCGCGCACGTTGAAGAACATCGTCCCGTCCGGCGTGAGCTTGGCCATGTCGCCATCGGCCAGGACGGCCACGTCGCGCGTGGCGTCGATCATGGCGATGATGTCGCTGGCCACGTAGGCGCCGTCTTCCGCCAGGCCCACCACCAAAGGCGAGTCCTTGCGCGCCGCCACGATGGTGCCCGGCTCCCGGTCGCTCACCACGGCGAGCGCATAGGCACCGATGAGGCGCTCCGTCGCCTCGCGCACGGCCTGCAGCAGGTCGTAGTCGCCCCCGTAGGCCTCTTCCACCAGATGCGCGATCACCTCGGTGTCGGTCTCGCTCGTGAACGCATGGCCGCGGCCTTCCAGCTCCTCGCGCAGTTCGGCGTAGTTCTCGATGATGCCGTTGTGGACGACGGCCACATGGCCGTCGCAGGAGACGTGGGGATGCGCATTCGCCTCGGAAGGACGGCCGTGCGTGGCCCAGCGCGTGTGGCCGATGCCGCAGGTGCCCGTCAGGCCGAGCGGGGCCACCAGCGCCGCAAGCCCGCTCACCTTGCCTTTGCAGTGCACGACCTCCAGCTTGCCGTCCTGCTCGACGGCGATGCCCGCCGAGTCGTAGCCGCGGTACTCGAGCCGCGAGAGCCCTTCCATCAGGATGTCCGTCACGGGACGCGATCCCGTGTAGCCGACGATTCCGCACATAGGCGATCTCCTTGTCTGTCAGAAGCGGCTTCGATGCCGGAGGGGCCACGCCTGCCTCCAAGAGGCGGAGGCGCATCGCCGGGCAGCGTCCCGGCGGGAAGTCGAAGCGCCGAAAAGGGGCTGCGTTTGTCATGCGATATTGTAGGACAAGACCCCTTGACAGGCAGGGACACTGGTAACGAAGCGTCAAATACGCTCAATAAACGCATCTTGACCGACGTGCCCTCCCATCCTTTACGGAGACCGCGGTTTTTCTCTTCGCTGATATTTTCACCGAAACAATAGTGGCAGTTTGCAAATAGTTATGAGATGATAGTGTTTGCAAACGAAACAGGCGGCGACGCGCGGTTCTGGTGCGCCGCCGCCTGCGTCTGTCAGGCATGCCGCACGCCTTCCGCGCGGACCGGCCATGCAAGAAGCCCTGCATGCCCCTCGGGGCACGCCGAAAACCCGAACTGCCAGGAAGAAAGAGGCCGCCTTATGTGGAGCAGCTGCCACCCGAAGACCGACGACGATCTGAACGAATGTGCCGAACTGGGAAAATCGCTCAACCGCCTGTCCCAGCCGACCATCCTCACCCTGCTCGCCCAGTCGAAGAAGCCCATGCACGGCTACATCATCGTGCAGCAGGCGGCCGCCTCGCCCATGTTCGGCGGCAAGAAGCCCGACGCCACCGGCATCTACCGCGCCCTCAAGCGCATGGAGGAGGGCGGCCTGGTGTCTTCGGTGTGGGACACGCCCGAAGAAGGGTCGGCCAAGCGCCTGTTCACGCTCACGGACAAAGGCTACCGCTGCCTGCGCCGCTGGATCGACGCGCTGGCCTGCTACGAACTGACCATCGAAGAGCTGCGCGCCGATGCCGCGCGCGCCCTGGACATCGAGCTGCCCGACACGCCGCAGTGCGCGCACTAGCCGCCGGCACGCAGGCCGCGAGCCGTCAGTAGAGCGTCTGCATGAGCCAGGGGCCGTATTCGCCGGTCCACATGGAGCCCAGCTGATCGAACACCTGCGCCCAGTCGATGGCCTCGCCGAACAGCAGCTCCAGGTACTGGCGGTTGCCGATGGCGCGCCCAGGGGATTCCAGGCAGGCCTGGGCCACCGTGTAGGTGCAGGTGGGGCACATGGTCACCAGGGTTTCGGCGCCGGTTTTGCGCGCTTCCTCTATCACGCGCCACACGCGGCGGTTCGTGATGTCGCCGTCGAAGGAGGCCACGGCGCCTCCCGCGCCGCAGCAGAGCGTCCCCCGCCTGCGATGGTCCATCTCCACCTGCCGCGCATCGGGCAGGTAGCGGCGCAGCAGCTCGCGGATGGCCGCCCCGTGGCGTCCGTCCGCGCGGTCGTGACAGGAGTCGAACACCGTGACGCTCGACGTTTCCAAGGGAGCAAAGCCGTTTGGGGCGCCCTCGTCCGAAGGCACCGACCCTGCCTTCTCCAGCAAGAACTCCGGCAAGGGCACGATGTCGATCTCGTCGCCGAACGTTTCGGCGAATTCTTCCCCGCAGCCGGGGCACACCGTGAGCATGCGCGTGACGCCGGCGGCGCGCATCTGGCCGAGCAACCTTTCGCGCAGTCCGGCCGCACGGTCGAACAGCCCTGCGCTCATGAGGGGGCTTCCACAGCAGTCGTCGGACAGCGCCCAGGCAACGCCCGCCCGCGTGAGCCATGCGCCCACCTTGCGCGTCAGGTCGGGAGCGTAGCTGACCAGAGAGCATCCAGGGAAGAACACGGTGTCCACCAGGCCGGGACCGTTTTCGGCCGCCTGGGCCAGCGAGACGAATTCCGGATAGTAGATGCCGTACACGGCACGATACGCGTTGAAGATGTGCCACTCGTTGTCCACCATGACCGACTTGGAGTCTTCGGGCGGCATGAGGCCGGCTTCCATGAACAGGGCGCGCCAGTCGCGCATCCGGTCGGCCGCAAGCACGTGATGGCGGCATGCGGCGGTGCAGTAGCCGCAGAAACAGCAACGGCGCAGCGCTTGGTACACGTCGGGGCGTTCCTGCACGAGCCGCTGCACGGCCGGGATGCGCTCTTCGGGCGCGAGGGCCATGATGCGCTGGTACCCCTCTTCCACCAGGCCCGCGTCCAGCGCGACGCTCTTGAGCACCTCGCACCGCAGCGTGCATCTTTTGCAGTGGGAGCACGTGAGCTGCTTGTTCGCCCATACGGCCAGCATGTCCAGACGGGGGGAGTCCAGCCGGGCAAGCTGATCCAGCTCTTCGGGAGTGAGCTTTCTGTTTTCCATGTGCCTGAACACCTTTCCTTTTCCCGCCTTCGCGAGCCCCAGAAACAGGCAACCTCATGCCCGTGATTATGCACGATGCCAAGCCGAGGCGGGCGCACGATTCGCCTTGCGGCCGTGGCTGCGCTCCCAGCGACGCGGCGTCAGTCCCGTGTGCGCGCCACCGGAGTGGGACCGCATTCGTCGTGGATGTCGCATCCGTTGCAGTCGTCCGCTATGACGGGGTCGATCTGGTCCCACGGCACCTCGTGAAAGCCGAGTGCCCGATAGAAGCCGAGGCTGGACCCGCGCGACACCAGGCGCAGCTCGCCGTAGCGTGCGAGCGCGTCGTCCATGAGCGCGCGCCCCACGCCGTATCCGCGCCAGGTGGAATACACGACGATGGGGTTCACGTGGCCCACGCCTTCTTCCTCGGCCGCGATGCGCACGAACCCCACCACGTCGCCCGCCTCGCTTTCGGCCACCGTCACCCGATCGATGGAAGGAAGGTCGGCCATGCCTTCGACGGCCGCAAACGCGTTGATGGTGGGCAGGTCGTCTTCGCGCGCCGGACGCAACGTGAACAGCGATTCCATGGTTCCTCCTCACAGGTTGGTACTGGTTCCCCAGTCTCCCAGGTTGGCGCTCGTCAGTCAGCGAGGCCGTCCGTGGTGCCCGAGATTCGCGGGATGGCGAAGGCGCCGCGCACTCCGGTACGCAAGCCTTCGGCATCGTGCGAAGATCCGGCACCACGGCCGGCCGCAGCGTCGGCTCGTTCCGGTGGCCGTAGGCCGCCGGAACTACATGATAGGCGGCACGTAGATCTTCATGCGGGAATGCGGGATGGCCTTCTTCGCCAGTTCCGTGCATCCCTTCACCACGGTGGGCATCTTGTCCAAAGGCACGCCCATGAACATCATGTCCTCCCCCACGTCGGTGGCCGCACGGCAGCCGTAGCAGCCGAACGTGATGTTCGGCTCTTGCTCCATCAGGGGGTACAGCACCGCCTCCACGCACATGGAGTTGTATCCGCTGGCGTGGAAGTCGAAGCGGTGCCCCGTGTAGTAGCTCATGGACATGCACAGCCACATCATCTGCTCGGGCGTGCCCGTGAACACGACGACCTCGGGCACGCGCACCGTCTTTTCCAGCGGGGCGACGTATGTGGCGCGGCGGCTCTTCGGCGGCAACGTGGGACGCTCGGCCACCATGCGGGCGGCGGCCTCGGCGTTCACCAGCTTGTGGAACAGCACGTATATCTCGCCGGTCGCCAGCTTCTCGGGTACGCCGGTCATGCCGAAGATGGACGTGCCGTCGGGGCAGGAATGCCGATGCGGCGGCATGAGGATGCTCGCGCCCCGCCGCGCCGCCATCATGGCCTGGCAGAAGCGCAGGTTCTCGGGCGGCAGGGGAACGTCGGGCAGAAGTTCGTCCTTGTCGATGAGGCTCACGGCCACGGGCTGCCAGCGCAAACCAAGCTTCTCCATGACGACGCGCTGCCATTCCGCGTACTGTTCGCGCAGGTCGCGCGCGATGGGTTCCGCGCGCGGCTCGTCGGCGAAGGGATCATACGTGGCGTCGCCCGTCGCCTCCACCAAAAGCGCCCGCTGCGGGCAGTTGCCCGAACAGGTGGTGCATCCCACGCAGTCCTCGATGCGTGCGGCGAAGGGACGGCCCTCGTCGTCCGCCTCCAGCACCTCGCACGGGCAGAACGCGATGCACAGCCCGCACTTCACGCACCGGTCCGGATCGTTCGTGATCTTGTAGTCTGCCATGGTCTCCTCTTCTTCAACCTAGCGCATTCACATAACCGAGAGGACGGAGGGGCGGAGCAAAGTCAGCGCAGTTCTTCTTTGCCCCAGGGCGGGTACACGCGCTTGCCGGCGGCGTCGGTCAGGTGGTACGAGCAGAACGGGATGGCGCGCCCGTCCGGCACCGTCACCATCATGGAGCATTCGCGCAGCCGTTGGACGTCCATGGACACGGCATCCATGTAGTTCATGATGATGATGGAAAGCCCGCTTCGCACCTCCACGCCCCGCTTGGCCAGGATGTCCATGAACACCGAGCCTTGCGGGCTGTCCGGGCTGTACCCTTCGTGGTAGTCCTCTGCCGTGAGCGCGCGCGTGGCCGGGTAGAAGCCCGACGGATGCGCCGCCACGCCTTCGGGCGGCGTGCCGTGCACCAGGAACACGCCCGTGTCGCACAGCGGGTTCGAACAACCCAAAGGCCAGATGTCGTACGGTTCCAACAGCCCTTCGGACTGTTCTGCCAATTGGAAGATCACGTCGCCCGCGCTCATGGGCATTGCGCGCTCGGCCTCGAAACGCCCCGACGTGAACGCCGGCTGCAAGGCCAGGCCTGCCACCACGTCGGCGTTCTCCAGAGAGTAGCGCAGAAGGTCGCCCAGCTGGCCGTCGTTCAGGCCCGCCACCACGGCCACCGAAAGCACCACCTGGATGCCCGCCTGGCGACAACGCTCGATCACGCGCAGCTTCACGTCCAGGATGTCGCGCCCGCTGGTGGTCTCGTACACGTCGCCCGTCAGGCCGTCGAACGACAGGTACACGCCCGTGAGGCCCGCAGCCACCAGTTCTTCCAGATAACCATCCCGCGCCGCTATGACCAGGCCGTTCGTGTTGATCTCGATGCCCCAGAAACCCTTGGCGCGTCCCATGCGGATGATCTCGGGCAGATCCTTGCGGCACGTGGGCTCGCCGCCCGTGATCTGCACGGCGCCGTCGATGCCCACCGCGTTCGCAATCACGTCGTACATGGCGGAAATCTCGTCAAGCGTCGGGTCGTCCTCGCCGCCCACGGCGCTGGCGAAGCACACCGGGCAGTGCAGGTTGCAGTTGCGCGTCACCTCTATCTCCAGCAGCGTGCCGCGGCGCTCGTGGCGCGCGCACGTGCCGCAGCCATGCGGGCACGGCGCGGTGGCGGCAATGGTGTTCACCGGAGCGGTCTTGGGGAACGCTTCGGAGCGCAGCCATTCGTAATGCTTGGCGTCGGGCCACATGCGCGTCGTCAAGGGGCCGTGGTCGGGACAGGTGCGCTCCATCCACACCACGCCGTCCTCGTCGGCGAACACGCTCGCAGGCAGCTCGCGCAAGCACGTGGGACAAAGCGCGGTCGTTTTGTGCAGTACCTTCATCATCGTCACCTTAATTCGCTGGTTGGCGTTAGCAGGTCGGCGCAGTCGGCAGGCCGGCGGAACCCTATTCGTCGATGTACTGCCGGGGGTCGTGTTCGTCGTTGGGGGGCGTGGAAACCTGGATGCCCATGTAGTCCACCCAGTCCAGGACGCGCCGCGGCACGAACAGGTCCGTCTGGTGCTTCGAGGCGGCCTCGATGGCGCGCATGCAGGAAATGGCGTGCGCCAGGTCGGTCTTCTCGTCGATGTCGGCCACGGGCGAGAAGTACGCCGAGGGGATGTCCTTTTCCTGCAGCTTCTCCACGTAGGCGTCGAGCGCCGCACGGCCGTTCAGGTTGTAGTAGACGCCCTGATGGTCGATGGGCGTGTTGCGGCTGAAGCCCACCAGCGACGTGCCGCATTCCTGGCAGGGCGCCTGCACGAAGCCCGGCGTGCCCAGGCCTTGGAAGTAGTCCAGCCACGCGAACGCCTGCTGGATGTGCGACTTCGGCATGGTGGGAATGTCGCCGCCCACCGACACGATGCTTTCGTAGCCCAGCGCGAATATCTGCCTGAACGCGTCGTCGAAGTGGTCGTCGAACGTGGACCCCTTGTCGGTGAGGTAGTGTATCTCCATGGGCCACGGACCAATGGCGTCGTAGGTCTGGCGCATGAGCTCCACGTTTTCCGCCGGCGTGGTGGAAACGAAGAAGTCGTAGGTGATCTTGACCGCATCCGGGTCGGCCGCCACCAGCGCGTCGTTTTCGGCCTGCAGTTCCAGAAGCGCGTGCATGGCCAGCTCGCTCACGTCGTACAGGCTGCGCTTGAAGAACTCGGCCGCCTGGACCTCGCTCAGAAAGCCGCCGTGCTTGGTGGTCAGGCGCGTCTTCACCATGCCCGGCACCGGGGGCTTGCTGAACAGCAGCAGTGCGTGCTTCTTTTCCGTCATGAAAGCGTCTCCTCGTCTCGTGTCGGCGCTTCGTTCCTCTCGAACGAAAGCGTCCCGTCCGTCTTCTTCATCACGCAGTCGATGGCGTTGTACGACCACGTGCCTATCATCGCCTCGCCGTCCTCCACGGAACAGGACGTGAGGCAGTTCACGTTGCATTCCCACAGGCCGCCGAAATCCGGCGCGCCCGGCGTCCATTCGGGGTGCCACCACCCGTAGTCGACGTTCACCAGGCCGTCGCGCATCGGGGCCGTCTTCAGTATAAACCTTGCCTCGCCCTTGTCGGTGGCAAGCGTCACGTGGTCGCCCGCGGCCAGCCCGCAGCGCTCGGCCGTGGCCGGGCTCACCTCGGCCACCGGCACCGGCGACGTGGCGCGGAAGGCAGGGTTGTTGAAGTACATGGACGCGTTGTACGGCTGCTTGCGCGAGCCGGTGATCATCGTCAGGTACGCGCCCCCTTCCGCTTCCACGCGCTGCCGCAGCTCCGGCGAGCAGAGCGTGACGTGCGGCTGCGGCGCGGGCAGGCGCGGGCCGCCCAGCGCGTCCAAGAACTCGCTCGCCAGCTCTATCTTGCCCGTCGTGGTGGCGAAGCCCTGGGGGGAGCCGTCCGGGCCCGGCATCTCGTGCTTGGCAAAGACCGGCGGCCGGTAGTAGATGCCCGTGGCGCAGTACGTGTCCCAGTCCATGCCGGCGCGCGCCAGCTGGGCGGCGAACGCATCGGCCAGCGACCCTTCCGGCCAGGCGTCGGCCTGCCCCAAGCGCAAGCCCAGCTCGCGGAACACGTCGTAGTCGGTCTTGCGCTCGTAGTAGGGCGCCACCGCCGCGGGGCCGCCGTAACCGATGTTCGCCACGCCGCCGTGCACCTGCAGGATGGGCCGCTCGATGGCGCCGGCGATGGGCAGCACGTAGTCGGCGATGCTCGCGGTGGGCGTCAGGTAGTATTCCAGCACCACCAACAGGTCCAGCCCCTTGAGCGCGTCGAACACGCGGTGCGTGTCGGCGTAGGTCAGAAGCGGGTTCGTGGCGTTCACCACCAGCGCGCGCACCGGATAGGGCTCTCCCGTCTCCATGGCGCGCAGCACCAGGTCGGGATGCGCCGACGTCAGGTAGCGCGCCGGCAGCGTGCGGCCAAGGCGTTCCGTCAGGGGGCGCAGGCGCTCGTAGCCGTCGTAGCACTGCAAGGGCGTGAACGGGGTGTTCAGGCAGCGCGCACGATGCTCCGGGGCCAGCGCGTCGGTCATTTCCAATTCCACTTCGGGCACGAAGTCGCTCGCCTCGGCCAGCACGCAGGCGCCCGGCCTATCCACGTTGCCCGTCACGGCGCGCAAGCAGCAGATGGCCCGGTGCGTGGGCGCCACGTTCGGGCCCACCTGGTCGATGCCGCGCCCGGAAACGAGCGCCGCCGCACGGGCCTCGCCGAACAGGTGCGCGGCACGCACGACGTCCTCCGCCGCCACGTCGCACACCGCCGCCACGTGGTCGGGCGTGAAGGGCCGCACATGTTCGGCCAACTCGCCGAAACCGTGGCACCACGCGTCCACGAACGCCTGATCCACCAGGCCGTCCCGTATGACGACATGAACCAGCCCCAGCGCCAGCGTGCAGTCGGTGCCCGGCCGCGGCGCCAGCCACAGGTCCGCCAGGGCAGCCACCTGCGTGCGGCGCGGGTCGATGACCACGAGCGCGGCGTCGGACTTGGAGAACTGGATGATGGAGCGCCAGAACGCCGAATTGTCGGACTGCGCCGGGTTCGTGCCCCAGATGAACAGGCAGTCGGTGAGGCCCGGCACGATGTCGGCCTCCACGGTCCAGCCGAACGTGACGGCGTCCATCCAGATACGCGGGTTCCAGCAGATCTGCCCGATGCCCATGTTGTTGGGCGACCCGAACAGGTTCATGAACCGGTGCAGCGGCCAGAACGACGCATGCGGCCCGCCGATCATCGATGCCAGCGTTTCCGGGCCGTGTTCCTGGGCGAGCGCAGACAGGCGCGCCGCTATGTCGTCAAGCGCCTCGTCCCAGCTCACCTGTTCCCACTCGTTCGAGCCGCGCTCGCCCACGCGGCGCAGCGGGTGGTTCACGCGCGCCGGGTCGTCCAGCGCCTGCAGGTTCATGCGCCACCGACGGCACCCCGCCAGGATGCGCTCGTCGTACGGGTAGCGCGTGGTGTCGGGCACCAGGTCGGTCACGCGCCCGTCCTCCACCGTGGCCAGAAACGCGCAGCAGTAGCCACAATAGTGGCAGTTCGTCCGCCTAACCTCGGCCATCGGCCTCGTCCTTCCCCGGCCGCGCCGGCGCGCCGCCGTCCTTGCCGCACCCGTCGTCCGCGTCCACCGGCGCGCCGGCCGCAGCAGCGGCACTCCCCTGACTGCGGGCGGCGGCCGGCACGCCCTTGCACCCGTCGTCCGCGCCTTCCAGGCCGACGAATGCGCGGCCGCTCGCCTCCGCGTCCGGCACGTCGTCGAACAGGAAGCGCAGCTTCATGTACTGGCTCGCATGTGCCCAGTCCACCCGCCAGTCGAACAGCAGCTCCAGGTAGTGGAACACCGGCACGGCATCCTGCTTCGTCGCAAGCTGGAAGGCGCAGCTCACACAAGCCGTCACGATAGCCGCGGCATGCACCTCTTCGGCCTCTTCGCCATGGCGGCGCGCCTGCTTGTCCCCTGCCTCGAACTTGCCCGCCGCGCGCAGGAGCGACCCGCAGCAGAACGAGCGGTTGCGGACATGCGCCGCTTCCACCACCATGCCTTCGGGCAAAAGCGCCCGCACGCCGTCGGCGAATTCCCCAGTGGAGCGGTCGGGGCACGAATCGTGCACGCACACGGCAACGTCCGCCCCGTCCACGGACGCTTCGGCCGCCACCAGGCGCCGCACTACCTTTGCATCCACGCGGTAACCCATGGCGGCCAGCTCCTGCGGCAGCACGACCACCTGCACGTCCGCCGTGCGCTCGTCGCGCGAAAGCGCCGCGCGCAACGCCGCCACGCAGTTGGGGCAGGCGGCCACGATGCGCTTCACGCCCGCGTCCGCCACGTGGGCGCACAGCTGCCGCTCGAACGCCGCACGCACGGCCGGCCCATCGGGCTCGAAGCCGAGGATCTTCCCACAGCACAGAAGCGACATGCCGTCCACGCGCCCGGCATCCTTCAGCAAATCGTAGGTAGCCTTCACCAGCGGCAGGCCGTAATTGACGAACGAACAGCCAGGGAAGAACAACGACGAACAGGCCGCGGGGGCGGATGCGCCCTTGGCCGCCGACGCGTCAAGGCCCGGATAGGCGCACGTGACCGTGCTGCCGGTCAGGACGTCGTCGAAAACATACGGCTCCATAGGGAACTCCCATCGTGAGCAAAGGGGACGGCCGAAACGGTTGCGACTCTCGGAAAAGGCCCGACGATCGCGCCCGGTCGCCGGAGCGCGGCGAACCCGGCCTGGAAGCAGGCCGGGTTCGCGTCGGTTACCGCAGGCGAAAGCGACATGCAGCAGCCGCTTTCACCGCTTTCTTCATCCTGCGATCAGTATTGGTTGTCGCCGTACGTCCACTTGGAGATGAACTCCGCATCGTTCTTCGCCAAGCGGTTGTAATAGCGGTTCTCGCCCGGGATCTCGGCGCGGTCGTCGGTGTTGACCACCATGAAGCGCAGCAGGCAGCCGCCACACAGCACCAGGATGGGGGCGACGACGGTGGCTGCAGCGGAATGCCCGCCGCCGATATACATGAGCAGCGGCACGACCAGGCCCAGGCCCACCATGCCGACCCAGAACAGAAGCGCGTAGGATCCGCGCACCCAACGACGGGCCGCCGCCATGGCGGTCTCGTTGCCGGCGCCCAGGAAGGACAGCACCATGGTCAGAAGCACGATGAGTTCGGCCACCACCAGGACGATGTCGATCACATGCAGCACTTCCACAACCGCCACGGCTGCGAACAGGTTCTCCAGCGTGCCCACCATGGGCCAGCCGCCAATGGAGAGCACGATGGCCGCGCAGCCCGTCGAGATGGCCGAAATGGTGAACAGCACCGGCAGCGCCGGCGTGGCCCAGAACGCATGCGCCTTCAAGGTGGACAGCATGATGCCGGTGTACATCATGATGCACAGACCGAAGAAGCCAGCGACGATCAGGAAGAAGTCGGCGGCGGGCTTCAGGAAGGCCGACATGCCGGCGAACACCGGCCACGCGTCGCCGATGAAGGCCAGGAAGAACAGCAGGGCGAACACGGCTGCGATGACCAAGAACGTCGCGCCCCATTTTATGATGGACTTAGCGGTGGTCCACACGCGCCAGAACACGCCGGGCTGGCCCAGGTCGACGATCAGGAACACGCAGCCCAGCGCCACGCAGGCAAGCGACACGAGCACGGGGAGCGCGAAGATCTCGGCATGCCCCGGAATCACGAAGCTGTTGAAGATGGCGGCCAGGAACAGAATGCCGCCCGCCAAACCGCCCAGGAACAGGTAGAGGGCGATGGGCGGCTCCCAGTAATGATGCTTCATTATGCCTTACCTCCCAAGTCAGGTATGTAGTAGATCTGGGGCTCGGTGCCGAACTCCTCGAACAGGCGCTCGGTCTTCACGGAGCCGATGAGCTTGGACACCTCGGAGTTCGGGTCGTCCAAGTCGCCGAAGATGCGGGCCTTCTGATGGCAGGTCAGCACGCAATAGGGCTGCGCTGAGGGATCCAGCTTGCGCTTGTCGCGGCAGAACGTGCACTTGCGCACGAAGCGGTGCATGCGGTCTTCCAGCTTGGAGGCGTCGCGCATGCCGTAGGGGCAGGCGTTCACGCACACCTTGCAGGACAGGCATTTCTTGGGATCCACCCACACGGTGCCGTCGTCGTCCTGCTGGCTTGCGCCTGACGGGCAGCACGGCACGCAGGGAGGGTTCTCGCAGTGCATGCACAGCGTCGGGGTCCACGTCTTGTGGACGTTCGGCCACGTCCCCTGCGCTCCCTCGGTGACCACGGGATTGTAGACGATGTCAAGTGGAAGCTTGTTCCACGTACGACAAGCAACCGTGCAGGAGTGACAGCCGATGCAACGACGCTGGTCGATGACCATAACGTAACGAGTCATTTATCTATCCTTTCTTCCCACTCGGCGTTTATTCTTCGATGGGGGCGTACGACATGTCGTAGCGCTTGCCCGTTGCCTCGTCGAGCAGGTTGCCCTGCGCAGCGTCGTACAGGTAGCCGTAGTTGGCGTCGTTTCCGGGTCCATCAGCCAGCCGCTGTTCGGGTCGTACACGTAGGGCAGTTCGCCGAGCGTCGCATAGCCTGCTTCGGCGTTCCACGTGAGGTTCGCCGGCACCTCGTAGGGAGCGGCCTGGCCCGGATAGCAGCGCACGCCGGCCACGAACACGATCTCCTCGCGGTCCATCGTGTACTGCTTGCCCGTCTCGTCGTCCACCAGGCATTCGTTGGCAGCGTCGTAGCGCCAGCCGGTGTAGGCGTCGTGATAACCCTTCGTGCGCGGGTTGATGAGCCAGCCCGACTCGTCCAGGCGGAAGTGCGTGTCCTTCTGATACAGCGCGTTGTTCTGCCACACCCACTCGTAGCCTTCCGGCACCTCTGTCGTGGGCTGCGGCTTCTCGAACGGAACGGGCTCGCGGTCGAGCTTCATCTCGCTCGGCATCATGTGGATGCCCGGTTCCTTGGAGGAACCCGGAATGGAGAACTGCTTGTCCTCGGGCTTGAACTCCTTGTCGAAGTCGCCGCACTTGTACACCTTGCACATGAGGCCGCGGTTGGCCCAGGAGCCGCCCATGGGGTCGCAGTCCCAGTCGTCCACCGAGGTGAGCACGTTGACGTTGGACTCCAGGCAGCCGAACGGGTTGTCCAGGTCGGCCGAGCCGTCGCGCTCGGGGAACCACCAGCCGCGCGGCGCGAACACCACGTTGGGATGCACTTCGGGCTCCACGTTCGCGCGCATCTTGATGCGGCCGCGGCGCGTCTCGATCCAGCACCAGTCGCCGTACGAGATGTTGAGCTTCTCGGCCAGCTCCGGATTGATCGAGAAGTACGGGTCGGGATACAGGTAGCGGATCGCCTGCATCTGGAAGTGCTCGGAGTGGTGGTACGGCATGAAGCCGCCACCGGTGGTGAGCACGATGGGGTACTCTTCGGCGATCTCCGGCGTGTCGATCTCGTTCTCGCAGCAGCCGACGTAGGTGGGCATGCCCGCGTAGCCGAGCTCGCGCAGGATGGTGGAGTTGCATTCCACCTTGCCGGTCGGAGTCCAGAAGCCGCCGTTCGTGACGAACTTGTTCTGGTGCAGCGGCGGATAGTACATGCGCACGCGGTCGACGAACTCGTCATAGTTCGAAATGGGCAGGCCGAGCGGCTGCAGGATGTGGAAGTACGCCTCTTCTTCCGTCTCCCAGGGCCACATGGCGGGATCCTGTCCGCAGGCCAGGCCCAGCTTGCGCCAGAACACCATGTCGGTGTGGCGGTCGTACTTGGGCTGCATGGCACGGCGGCCGCCCATGATGGAGTCGGTCGCGCCGTAGTGCGTGACGATGGTCGGACGCTCGAGCGCGCCGGCCGCCGGGAACACGTAGTCGGAGAACAGCGCCGTCGGGGTCATCCAGTAGTCGACGGTCACCAGGAACTCGCACTTCTTCAGGGCGGCGAGCGTCATCTTGGCGTCGCCGTAGGAGTTCACCGGGTTCGTGGCGTTCACGATGAGCGCGCGCACCTGGTAGGGGTCGCCCGTGAGGATGGCCTTGAACACGCTGGGGCCGTGGGCCTCGCAGAACCACTCGGCGGGCAGGGTCTTGCCCCACGTACGTTTCGCGTTGTCGGAGATGAGCTGGTAGCCGGGCCAAGAGGTGAGCTTGAACTTGTTAGAGCCGATCTGCTTGGCCTTCTGCTCTTCGGGCAGGCACTCGTTGGCTTCCATCTCCTCGTCGGTGAGAAAGCCCAGCGAAGGCCCGGGCATGCCGTCGCCGCCGGGAACGTCCAGGTTGCCGCAGATGGCGCGGATGAGGGCGATGGCGTGGCTGCCGGTGGTGGAGGCGCGGCCAATCTGGTCCCACGTGCAACCCCACTGGATGCAGCCGGGGCGGTTCGTGGCGTACATGCGAGCGGCCTGACGGATCTGGTCGGCGTCGAGCCAGGTGATGGGAGCAGCCCATTCGGGCGTGTACTCCTTCACGTGTGCCTTGAGCTCTTCGAAGCCGTCGCACCACTGGTTCACGAAGTCGAAGTCATACAGGCCCTCGTAGATGATGGTGCGCAGCATGGCCAGCGCCAGCGCCGCGTCGGTGCCGGGGCGCAGGGGCAGCCACAGGTCGGCCTTGGAGGCCGTCTCGGAATAGCGGGGGTCGACGACGATGATCTTCAGGCCGGCCTTCTGCAGGTCGGTGTAGCCGTTCATGCCGCCCAGCGTGGAGGCGCCCGGGTTCATGCCCCAAAGTATCAGGCACTTCGCGGCGCCCAGGTCGGTCTCGAAGGGCGACCAGCCGGCCACGCAGGTTTCCGCCATGAACGTGGGGATCCAGCACAGCAGCGCGTTGTGGAAGCCGTTCGGCGTGCCGAACTGGTTGAGGAAGCGGCGGCGCGCCCAGTCGTCGGTGCGCGTCGTGCCGCCCGCAGAGGCCACGGCCTCGGCGCCGCTTTCGGCCTTGATCTGGTTGAGCCTGTCGGCCACTTCCTGAATAGCCTGGTCGTACGGGATCTGCTCCCACTTGCCCTCGCCCTTTTCGCCCACGCGCTTGAGCGCATGGTTGATGCGGGCGGGATGGTTGACATGCAGCAGCGCGCTCGTGCCGCGGCAGCACAGGCCGCCTTGGCTGGAGTAATCAGGATCGCCTTCGATCTTGATCACATCGCCATCCTTAACGTAGGCGAGCACGCCGCAGTTAGCATGGCAGAAATAGCAGAGCGACTTGACCATCGTGACGCCGTCTTGATGGATATCGACCTCGGTCGACACGGTGTCGGGGGCCATGAGGCCCTTGAGGCCGTGCGACGTCTTGGAAATCTCCGTCATCTACCTTCCCCTCTTCTTCTCTCGTCCAACAGTGCCGTTCTCATGATGTCTCTCTCTTCGGTGGTGCTTACCCGATGCGCGATGTTCTCGCATTCCGCGAACGTACGCAGGCAGTGTATATAAAGGAGGGCCTTCCGCGCATCGCACGAGGAGTTGTAAACTCCTTCGGCAGACAAGCCGGATGGTACTAATCCGTCAGGCCTCCTTTTCGCCCGACCCGCTCGTCGGAGCATCCTCGCCGTTCGGCGACGTGCCCCTGGCGGCGGCCTTGGCGCCACGCCCCCTGCAGGTAGCTTCGCTTCCGCCTTCGATCCGCGCACGGCGCGGCCTCGCGTGTGGTTTCGCAGCGCACCCCCCGGCCCCGCTCGCCCACGATCGGTCGAACCGCGTCCACCCTGGCGCCCGGCGCGGCCGAAACCCGACGCGCACCAGTAGTAGACCGAATCATCTAGTTGATTATAGCCATTGACGGAGCAAGCCGCCACCGAGGGCGGAGGTTTTCCGGTAAAGGGCATGCACGGCCGCGAAGGGTCGCGCGGGCGTGGGCGGGCAGACCCGGAACCGTTTGCTATAATCGGAAGCGAAAAGCACCCCGCCCCACACGCCGATCGGCAGACACATGGAGGGCAGCGTGCGAGACGGGCCACAGAGGCGAGTGCGAAAGACCCGCAGGAAGGCAGGAAGGCTTATGGCCACGCAGCACACGTTCACGTTCATGGGGACCGGAGCCGGATGCGGCGTGCCGGCGTTCTTCTGCGACTGCCCGGCGTGCAACGAGGCGCGCCAGGACCCGCGGGCACGGCGCGGCGACTGCGGCGTCATGGTGCGCGGCGAACGCACCTTGCTCATCGACACGCCTCCCGACCTGCGACATCAGCTGCTGCGCGAGGACGTGCGCACGGTGGACCGGCTGCTGTACACCCATGCCCACTTCGACCATCTGGGCGGCCTGGGAGAGTTGGAGTACCTGGTGCAGCTGGTGTCGAAGGCGGTGCTTCCCACCTACGGCAGCGCCGACGCGCTCGACGGGGTGAAGACGGAGTTCCACTACATGACGTACTGCCTGGACCTGCACGAGCTGGCGCCGTTCGAGACGCTGGAGTTCGACGGCGCGTCCTACACCGCGCTGCCCGTCACGCATGCGCCTGGCACGTACGGCTACCTCATCGAGACGCCGGCCACGCGCCTGTTCTACGCGTCCGACACCGGCAAGCTGCCCGAAGCCACCGCAGAACGCGTGCGCGGCGTGGACGTGATGGCGCTGGACGCCACGTTCTGGAAGCGGAACTGGTCGCCCGACGCGCACCACAGCGTGCAGGA
>HHCFC01400__coassemble_1744_pt1 | contig 16910 bp, 16 predicted proteins | sample HHCFC01400__metabat2_high_PE_058 | metagenome-assembled genome bin HHCFC01400 | reverse complement strand
CCGTGAGCCTGCCGAACGGATCGGGCAAGACCGTCCGCGTGGCCGTGTTCGCCGAGGGCGAAGCCGCCCGTGCGGCCGAAGAGGCCGGCGCCGACATCGTCGGCACCGACGAGCTGATGGCGCAGGTCCAGGCCGGCGAGTTCAACTTCGACGCCGCCGTTGCCACGCCCGATCAGATGGGTAAGGTGGGACGCCTGGGCAAGATCCTCGGTCCCCGCGGCCTCATGCCGAACCCGAAGCTGGGTACCGTCACCAACGACGTGGCGAAGGCGATCAACGAGCTCAAGGGCGGCCGCGTGGAATACCGTGCCGACCGCTACGGCATCGCGCATGTCATCATCGGCAAGGTGAGCTTTACGCCCGAGCAGCTGGTCGAGAACTACGGCGCGGTGTACGACGAGATCCTGCGCATGAAGCCGTCGGCGGCCAAGGGCAAGTACGTGAAGTCCATCACCGTGGCTTCCACCATGAGCCCGGGCGTCAAGGTGGACTCTTCCGTGACGCGCAATTACACGGAAACCGAGTAGCCTTCGGCCACGACACCTCGAAGGCTTTCACGCGAGGCATTGGCCGCACGCTCTGGAGCACCGCGCAGGCTTGTCGGCCGAGGATGCGCTCGGGGACGTTCTGCAAAGCATCGACCGCCGACCCGACACGGCGGCCCCTCGAGTCAGAATGGCTTTTTGGCCAGGCAAGGCAGGGAAGTTGGAGAAAGGGATCTTCGGATCCCTTTCTTTTTGGATTTTAATGTGATATCATATTTATATCAACAAGGCCGATCGATCGCTGGACTTTCGATCGGCATCCCGTTTAAGGAGGAACCGTCATGTCTGTTCGCGAAGTGTCCCGGCCCGAGGGATCGGCAAGCGTCGAAAGGACCGTCCACGCACGGAGCGGCTGGCCGATGCTGCTGCTGACCGCCGTCGCGACCGCCGTGCTCGTCACGGCCATCGTCGCTGGCGCCATGATGATGCCTCCCGACGAGATGCCCGTCACCACTGCCGCGCAGACGCTGGGCGTCGTGCTGTTGGTGGTGGGGATCGTCGGCGTGTGCGTGGTGCCGTTGCTGTTGCTCATGGGCTTCTTCACCATCCAGCCGAATCAGGCGCGCGTTCTCATCCTGTTCGGTGACTACAAGGGCACGGTCCGCGACGAGGGCTTCCATTGGGCGAATCCCTTTCTTTCCCGGTCGGCTGGCACGACGGTCGACGCGGAAAGCGGCAAGAACGTGCCCATCTCCACGAAGGTGTCGCTGCGCGCCCGCACGTACAATGGCGAGCATCTGAAGGTGAACGACAAGTGTGGCAATCCCATCGAGATCGCCGACGTCATTGTGTGGCGCGTGGAGAACACGGCGAAGGCGCTCTTCGACGTGGACGACTACAACACCTACGTGCACACGCAGAGCGAGACTGCGTTGCGCCATGTGGCCACCACCTACGCCTACGACCAGATGCCCGGCGCGGAGGACGACGAGATCACGCTCCGCAGCAACATCGAGGAAGTGTCCGCCGCCCTCAAGGAGGAACTGGCCGTGCGCCTGGAGAAGGCCGGCGTCGTGATCGACGACGCGCGTCTCACGCATCTGGCCTACGCGCCCGAGATAGCCCAGGCGATGCTGCGCCGCCAGCAGGCCGACGCCGTCATCGCCGCCCGAGAGAAGATCGTGCAGGGCGCCGTGGGGATGGTGGAGATGGCGCTTTCCGAGCTTTCGGCGAAGAACGTGGTAGACTTGGACGACGAACGCAAAGCCGCCATGGTCTCGAACCTCATGGTGGTCCTGTGCGGCGAATCCGACGCGCAGCCCGTGCTGAACACGGGCACGCTGTACCAGTAAGAAGGAGGCGGCCGCCGAGCCAAGGGTCCGGCGGCCGCACGAGCCATGGCCAAACGCAAACAATACCCGCTGCGCATCGACCCGGCCGTCTGGGAGGCGGTCGAACGGTGGGCCGCCGACGACCTGCGGAGCGTGAACGCCCAGGTGGAGTTCATCCTGCGCCGCGCGCTTAAGGATGCGGGCCGCCTGAAGGGGCCTGCAGGGGGCGAGGCTGGCAGCGATGCTGGCGGGGAAGGCGCGGATGCGGCGGACTCCGCTGGCGGGCAAGAATAAAATAGCGGCCGCAGGAAAGGGATCCTGCGGCCGCCGTGCGTTTGCGGGTCCGCCGCGTGCAGCCTCGTCGCGTGCAGCGAGGGCGGCTAGGCCATCACGGCTTCGCGCTCGCGCTTGCGGGGCACGCCGCTCTCGATGCCTTGCTTGCGGCCCAGCTTCGTGTTGTCTTCCTTGCGGTCGCGCAGGGCGGGCACGGCGCTTTCGGCATCCTCGAACCGGTAGTCCTCGCCGTCCTTCTTGATGGCCTCGTTGATGACGCGGTGGCTCGGCACGTCCTGGGTGCGCCCGTTGATGTGCTCGTTCCAGGCGAAGAAATGGTAGTCGGAGGGAATGTCGTCGATGTCGGCGAACTCCTCGTTCTCGGCCGTGAGCGTGACCTGGCTGGCCAGCACTTCGCGGACGTAGTCCTTCGTGGGCTGGAACTTCAGCAGCTCGGGGAACTCGCCATCGGGAATGACCTCCTGCCACTCCGTGCCCTCGTACTTCTTCAGCAGGTCAACGGCCATGTGCAGGTGCAGCACCTCCTGCTCGAAGTGCTCTTCCCAGATCTTCTTGACGTAGCGGTCCACTTCCGTCTCGTAGAACGAATAGTACAGGTAGCACTCCTGGTACTCGTGGAGCAGCAGGTTCTCCAGCCACGTGAGCGTGGGGTCGAGCAGGGCGCCGTAATGGGTGACGTGCTCTTCCTCCACCATGCCGATCTCCTGGTACAGGTCGCGGCCGGCGCCTTCGGGCACCGTGTTGCCCAGGTTCATGTAGAAGTTCATGGTCTGCTGCTCGGCCGCCGTCAGGATCATGGCGCCCAGCGTGGTGCGGATGTCGGCCGTCTTGGCGTTGCGAGGCATGCGCACGGCGTCGGAGGGGTGGCGGTGATGGGCGATGGTCGGACGGCCCGGCGTGAACTCGATGGTGTCGCGCGTGAGCTTGTGGGCAGGAATGTCCTCGTCGATCTTCAGCAGGTTGGCGTAGCGGTACAGATGGTCGAAGTCCTCCAGCAGGGCGAAGTCCATGCAGGCCTTCGAATACTCGTCGGGCTCGTGCATGGCCAGCCATGCCGTCAGGTCGACGGCCAGCTGCTCGTAGCCGATGGTCAGCTCGAGCGTCGTCTCGTTGCTGGGGGACAGCCAGTTGACGTGCTTCTGCTGCATCTGTTCCATGCGGCGGCAGAGAGCGATCTCGCGGCGCAGGTCGTTGTCCTCGCAATGGCGATGGAAGTCGTGGCCGAACAGGGCCGCCTCCACCTCGATGCCGTTCATGAGGATGATGCGGGCCTTGGTGTAGGGATCGGCCTCCAGCTTGTCGTAAGGCTTCGCCTCGATGCCCTTCCAATTCTTCATGAGGTCCATGTAGGATTTCTTGGGTTTTTGCTCGAACGGGTTCATGCTTCCTCCTGCTTCTGCGGTTGCTGACAGGGTTCCTGCAGGCGCCGCCACGGGCGCCGCCGGACGTGACGCTTCGCCTCATGCTAGCAAGCGGGAACGGGGCGCTGCGGCCCGGTTTTTCGTCGTTGCCGATGCGTGCCAAGGCCGTTACGCGTACGGGAGCCGTGCCCCGTGCAGCCGCCGCGCAGCCTTCCTACAGCCGCTCTGCAGCCTCCCCGCATCCTCCCCGCTTGGAGCGGCCGTGCGCCGCAGTCCTTCGTGCGGAAGCCGTGCCTGCCTTCAATTCACGATTGCGCTCGGTACAACTCTGCTACAATGGGGGTCAGCAAAGGCGAAGCGAATGCAAGGCTCAGGAGGCGAGAACACATGGCGCGGCCTATGACCTGCCCCGCATGCGGGGCGACCGATTTGGACGTATGCCGCTACGACTCCATGATGGTGCTGCGCGCCGACCTTGCCTTCTTCACGCTGCGCTGCCCCCAATGCGGCACGAAGGTGTCCGCCCTGCAGCCCATACCGCTGGCCCTGCGCGAAGAGGTCCGTTTCGCGGCCATCGAAGTGGGCGCCGGCATGGGACGGGACTGACGTGCCCGACGTGTCCACGTCGGACTTCGCGGGCCCAGGGCGTGCCTTCGCCTTGCGCGATGCGAGCGCCGCGCGGTGCGCGGCCGGAAAAGGAACTCCATGCTGAACGACATCTATCAAAACCTCGACCCGGTGCTGTTCTCGCTGGGGCCGGTGACCGTGCGCTGGTACGGCGTCGCCTACGTGCTGGGATTCGTGTGCGCCGCGCTGGTCATCTGGCGCGTGGCGCGCCGCTGGCGCGTGCGGGTGGACGCCGACGCGCTGCTCACCATCATGTTCTGCGTCATCATCGGCGTCATCGTGGGAGGCCGGCTGGGCTACGTGCTGTTCTACGGCAACGGCTACTATTTCAGCCATCCGCTGGAGGTGTTCGCCTTCAACCATGGCGGCATGAGCTTCCACGGGGGGCTCGTCGGCGCGCTGCTCTCGGGCATCGTGGCGGCGAGGCTCACGCGCATACCGTACCTCACGCTGGCCGACCTGGGCTGCATCGCGGCGCCCATCGGGCTGTTCTTCGGACGCTGCGCGAACTTCGTGAACGGCGAGCTGTGGGGCGCACCCACCGACGCACCCTGGGGCGTCGTGTTCGGCGGGGCCGCCGGCATGATGCCGCGGCATCCTTCGCAGCTCTACGAGGCGCTGCTGGAAGGCGTCGTGCTGTTTTTGGTGCTGTATCTGCTTTCGCGCAAGCGCCCGCCACGACCGCGCGGCACGTTTTTGGGCACGTTCCTCATCCTGTACGGCACGTTCCGCTTCCTGATGGAGTTCGTGCGCGAGCCCGACGTGCAGCTGGGGTACCTGTGGGGCGGTTGGTTGACCATGGGCCAGCTCCTGTCCGTGCCGCTGATCCTGGTGGGCGTCGGCGTGTTCGTCTATGCCCTGGTGACGAAGAAGCCGCAGGAGGGTCTTGCGGAGCCGTCGCAGGAGCAGTGACGAACGGCGCGGCCGGACCGAATCGCGTCCGGCGTGGCAGGTCAGACATCTCCGGTTCGAGAGGCAAGGAGGCCTTCATGGGATTTTTCGACAGTGCGCAGGAAGTGCTCGACAAGGGCGTTTCGGCGGCGAAGGGCGCGGTGTCCGGCGTGGCGGTCGAGCAGCAGGCGTTCATGAAGGGCTTCGTGCGCCTGTGCAACGACGGCTGGAACCAGGGATGGCACGAGCGCAACGGCGGCAACCTGACGTACCGCATGACGCCGGAAGAGGTTTCGTCATGCCGGACGTTCTTTTATGACGCTCCCAGCTCTTGGGTGGCCTTGGGCGTGCAGGCCGACGATCTGCGTGGCGAGTTCTTCGCCGTGACGGGGTCGGGGACGCACCTGCACAACGTGGCGCTCGATCCCGACCGCAATGTGGGCATCGTGGAGATCAACTCCGCAGGCGACGCCTGGCGCATCGTGTGGGGGCTCAAGGGCGGCGGCGTGCCTACGAGCGAGTTTCCCAGCCACTTTCTATGCCATGCCGTGCGCAAGCGCGTCACGAATGGTGCGAACCGCGTGGTCTACCACGTCCATCCGACGGCCATAGGGGCATGCACGCTCGTGCTGCCTGCCGATGCGCGCGTCGTGACCCGGGCTCTCTGGAAGTCCCTGACCGAAGGGGTCATCGCCTTTCCGGCCGGAGTCGGCGTCCTGCCGTGGATGGTGCCGGGCAGCTCCGAGCTGGCGCAGGCCACCAGCAGGCAGATGGAGACGTTCGAGGCGGTGGTGTGGGCGCAGCACGGCCTCATGTGCGCCGGGGCCGACTTCGACGCGACGTTCGGCCTCGTGCAGGCCGTGGAGAAGGCGGCGGACGTCTACGTGCGCGCGCGTTCCATGGGCGGCGGGGGAGAGCCGACCCACGTGATCTCCGACGAAGGCATCCGCGCGACTGCGGCCGCCTACCGTCTCCCGGTGAACGAGGCGTTTCTGGACTGACTTGTCGCCGGGGACCGGGCGGGCCTGGGATGCCAGGCGACTTTCGGGCACTGGCCGTCCAGCCGGACGGGCCTGGCGATCTCCGGGGCGCTGGCCGTCCAGCCCGGGTGCCCTGACAGCCTGTCGGGTCAGGCGGCAGGCTGGCGGGCTGCGGTCGAATTTGCCCTGATTGGGCGCAGACGCTTGCATTCGGGCGGGCTTGTGATAACATTAACAAGCTTGTCTTCGCCTTGGTCGGAAACCAAGGCTCACTTGAAGGAGAACCAGACATGAAACAAGGGATCCATCCGGAGTACATGGAATGCACCGTGAAGTGCAGCTGCGGCAACACGTTCACGACGCGTTCCACCAAGCCCGAGCTCAAGGTCGACATCTGCAACGCCTGCCATCCGTTCTACACGGGCCAGCAGAAGTTCGTCGACACGGGCGGACGCGTCCAGCGCTTCGCCGACAAGTTCGGATCGGCGAAGGACATCGTCGCCGAGCGCGAGGCTGCCAAGAAGGCCGCCCGTGCCGCCGCCATCGCCGAAGCCGAGGCCAAGAGGAAGGCCGAGCGCGAGGCCAAGGCCGCCGAGAAGGCCAAGCGTGCCGAAGAGTTCGCCAAGAAGGCCGAGCGCGAGGCCGCCGAGGCCGCCGAAGCCGAGGCTGCGGCTGCCGAGGCCGCCGAGAGCGACGCCGCCGAGGCTGCGGCCGCCCTCGAGGTGGAGACGCCCGCCGAGGCTTCTGCCGAGGAGCCGGCTGCCGAGTAGCCGCAGCCCGTTTCCGTCCGGAACGCGAAGGGCGCAGGCGCTTCGTCTGGAATAGGCCTCGGAAGCCGGACGGTCGGAAACAAGGCCCGAACGGGACGAAGGCACCCGGAAGAATCGCTCTTCCGGGTGCCTTTTCGTTGGGCGTTCTTTTGCCTTCCTGCAGCCGACGTTCATGGGGCATGCGGTATGGCGGGCCGATGCCGCATGCGTGCGGCATCGGCGCTGGAAAGCGCTAGCGCTTGGGCAGCGCGTTAGCCATCAGTTCGTCGAACTCGGACTGCGAGAGGTCGTAGCCGTAGAACGTCTGGAAGCATGCGGCCACCGTCTCGTACAGGTCGTCGTCGTATGCGTCGGGATAGAGCAGGCGCGGCAGCCATTGCATGCCCATGACCTGATTGATGGTGGGCGGGTTGTTGAGCCAGCACCAGGGTTCGCTGGGCACTTCGTAGACCTGTCCCGACTTGACGGCGGCGATGTCGGCCCATGGTCGTCGGCCACGGTGTCGTAGATGCTGTCCTTCTGGAACAGGATGATTTCAGGATCCCACAGGGCTATCTGCTCGAGGCTCACCTCGTTGCCCGTGCCCTTGCCGGAAGGCTCGTCGATGACGGCCACGTTGTTGGCCACCATGTCGAGCACCTGCCCTTGATAGGAGTCCTTCGCGATGGCGTTCGTTCCCGCATCGCCCAGAAGGTATGCCACGTTCGCGCGCTCGCTTTCGGGAATGCCGGCCATCACCTGCTGCGTCTCTTCGTAGGCGGCGCGGCAGTAGTCGGCGAGTTCCTGCCCGCGGTCTTCCATGCCCAGCAGTTCGCCAAGCATCTCGTAGGCGGCGCCGTAGTCCTCGAGCTTCGTTTCGATGAATACGCAGGGAATGCCCAACTGCTCCTGCAGGGCATCCAGATCCTCCGCGATGCCGTCTTTGATCTCGCCGGTGTCGATGAGTATCTGGGCACCTGCGGCGGCCACGGCCTCCTTGTTGAGGTCGCCCTTGGCCCCGAAGGCGGCGCCGAACACGGGCAGGTCGGCGTATTCCTGGCCCACGTACTTCGCCAAGGAATCGTCGAGCTCCTGCGAGATGCCCACCAGCTTGTCGGGTGCCATGGTCAGAAGCACCTGCGTGGCGGTGTGGCCGGACGGGGCCACGCGGTCGATCTGCTCCGGCACCTCCACCGTCCGGCCCACCGAGTCGGTGAACGTGCGCGTGGCGGCTTCGTCTTTGGCGCTTTGGGTGGCGGGCGCGTCCTCGCTCTTTGCACCGTCGTTCCCGCAGCCGGCCATGGGGAGCGCTAGCCCCAGGCAGAGCGCCGCCGCGCATCCCGCAACGAACGCCCTGCGCGTGAACGTCGGGCGGGTCGCCTTCGTTTTCCTGCCGATCGAAACCATCCTCACGGTTTCCCTCCCTTTCCTTCGCACTTTCCGCCCGATGCCGCCTTCCGGCCTCGGGCGGCACCTACCGTTCTATCTCGCGTATGGGCACGCAGACGCGCACCTTGTCGCCATACAGGGAATTCACTTCCACATCGACCCCGTAGATGGCGCTCACGAGCTCCTTCGTGATGACGTCCTTGGGGTCGCCGAAAGCGAGCACGCGCCCGTCGGCGATGACGAGCGTCTTGTCGGAATACAGGAACGCCTGGTCGGGCTGATGGGTCGATTGCACGATGGACATGCCCTCGCGTGCGAGCTGGCGCACGCACGAAAGCACGCGCACGGTATTGCCGTAGTCGAGCGCGCTCGTGGGCTCGTCCATGATGATGGTGCGGGCGTCCTGCGCGATGGCGCGGGCGATGAGCACGAGCTGCTGCTCGCCGCCGGAGATCTGGGTGTAGGGGCGGTGGCCCAAGTGCGCGATGCCCACGCGTTCGAGCGCTTCCCATGCGCGGTCGAGGTGGCGCCGCTTCGGCGTGCCGAACAGCCCTATGTTGCCGCCGGCGCTCATGAGCACCACGTCGATCACCTCGTAGTTGTACACGGGGGCGTGCGACTGGGGGATGTAGGCGATCTCGCGCGCGCGGTCGCGCACGGAAAGGGCGCGCAGGTCGTGCCCGTTCACGCGGATGCTGCCCGTCCAGTTGCCGTTCAGGCAGAGGATGCAGCGGAACAGGGTGGACTTTCCCACGCCGTTGGGGCCGAGCACGTTCACGAGCGTGTTGTCCGGGATGTGGAAGGTGAGGTCGCGCAGCACCACGTGGGAGCCGTAGGAGAAGCTCACCCGTTCGACGTCGATGCTCATTGCTGCTTCTTTCGCGTGATGAGGTAGAGGAAGAACGGCGCGCCCACGAAAGCGGTGAGGATGCCGATGGGTATCTCGGAGGTGGTGGCAAGGCGGGCGATGTCGTCCACCAGCAGCAGGAAGCCTGCGCCCATGAGCATGCTTGCAGGCATGAGTTTGCGGTAGTCGCAGCCTACCAGCATGCGGCACAGATGAGGGATGACGAGCCCCACCCAGCCGATCATGCCCGAGACCGCCACGCTGGAGGCCGTGACGAGCGTGGCCGCGGCGATGACGACGATGCGTGTCCGCCGCGCGTTCACCCCCATGGTGGCGGCCTCGTCGTCGCCCATGGTGAGGATGTTGATGCGCCAGCGCAAGGCGAACAGGACCGCGAGCCCCGCCGCCATGGGCACGGCGGCCATCTGGACGTCGGCGGTCTTGGCGCCGGTAAGGCTGCCCATGAGCCAGTACGTGATGTCGGCCAGCTCGCCGTTGGCGGGATCGGCCACCAGCTTGGTGTAGGACACGCCGGCCGAGAACAGGGAGCTCACCATGACGCCTGCGAGCACGACCACCATGAGGTGGTTTCCTTTCGCACGGGCGCCCACCAGAAGCACCAGCAGCACGGCCACGATGGAAAAAGCGAAGGCCGAGGCCGAGACGCCGAACGCCGCCGCGCCGAGAAGGATGGCGATGGCCGCGCCGAACGCCGCGCCCTGCGAGGCGCCCAGGATGTCGGGCGAGACGAGCGGGTTCTGGAACGTGCCCTGGAACGCTGCGCCCGCCGCAGCAAGGCTGCAGCCTACCATGAGGCCGAGCAGGATGCGTGGCAGGCGCACGTTGAAGAAGAGCGTCGCCTGCTGGTCGGTCCAGAATGCGTCGAGAGGGAAGAGGCGCGAGACCAGCATGCCCAGCGCCTCGTCCGGGGAGATGGGATAGCGCCCGAGCATGAGCGAAGCCACGACGGCCGCGACGACGAAGACGACGAGCCCGATGATGACGAGCCGGGCGTGACGCGTCGCCGCGCTCGAAGACGTGCGACCCGGGCACGCCGGGCAGCCCTTGCCCGGTGCGCTCTGTGGGGAGGGCGCCGCCGGGGCCGGCTGGCCGTGGGGGCTGGTAGGCGCGGCCGGCGCTTGCGCGGCGGAGGGGGCGGTGGCGCGTGTGGCCGATGCCTCTGTGGCGGCCGGCGTTGCCGGCACCCCTGAAGCGGCCGCGCCAGCCGCCGCAGAGGCGTGCGTTGCCGGCGCTTGAACAAGGTAGGGATCCCTACCTTGTTCTCTTCCCTCCACAAGGGAAGAGAACAAGGTTCCTTCCCTGCTGTTCTTTTTGGACGAACTCCCCATGCTCCTCCAATTAGCTTCATTTGAAGATAAATCATGAACGAGTATATACAAAAACGAAATTATACTCAATAGGAATTGTTTTAAAATGAGATATAAATAACCGAACGGGACGGGGCCGCCGTGCTATACTCGGGCGAAAGGAAGTCGGGCGCCGGAGGGCGCATGCGCGAAAGGAGCGGCAAGGATGGGGTGCGCTGAAAAGGACTGCTACACGGCCTTTGCGAAGGACGACGACCTCTCGTTTCCGGGAACCGAGGGCCACGGCACGCCGTGGAAGTTCTACAACCATCTGATCGGGCATGTTCCCGAAGACGTCATGGTCACCGACTACTGTCTGGGCACGCACTGGTCCTACGTGGAGGCCACGTGCGGCATGGGCGTCGCCTTCACGACCAAAGGCGGCGCGAAGCGCCGGCATTCCCAGGACCTGCGCGGCATGCCGCTGCGTTCGGTGGCACAGCTGGCGAAGTCGTGGTGCTTCGAAGAGGCGTCGCTCGGCGTGGCGGCGCTCAACGCGTGGTACGCGCGCCCCGAACTGTTGGATCCGCTGGGCGCGACGTACGACGAGCCGGTCGAGTTGCCTGACGGGACCGTGCGCAAGATGGACGCCTTCGAGCTGTGCCGTCCTCGCATCGAGGCGCGCGGAGGCACGGCGAACGTCGTGGTGGTGGGGCATTTCCCGCATGTCGACCGCATCCAGGAGTACGCCCGCCTCACCGTGCTGGAGCGCAATTGCTCTCAACCGCTCGACACGCCCGACCCGGCGTGCGAATACGTGTTGCCGCAGGCCGACTTCGCGTTCGTGACGGGCGTCACCATCATCAACAAGACGGCGCCGCGCCTGCTCGACCTCGCCAAGAACGCCACGACCGTGTTCGTGGGCCCCTCGGTGGTCATGTCGCCGTTCCTGTTCGACTGGGGCGTCGAGATGCTGGCGGGCAGCGTGGTGGCCGATCCGGACAAGGCGCGCTTCGCGGTGAAGAACGGCGCGGGCGCGTTCTTCGGCGAGGCGCTGCAGATGGCCTCGCTCGTGCGCGCGGGCGCATGAGGAACTCGCCCCTCTCTGCGCAGGTGCGGCGTGACATGCGGCCACTCGGAGCCGAAAGGTGGGGATTAGCTTGCTGTTCCTGCTGACAGGCGAGGTCCAGAGCGGCAAGACGCGCTGGCTCTGCCAGGTCGTCGACGACCTGGCGCGCAGCGGCGTGCCGTGCGCGGGCGTGCTCGCTCCTGGCGTGTGGCATGGGACCGAAGAGCCGGGGCGTTTCGAGAAGCGCGGGATAGACAACGTGCTTCTGCCGGGCGGCGAGCGCGTCCCGTTCGCCCGCAGGAACGACCTGGCGCAGGCGGCGGGCTCTTTCGACCCGGAAAGCCAGAGCGCCCGTGCCCGGCTTGCCTGGCACATCGCCGACGAAGCCCTCGCGAGGGTGAACGCGCACTTCGAAGGCTTGGCGAGGGCAGGTGACACCCCGGACGAGACGGGAGCGCCCGACGCGCCCTGGAGCCCGTCGCTTTTGGTGGTGGACGAGCTCGGGCGGCTGGAGCTCATGGAGGGTGGTGGGCTCACGGCGGCGCTTGCCCTGTTGGAACGGGGTCCGTCGCCGTGCTTTCCCCATGCGCTCGCCGTCGTGCGCCCCTGGCTGGCAGACACGGCGGAGGGGCTTCTGAGCGAGACATGGGGCGAAGCCGTGCGCATCGCCGCCGGAGAAGAGGCCCGCCGCCGGCTTTTTGCCGCTTTCGGCCTTGCTTCTGCTATTGATAATGAGTATCATTAGTAAAGAGACACTCGCGAGGCAGAGACTGCGCGCGGCAAAGCGGCCGGACCCGCAGCCGCGGCGCGCACGGCCGAAGACGGAAGCATGCGCGCAGGCGCGGCTCGGAAAGGCGTTCCCATGATGGACAACACGGCGTTCCATACCCTGAGCTACGGGCTCTACATCGTCGCCTCGAAGGCGGAAGACGGCGCGGCAGGCTGCGTGGTCAACACGTTTCAGCAGGTGACATCGACGCCTTTGCAGGTGAGCGTGGCGCTCAACAAGGAAAACGCCACGACGGGCACCGTCCGCGCGGCCGGACGCTTCACGGCGGCGTGTCTGACCCAAAGCGCCGGCATGGAGCTCATCGGCACCTTCGGCTTCCGTAGCAGCAAGGACCTCGACAAGTTCGCGACCTGCGAGACGGCGTTCGATGCGTCGGGGATGCCCTACGTGGCCGAGCAGGCGTGCGCGCGCTTCTCGGCGCGCGTGGTGCAGGAGGTGGATCTGGGCACGCACGTCCTGTTCGTGGGCGAGGTGGAGGAAGCGGAGCGCCTCTGTGCCGAGGCGCCCATGACGTACGCCTACTATCATCAGGTCAAAGGAGGCAAGACGCCGCCCAAGGCGTCCAGCTACCTTCCGGGCGAGGACGCGCCCACGCCGACGTCGGCCGGCGCGGGGCCTTCGGCGGAAAAGGCAGCCGCGCCGGAAAAGGCGGAGTCCGCCTCGGCGCCGCAGTACGCCTGGCGCTGCACGGTATGCGGCCATCTGGTGCACGAGAACGAGCTTCCGGACGGCTTCGTGTGCCCCGTCTGCGGCGTGGGCAAGGAGATGTTCGAGCGCGTCGCCCTCTAGGGAGGCTCGCCTCGCTGCAGGCGCCTGCTGGCCGCCCTACTTGTCCCAGGCGAGAAATGCCCAGGTGACGGTACGGGGATCGCGGAGGCGCAAGGCGCGTTCGGGCACGCCCTTCCTGTCGGGCAGGCCGGCGCGCTCGTTTTCGACCAGCTGGCCTTCCAGCCAGGGGCGCAGGCGCGCCAGCGCGGCGTCGCGCTCGGCGCGCGGCACGAACGCCGCGGAGTCCTCCACCATGCGCCCCAGGTCCTCGCAGGCCTCGTCCAGCGAGTCGAAGGTGTCCGACCGCGTGCTTTCGATGTAGGCCGCTTCGGCCTTGATGCCGCGGGCGGCCAGGATGTTGAAGGCGTACAGGTAGTCGCGCCCCAGCACGCTCTGCAGCCCGATGGCCTGCAGCACGCGCTCGTCGGTGCGGGGGGAGGACCCCGTTGCCAGCGTGATGCACACGCGGCGGCGCGCCACGTCGGTCAGGCGCAGCAGCGCCTCTTCCAGGTCGGCCACGGCGATTGAGCGCGAGGCCACGCACACGTCGGCCGACTCCGGTCCCACGCCGCAGGCAGCCCAGTCGTCCTCCCAGCTCATCTGCTTGGGGAACACGGACGTGACGCCGTGCGCGTCCAGTTCCTCCCGCAGCACGCCCAGCATGCCGGCCGAGAAGTCGGCGGCCACCACCGTGTGCCCCGCCTGTCCGAGCGGCACGGAGAGCGCGCCGGTGCCGCAGCCCATGTCGAACACCGTCTCGCCCGGCAGGATGCGTGCCAGCTCCAGAAAGCGCTCCACGTACGGGTTCGGCGCGTCCTTGGTGCCGAAGGTGGCCGAGCGCTTGTCCCAGTACGTCGCGTCGTCCGCGTGGCGCCGGGCCTTCTGCAGCTCCTTCCATTCGGCGTTCCAGTCGCGGGTGGTCAGCAGCGGCTCGAAGGGCTGCTGCGCGGCGGCGGGCTCGGGCTCGGGGGACGGGGCGGCAGCGCCGGCGGCGTGCCCCGCCTGCGCGTCAGGCGTCGCTGTGCCAGCTATGGGAGCCGCGGACGCCGCAGGCGGGCAGACGGCGTCGTGGGACTCGGCGGACGGGACCGTAGGTGTGGTGTTTTCTGTCATGGCAGGCCTTTCGCTGGGAGGCGGCGTTTCTTCAGGTACTATACTAGACGAACGGGAAGACTTTCGAGAGCGCACGCCAAATTATAGCGATTTGAGGAGTATTTGTCTCATGCATGTCGAATTGCTCTACCACACGCCCGACCCCGAGCGCGCCATCGCCACGGCGGCGCGCCTGTGCTACGCGCCCGTCGGCGCGGCCGAGCTCATGGAGACGATGCCCGAGGAGCGCGTGAGAAGCGTGCTGTCCACCATCATGGGCAGCGGCCACTTCTCCGCGCTCGAGCACGCCAGCTACACGTTCGCCGTCGACGGCGTGTCGCGCGCGCTCACGCACCAGCTCGTGCGCCATCGCATCGCCAGCTTCAACCAGCAGAGCCAGCGCTACGTGAGGTTCACGGACGGCCTGGCCACGGTGAAGCCCGAGAGCGTCGCAGCGAGCGAAGAGACGAGCACGGTGTTCGACGAAGCCATCGAGGCCGCCATCGCCGCCTACGAGAAGCTGCTGGCCGCCGGCGTGCCCGCCGAGGATGCGCGCTACCTCTTGCCCAACGCGGCCGAGACGAAGATCGTCATCACCATGAACGTGCGCGAGCTGCTGCACTTCTTCTCCCTGCGCTGCTGCAACCGCGCGCAATGGGAGATCCGCGACATGGCGCACCGCATGCTGGATTTGGCGAAGCCCACGGCGCCGTTCGTGTTCATGGACGCCGGCGCGCCCTGCGTGCGCGGCGCCTGTCCCGAAGGCAAGATGACCTGCGGCCATCCGTTCCCGCATGTGAGCAGGGGCTAGCATGGGGGAAAGCAAGGTGTTCGAGGCCACCGACGCCCCGAAGAAGAGCGACCTTTCGCGGGCGTTCGCCGAGGACGGGGCGCTCAAGACGCATGTGGGAGGCCAGGCGCTCATCGAGGGCGTCATGATGCGGGGCAAGTTCAACTGGGCGGTGGCCGTGCGCGAGCCTTCGGGCGCCGTGTACGTGGAAGAGCACGACCTGGCGTCGGGCAAGAACGTGGACGGATGGCTGCACTGGCCGCTCGTGCGCGGGTGCCGGGCCTTGGTGGAGTCGCTGCTGCTGGGCTTCAAGGCGCTCGAGATCGCGGCGCTGCATGCGTTCGCCGAAGAGGACGACGAAGGGCACGATGTCGCCGCGGCCCCTTCGCCGTCTTCGGGCGCCGCTGCCGACAAGCCGGCGTTCTCCTGGAAAGACGACTTCGGGCGGCCGGACACGGTGATGGACGCGCTGGGGGCGCAGACGTCGCTTCAGGTGGTGTCGGAGCCTGCGGACCCGGCATCGGACGCAGGCGCGCCCGCCGGCCCGGGTGCCCTGACGACGCAGGACGCAGGCGCGCCCGCCGCTGCGGACCGGTCCGAGAAGAAGTCGTTCTTGGACGAAGAGGCCGAGTTCGGCAAGAAGGAAATGGCCGTGTCCATGGTGTTGGGGCTGGTGTTGGGCGTGGTGCTGTTCATCGTGGCGCCGGCGTTCCTCACGAACCTCATCGTGGGGGAGTACGACTCCAACGCGCTTCTGTGGAACGTCGTGGACGGGCTTCTGCGCGTGGCGGTGTTCGTGTTCTACCTGTGGCTCATCGGGCGCATGCAGGACATCAAGCGCATGTTCGGCTATCACGGCGCCGAGCACAAGACCATCCACTGCTACGAGCACGGGCTTCCCCTCACGCCAGAGAACGCGCGCAGCTTCCCGCGCCTGCACGTGCGCTGCGGCACGGCGTTCCTCATCATGGTCATGATCATCGCCATCTTCGTGTACACGGTGGTTCCGCTGAACGCGCTCATCGACGCCTGGGGCGTGCCCGACGGCGCGCCGAAGCTCGCGCTCGTCATAGCGGTGCGCATCGCGCTCATGCCGGTCATCGCCGGCATCTCCTACGAGATCACCGTCAAGTGGGCAGGCAGCCATCCGGAAAACCCCCTGGTGAAGGTCATCCTTTGGCCCGGCATGCAGATGCAGTACCTGACCACGAACGAACCCGACGACAGCATGATCGAATGCGCCATCGCCGCCATGCAGCGCGTGCTGGAGCGCGAAGAGGCGGAAGGCGAGCGCGCGCGTGCCGAAGCCGCCGACGATGCCGAAGCGGCCGCGGACACGTCGCCCGCGGCCGCGTAGACGCCGCTGCCCCCACCGCGCGTGCGGCACGGGGGATGGCATCGGCACGTCCTGCCTGGACGGTGCGTTCCTGGCCGACATCTCCTTTCGGACGTGGCGAATTCTGAGGTTTGTGGGGGCGAGGGCAAAAAAACCTTGCCCCCCCCCCTGACTGATACAATGGCAAACTGCACGCGTCTGACGACACGCGCATGGTTCTGTCCCCGATTCGACCCCGAAAGGTGAGGCCGATGGAGCAACATCCAGCTATCCGCGCGCACGATTTGCGCAAGACCTTCAAGCTTTCCGCAAAGCAGCGCCAATTGGAGCGCAGTCACGAGCGCACGAAGACAGCCGTGGACGGCCTGTCGTTTCAGGTGCAGGCCGGCGAGGTATACGGCCTGCTCGGTCCCAACGGCGCCGGCAAGACGACGACGCTGCGCATGCTGGCGGCCCTGGTGAGGCCCGATTCGGGCGACGCCTTCGTGGAAGGGGTCTCGGTCACGGGCGACGCGATGGGCGTGCGCCGGCGCATAGGGTTCCTCACCAGCGAGCTCAAGCTCGAGGACACGTTCTCGCCCGATTACCTGTTCGACTTCTTCTCCTCTCTGCATCATGTTGACCCTGCTGCGCGCGACGCGCGCAAGCGCGCGTTGTTCGAGCGTTTCGGGATCGACCGCTTCGAGCACACGAAGGTGGCCGACCTGTCCACTGGCATGAAACAGAAGGTCTCTTTGGCGGTGTCGGTGGTGCACGATCCCTCCGTCATCATCTTCGACGAACCCACCAACGGCCTGGACGTGC
>HHCFC01400__coassemble_1732_pt1 | contig 17127 bp, 13 predicted proteins | sample HHCFC01400__metabat2_high_PE_058 | metagenome-assembled genome bin HHCFC01400 | reverse complement strand
CGCGCGACTCCGACGTGGTGGTCATCACGGCCGGCATCGCTCGCAAGCCCGGCATGTCCCGCGAGGACCTGCTGGGCGTGAACGCCGGCATCATGCGGTCGGTGATCGGGGCTGCCCTGGAGGCCTCTCCCGATGCCGTGTTCGTGTGCGTGACCAACCCGCTGGACGTCATGACCACGCTCGCGTATCGCGAGAGCGGCGTGCCGGCGAACCGCCTCATGGGCATGGGCGGCGTGCTGGACTCCGCGCGCCTGTCGTTCGCCGTGTGCGAGCAGCTGGGCTGCGAACCGGCCGACGTGGAGGCCTGGGCCGTGGGCGCCCATGGCGAGGGCATGGTGTGCTGGCCACGCTTCACCACGGTCAAGGGCACGCCCATCACCGAGCTCATGGACGAGGAAGCCGTGGCGGCCTGCGTGCAGCGCTGCGTCAAGGGCGGCGCCGAGGTCGTGGGGCTGCTGAAGACGGGGAGCGCCTACTATGCGCCCGGCGCGTCCATTGCGAAGATGGTGGAGGCCATCCTGGGCGACACCCACGAGGTCATGAGCGTGTGCGCGCACATCGACGGTCAGTACGGCATCGAAGACCTGTACATGAACGTGCCCACGCGCCTGGGGAGAAGCGGCGTGGAAGAGATCGTCGAGTTCGACCTGGACGCCGCCGAGCTGGCCGCCCTGCAGGCAAGCGCCGAAAGCGTGCGCGCCGGCTTGGCGAACCTGGCGGACCTGTAGAGCCTGTAGAGCCTGTAGACCTGGAGTCAGCGTAGCGAACCGGGGAGGCTTTCGCCCGGGCTTGCGCTATAATTCGTTTCATGGAAACCAGAGAAGAACGCATCATCACGAAGGAACAGGTGGCCGCGGCGGTTGCGGCGGCCATTCCTCGGCTCGCCTGCGTGCTGCCGCCCGACGTGCGCGCAGGCCTGGAGGCGGCGCAGGCCGTCGAGGGGCATCCGCGCGGGCGGGTGGTGCTCGACCAGCTATGCGAGAATGCCCGCATCGCTGAAAACGACCGGGTGCCCCTCTGCCAGGACACGGGCACCGTGTGGGTCAGCCTGGAGATCGGCCCCGACGTGTGTGTACGCGGGGACGTGTTCGCCGACGTGGACGCGGCGGTTGCCCGCGCCTACGGCGAGGCGCGCCTGCGCAAGTCGGTGGTGCGCGACGCGCTGTTCGACCGCACGAACACCGGCGACAACACCCCGGCGTTCTGCGACCTGCATCCCGTGGACGAGCCCGGCGCAGCCCGCCTGCACGTCATGCTGAAGGGCGGGGGGTCGGACAACGCGAGTCGCGTGGTCATGTTGCCGCCGGGGGCGGGCCGTGCCGGCGTGGTCGCCGAAGTCGTGCGCTGCGTGCGCGAAAAGGGCGCGAACGCCTGTCCGCCTTTGGTGGTGGGCGTGGGCGTGGGCGCCACGTTCGACAAGGTGGCCGGCCTTGCCAAGCGCGCGCTCATGCGGCCGGTGGACGAGCCGGCCGCCGACGGGCGCCTGGCGGCCTTCGAAGACGAGCTGCTGGAGGCCGTGAACGCCACGGGCACGGGGCCCGGCGGCCTGGGGGGAACGCAGACGGCGCTCGCCGTGCGGGTGGCCACGGCTCCCTGCCACATAGCGGCGCTCCCCGTCGCCATCAACATGGGATGCTCGGCCATGCGGCGCGCCACGGTTCCGCTGGCTTGCCGGCCAGCGGAACCAGCCGACGCTGCGGTCTCCCGTGGCACCGGATCTCGCGGCGATGCCGAAATGCCCTGCCTCGGCTTCGCCGAGCAGGGCGCGCCCGCTCGGGCGCATAGTATGGGATCGAACAGCCCACTGGGCTGTTCGACGCGTACCGAGGTACGCGTCGCCTCCGCCATCCCCACGACCTCCGGCACCACGGAAGCCCTCGCTGACTCACCGCGCCAACCTGCGGTGGGGGATCGGCCTGCAGCGGAGGGGCGACTTGCGGCACAGGACGAAGGGGGCGCCCATGCCTGAGATCAGGCATCTCGAGCTTCCGCTTGCCCGCGAAGTGGCCCGCACGCTGCATGTGGGCGACGCGTGCACGCTCACGGGGCCGCTGTTCACGCTGCGCGACGCTGGGCATGTCCGCCTGCTCGAAGAACTGCACGAACGGGGGAGCCTGCCGTACGGCCTTGCCGGGCAGACCATCTTCTATGCCGGGCCCACGCCGCCGGCGGCAGGACGGCCGTTCGGGGCGGTGGGGCCCACCACGGCCTCGCGCATGGATTTCGCGGCGCCCGAACTGCACCGTGCGGGCATCGTGGCCACGGTGGGCAAGGGACGTCGGTCCGAGGCCGTGCGCCAGGCGTGCATCGACACGGAATCGGTCTATTTCGCCGCGGTGGGCGGTGCGGCTGCGTTTCTTGCGAAGTGCGTGGAAAGTTCGCACACCATAAGCTATGATGATCTGGGAACGGAAGCGCTGAGAAGAATCGACGTCGTGCAGTTTCCCGTGTTCGTCGGCATCGACGTTCGGGGCCGCGACGTGTACGGCGCATGACGTCTGCGACGGCCTCGCGTGCCGGGGAGACGCGCTTCCCCGACGGCTCGTCGATTCACGCAATCGAAAAGGACTCCTGATCGTACGTGGCACAGCAACCGAAACAATCTCCTGATGCCGAGCGCGGCATCTTCATAACGTTCGAAGGCGGCGAAGGCGCCGGCAAGACGACGCACATCCGCTTCCTGGCCGAGGCGCTGCGCGCGCATGGCCGCGAGGTCGTGTGCCTGCGCGAGCCGGGCGGCACGCCCATCGGCGAGGCGCTGCGCGCTCTGGTGCTGGACCCTGCCAACGACGAGATGTCCGACGAAGCCGAGCTGCTCGTCTACGAGGCGGCGCGCGCGCAGATCGTCAAGCAGGTCATCCAGCCGGCGCTCGAACGGGGCGCCGTGGTGCTGTGCGACCGCTTCTCCGATTCCACGATCGCCTACCAGGTGTGCGGGCGCGGGCTTCCGCGCGACTTCGTGGAGCAGGCGAACGCGTTCGCCACGGGCGGCCTGGTGCCCGACCGCACCATCCTTCTGGTGTGCGGCGCCGGCACGCGCGCAGGCCTGCGCCGCGCGACGCACCGCACGGGCGCCGACCGACTGGAGCAGGCGGGCGAGGACTTCCACGCCCGGGTGAACGAGGGCTTCCTGAAGATGGCGGAAGCCGAGCCCGGCCGTATCCGCGTGGTGGTGTCCGACGTGCGCAAGTCCGTCACGTCCGCCACGGTGTTCCAAGAGCTCGTCGACCTGTTCCCCTGGATGGCCGACGCCTCGGTCTGCGACGAGGCGTTCTTCGCGCCGCTCGACGCGCGCGTGCCGCACAGCGCCCCGGCGGCGGACGCGAAGCCCGCCCCGGCGGCGGCACGGCCCGCCGCGGACGGCCGCGTCTTGGATGGAAGCTAGGCGGCGCATGGCGGACGCCTTCGAGAACATCCTCGGCCAGCCCCAGGTGCGCGACTTCCTGCGCAGCTCGGTGGAGAACGGCCGCGTGAGCCACGCGTACCTGTTCACCGGGCCGGCCGGTTCCAACAAGACGTTGGCCGCCTATGCGCTCGCTCAGGCGATCCTCTGCCCGAAGGGCGCACGCGGCCCGCGCGGCGGCAACTGCGGCGCCTGCGACGTGTGCCGGCGCGTCATGCGCCGCAAGCATCCCGACGTGCGCTATTTCGCTCCCGAAGGGGCGGGCGGCTATCTGGTGGAGCAGATCCGCGACATCGTGACGGACACGTCGTACGCGCCCATCCAGGCCGACAAGAAGGTCTACATCCTGGACCGGGTGGACCTGCTGGGCACGGCCGCGGCCAACGCGTTCCTCAAGACGCTGGAGGAACCGCCGGCCGACGTGGTGCTCGTCCTTTTGGGGCGCACGCGGGAAAGCGTGCTGCCCACCATCCTCTCGCGCTGCCAGGTGGTGCCGTTCCGCCACATCCCGGCCACGGAGGCGGCGGGCATCCTCAGCCAGAACACGGGAGCCTCGCTGGAGAAGGCGCGCATCGCCATCGAGGCCTGCGACGGGTCCGTCACGCGCGGCATCGAGTTCCTGAAGTCCAACGAGCGGCTGGCGTTCCGCTCCCGCGTGCTGGAGGCGCTGGCGTCGTTGCGCCTTGCCGACGACTGGGACGTGGTCGGCCAAGCCGCCGACCTGGTGCTCTTGGCAAAGGCCCCGCTCGACGTCGTGCGCGCCGCGCAGGAGGAGGAACTGGCCGAGAACGCGGACTTCCTGGCGAAGTCGGCCATCCGGCAGATCGAGGCGCGCAACAAGCGGGCGCTCACGGCCAAGAGCTTCGAGTCGCTGCGTCAGCTGACCGCCATCGTCCGCTCGTGGCTGCGCGACGTGCTGGCGGTGTGCGCGGGCACGCCCGAGCTGGTCATCAACGTGGACGCGCGCGCGGCCATCGAAGAGGCGGCCCTGCATGCCGACGAGGCGCGTGCGGCCGCCGCTCTGGGCGCCGTGCGCAGCTGCGACGAGGCGATCTCGTATAATGTATCCCCTGAAACCTGCATCGACGCGCTGTTGTTCGAAGTGAAGGACGCGCTGTTCGGCCAGAGCCGGCCCCATGCCGGGAACGTGGCCTGATAGAGACAGAGAGGTATCGCAATGGTTCGGGTAGCACCGATCAAATTGTTCTACAATCCCCGCACGCTGTGGTTCGACCCCGGCGACCTGGACATACGCAAAGGCGACGCCGTCGTGGTGACCACGGCGCGCGGCACCGAGTTCGGCGAGGCCACCGGCGACGTCTTCGAGGCCGAAGAAGCCGACGTCAAGAAGCTGAAGACCGCGCTGAAGCCCGTGCGGCGCCTGGCCACCGACGAGGACGTGGAGGCCGCCTACGAGATGGAACGCAGGAGCGCCGAGGCACTGCCGGTGTTCAAGGAGATGGCGGCCGAGGCGAACGCCGACATGCATCCCGTGTCGGTGGAGTACCTGCTGGATGGCGACAAGGCGGTGTTCTACTTCGAGGCCGAGGAGCGCGTGGACTTCCGCGACCTCGTGCGCAAGCTGGCGGCGCGCTTCCACGTGCGCATCGACATGCGCCAGATCGGCGTGCGCGACGAGGCGCGCATGGTGGGCGGTCTTGGCCATTGCGGCCAGGAGCTGTGCTGCAAGCGCCTGGGCGGCGAGTTCTGCCCCGTGTCCATCCGCATGGCCAAGGAGCAGGACCTCTCCCTGAACCCCCAGAAGATTTCGGGCGTGTGCGGGCGACTCATGTGCTGCCTGCGCTACGAGTTCGACGCCTACAAGGACTTCAAGGGCCGCGCCCCCAAGCACAACGGCACTGTGCAGACTCCCGACGGCCCGGCGAAGGTGGTCGATCTGGACGTGCCGCGCGAAGTGGTGTCGCTGAAGCTGGAAGGCGAGAAGGCGGTGAAGGTGCCGCTGGCCGACCTGGAGACCGAAGGCGATGCCGTGCGTCCCAACCGCATCGGCGAAGAGGCGTGGGAGCGCGCCACCGAGCAGACGACCCTGGCCCTGGTGGGCGAGTCGACGTTCCTGACGTCGCAGTTCACCGGAAAGGACAAGCTGGCGCAGGCCGGCAGCGTGCGGCGCACCGGCAACGGCGGCGGGAAGGGCCGGCGCAAGAACCAGGCCGCCTCTGCTGACGCGGCCAAGGGGTCGGCGACCGACGCGTCCCGCAAGCCGCGCCGCCGCCATTCCGCCAAGGCGGCCGCAGGGGAGGAGGCGCCCGAAGCGGCCAAGCGCAAGCAGAAGCAGCAGGCCGGCAATGCCTCCAAGAAGAAGCAGAACGGCAAGAAGGGGCAGGGCCAGGCGCCGCGTCCCGACGGCCAGGGGAGCGCCCGCAAGCAGGGCAAGGGAGCGGCCCGCGCTGCGGGAGGAACCGGCGGGACGGGTGGCAATCCCGCCGCCAAGCAGGGTCCCCGCCCCGGCCAGAAGTCGTCGGGCCTGCGCCAGAAACAAGCTTCGAAACATGGCACCGAACCCGTGCGCGACAACGCCCAGCCGCGCAGACGGCAGGGCCAGGACTCTCCCGCCCAGGACGCTGCCGCCGGCGGGGCGCAGCCGGGCGGCGAGCACAGGCGCGCGCGGCGGCGCAGCCACAAGGCCGGTGGCGCCGCCGGCCAAGCCGGAGGTGCGGGCGGGCAGGCCGGCGGCCTGCAGCCCCCGCAGAGCCCGCACGGACAGGGAGACGTACGATGACCCCGGACTACGCGCTTCTGACCGATCTGTACCAGCTGACCATGGCGCAGGGCTACTGGGAGGCCGGCAAGACCGGCGACGAGGCCTGCTTCCACATGTACTTCCGCGACTACCCGTTCAAGGGCGGCTACGCCATCGCCTGCGGCATGGCGCAGCTGGCCGACATCGTGGACGGGTTCTCGTTCTCCGCAGAGGACGTCGACTACCTGTCTGCGCTGCAGGCGCCGGGCGGCGGTCCGCTGTTCCGCAGGGACTTCCTGGACTACCTGGCGTACGACTTCGAGCTTGCGTGCGACGTGGACGCGGTGGCGGAGGGCACGGTGGTGTTCCCCCACGAGCCCCTCGTGCGGGTGTGCGGCCCCATCATGCACTGCCAGCTTCTGGAGACGGCGCTGCTCAACTGCGTCAACTTCGAGACGCTCATCGCCACGAAGGCGGCGCGCGTGTGCCTGGCGGCGGCGGGCGCCCCCGTGGCCGAGTTCGGCCTGCGCCGCGCACAGGGCTTCGCCGGCGGCGTGTGGGCCAGCCGCGCGGCCGTGGTGGGCGGCTGCGCCTCCACCTCCAACGTGCTGGCCGGCAAGCTGTTCGGCATCCCGGTTTCGGGGACGCACGCGCACTCCTGGGTCATGTCGTTTCCCGACGAGCTGACGGCGTTCCGCGAATACGCGCGGGTCATGCCCAAGAACTGCGTGCTTTTGGTGGACACCTACGACGTGGAGCAGGGCGTGCGGAACGCCATCACGGTGGGGCTCGAGATGCGCGAGCGCGGCGAGCGCCTGGCCGGCATCCGCATCGATTCGGGCGACCTCGCATGGCTGGCGAAGATGGCGCGGCGCATGCTGGACGAAGCGGGGCTCGAGGATTGCGGCATCGTGCTGTCCAACGATTTGGACGAGCACACCATCCAGTCCATTTGCGACGAGGGCGCCCAGGTGGCTTCGTGGGGCGTCGGCACGAAGCTGGCCTGCGCCTACGATCAGCCCACGCTCGGCGGCGTCTACAAGCTCTCGGCGACGCGCGCCGCAGGGGAGAAGGCGTGGCGCGACTGCCTGAAGATATCGGAGTCGGCGGCGAAGCTGACCGTGCCGGGCGTGTTGGACGTGCGGCGCTACTACCATGAGGACGGGCGCATAGCCGGCGACATGGTGTACGACGTGAACGCGGGCGTGCATCCTTGCGAGACCATCATCGACCCCTGCGACGACCTGCGCCAGAAGCAGCTTGCGGGCAAGCGGCACGAGGCGCTGCTGCATCCGCTCGCGCGTGCGGGAAAGACCGTGCTCGCGCCGGAAGGCCGCGACGCCCTGGCCGCGCAGGCGCGCGCGAAGGAGGGCCTGGCCACGCTCGACGAGAGCCAGAAGCGCATGCTCAATCCCCATTCGTATCCCGTCGGGCTCGAGCGCGGCCTGTTCGAACGCCGACGCGACTTGGTGGCGCATCTGCGCGGCATCGCGTAGGCAGGCGCCCCGCAGGTGGAAGAGGACCGCAAAGAACCGGCGCGCGACGCGCTGTAGGCAAAAGGAAAGGACGTCATGGTCAGAATAATCACCGACTCGGTGGCATCGATTCCCGCCGACGTGGCGCGGGAGGCCGGCATCGACATCGTCACGCTCTACGTGAACCGCGACGGCACGGAGTACGCCGACGCCAGCATGGACCTCGACGTGTTCTATGCCGACATCTACGACATGGTGGACGACATCCCCACGTCGAGCCAGCCTTCCCAGCACACGCTTGAGGAGCTGTTCGAGGCGTCCGCCAAGGCGGGGGAGGAGGTGCTGGGCATCTTCATCTCCACCGGCCTGTCGGGAACCTTCGACGGCGCGGTGCGGGCCGCACGCGCGGTGAAGTCCCGCAACATCGACTTCGCCTGCACGCTCATCGACTCCACGTCGTGCGGCTACGACGAGGCCTGGCCGGTCTTCGACGCGGTGGAGGCCCGCGACGCCGGCGCAGGCCTTGCGGGCTGCACGAAGGCGGCGCTGGCCGGCATGGAGTCCACGCGCTTCCTGTTCACGCCCGAGACCCTGACATTCTTGCAGAAAGGCGGGCGCATCGGCGGCGCGGCGGCGCTTCTGGGCAACCTCATCCAGCTGTCGCCGGTGCTCACGGTGCGCGACGGGCAGGCGACCACGCTCGCGAAGGTGCGCACGCGCAAGAAGGCGCTCGACAAGATCGTGCAGACGTTCAAGGCAGACGTGGAGGCCTACGGGCTGAAACGCGTCATGGTGCACTACATCGGGGACAAGAACCCGGCCGTGGCCTGGGCGCGCGAGGTCATCGAGCCGTTGGTGGGGCATGCGGTGGACGTGCTGCCGGTCAGCCCCGTCATCGGATTGCACGTGGGGCCCGCCGTGGGCATCGCCTACGAGTGCGCCCGCTTGTTGACAGGCAAGATCACCGGTTCCGTGACGGCGCGCGCCGTTGCGCTGTAAAAGGGGAAGGAGCCCTATGCAGAGATGCAACCTCATCCTTGATTCCTGTTGCGACCTGCCGTTCGAGGTGATCGACAAGCCGGGGATCGAGCTTCTGCGGTTCCCGTACATCATGAGCGACGGGGAGCATCTGGACGACCTGTACCAGACCACTTCGGCGCACGACTTCTATCAGGCCATGCGCGACGGCGAAGAGCCGACGACGGCCCAGGTCGCCGTGCCCGTGTTCCAAGAGGCGTTCGGCCGCGCCATCGAAAGCGGCGTGCCCACCGTGTACCTGAGCTTCACGAGCGGGCTTTCGGGCAGCTTCGACGTGGCTTGCCTCGTGCGCGACCAGCTTCTGGCAGAGCATCCCGAAGCCGAGCTGTACCTGGTGGACACCTTGCAGGCCTCGGTGGCCGAAGGGCTTCTGGTGTACGAGGCCATCCAGCAGCGCGACAAGGGGCTCACGGCGCGCGAGCTGGCCGAATGGGCCAGCGAGGCGCGTTTCTTCGTGGACGCCGAGTTCATGGTGGAGGACCTGGAGTCGCTGCGCCGCGGCGGGCGCATCCCCGGCTCGGTGGCCTATGCCGGATCGAAGCTGGACGTGAAGCCCCTGCTCACCATCGCGACCGATGGCAAGCTCTCGCTGTCCGGCGTGGCGCGCGGGCGCAAGAAGGGCATCAAACAGCTGGTGGAGTACTATCAGAGACGCGTGGCCAAAGAAGGTCCCGGCCGCTGCGTCGTGGTGGCCCATGCCGACTGCCAGAAGGACGCCGACCGCCTCAAGGAGATGCTGGCGCGGCTGGACGAGAGCATCCTGTTCTTGGAGTGCGACATCGGCCCGGTCATCGGCAGCCATGTGGGACCCGGCATGATCGCGGTGGTGTTCTGGGGCTCCGACCGCCGCGAAGAGCTGTCCGTGGCCGACCGCATCGCGCGCAAGGTGAAGGGGACGTCGGAGGACTGACGGCCAGGGAGGGCCCGCCGACGCCGCATCGCGCTGCGGCATGCTGCGCCAACAGGGGGAGACGAGACGGAGGATTCGACATGAACTACTTGTACAGCGGAAACGCCGGATTTCTCGAAGGGGTCGCGGGACGGCTCGCAGAGGCCGGCTTCGTGCGGACGGACGATGTGAAGGACGCCGATGCGGTCGTCACGTTCTGCGCGTCGCAGACCGCGCTCGAGGACGCCTACTTTGACGAGCGCGGGTTCGTCCAGGCGGCGCGTCCCGGCACCGTGTTGGTGGACCTGAGCGCCTCGACGCCCAGTTTCGCGCGGGAGCTGAACGCGGTCGCCGTGGTGAGCGACCTGGTCTTCGTGGAGGCTCCGCTTGTCGTGGGGGACATGATGGCCGCCGACGCGTTCTCGCGCCGAGAGAACCTCACCTGCTTTGCCGCCGGCGAAAAGGGCGATGTCGAACGCGCATGGCCGCTGCTCGAGGTGCTGGTGGGCGCCGTGCACGAGACCGGCGGCTCGGGCTCGGCGCAGCTGGCGCGCGCCGCGTACACGCTGCAGACGGCGGCGCAGGTGGTGTCCGCCATCGAGGCGGACGCGCTCTACCGTGCCGTGATGGGCTCCACTGCGGGCCCCAACCGGGAGGCGAGGCGCGTGGGGGCCGTGTCTCCGCAGGCGGAGCGCGTGCTTGCCGCCATCAACGACGACCGCTTCTCCGGGCCGTACACCTGCGAGATGTTCATGGCCGAGTTGTCGGCGGCGCTCATGGCGGCCGACGACGTGGATCTCATCCTGCCGCAGGCCGAGGCTGCCATGCACCTGCTGGAACTGCTGGCCGTCATCGGCGGCTCCGACCTGACGCCCGCGGCGCTCGCGCTGGTCTACGGAGACGAGAAGTCCTGTGCCCGCCACGGCCTCGACTGGACCCGTGCCGAACAGGCCTACGGCGACGAGGGCGACGGCTTCGGCTACGACGAGGAAGACGGCGAGGGCGACGGCTGCAGCCACGACCACGACGACTTCCGCGGGTTCGACTACTCTTCCAACTAGGCGATCGGCCGGCAAGCGGGCATGAACGACCTCCTTCCAGCCTCGTGTCGCCTGTGCCCGCGTGCCTGCGGGGCGAACCGGGCGGCAGGGCGGCGCGGACTGTGCGGTGCCGACGACACGTTGGTGGTGGCGCGGGCGGCTCTGCACTTCTGGGAGGAGCCGCCCATCAGCGGGCAGGCGGGCAGCGGCACGGTGTTCTTCGCGCACTGCCCGCTGCGCTGTGTCTACTGCCAGAACGCGGTCATCGCCCAAGGACGGGCAGGGCGGGAGGTCACCGTGGAGCGGCTGGCGGAACTGTGCAGGGGGCTGGAAGGCCAGGGGGCGCTCAACGTGAACCTCGTGACGCCGACGCATTATGCGCCGCAGGCGCGCGCCGCCGTCGCGCTCGCGCGCGAGCAGGGACTTGGCGTCCCGGTGGTGTGGAACACGGGCGGGTACGAGACGCCGGAGGCCGTGCGCGCCAACGCCGGGACGGTGGACGTGTATCTAACCGACTTCAAGTACGCCGACCCCCGCCTGGGCGCGCGGTACTCGCAGGCCCCCGACTATCCCGACGTCGCGCTGGCCGCGCTCGAGGCCATGGTGGAGCAGGTGGGCGCGCCTGCGTTCGACGAAGTGGACGGCATGCCGCGCATGCGGCGCGGCGTGGTGGTGCGCCACCTTCTGCTGCCTGGCAACCTGGACGACTCCAAGGCGGTCGTCGCGTTGCTGCAGGAACGCTTCGGCTCGTCGGTGCTGCTCTCTCTCATGAACCAATACACCCCCGTCGTGGCCGCCGCGGCCGAACGGGGGGAGGGCCTTGCCCGGGCGACGATCGCACGCTGTCCCGAGCTGGCGCGCCCGGTGCGGGCGGAGGACTACGAGGCGCTGCTCGACTTCGCCGACGCGCTGGGCGTGGAGGACTACTTCTGGCAGGAAGGCGGCGCCGGCGAAGAAAGCTTCATCCCCCCGTTCGACCTCACCGGCCTCTAGGAGGGCGACCGTCCCTGCGTCGGCATGTCGAGCTCGTTTCCCGGCAGGTCCTCCTGCAGCTCCGTGATGTTCTTCCAGAGGCGCTTGGGCATGAACTGGCGGCGCAGTTCGGGGTTGTAGCGCGATTCCACGGCAATGGTGCGGTAGAAGCGCTTCCAGGCGTCCTTCATGGCGCGCTCGTCGGCTGCCGGGCCCGGAAGGTCGAGCCGGTCGGTCCTGACCAGGTACCAGTCGCTGCCTTCGTACACGCCTGCCAGGTCGTGCCCCTCGTCGTGGATGACGAAGGGCTGCGTGTTGAAGCGCCCGCTGAACCAGTCCATGAGCAGCGGGACGACGTTCGCCTGCGGGTTGCAGCGTGCGAACCACAGCCCGCCCTCCAAATGCTCGAAGCGCAGGAACTGCATCATGCGGTGCCGCTCGTTGTAGACCGCCCTGCTGAGCCGCAGCAGCGGCTGCACGGCAGGATGGGCGACATCTGCAAGCACGCTGCGCCGGGAGCGGGTGCACACGCCCCCGCACGACCCGTGTCGGGCACACGTGCCGCAGGCGGGGGGCTTGTTCGCCGCCATGGCGTGGCGGACGAAGCGGTAGGCCACGGTGCCGGCATGCGGGTCGTCGGACAGCGAGACGGTCTTCACGGCGTCGAAGGCGGCTGGCCCGCACGTGCGGCTGATGCCGCGCTGGACGCGCAGGGCGGCATCGAAGTCGGTCGGGATGTCGACGACCATCTGCCCGAGCCGGGGCTGCAGGACGCCGTTCGGCGCCACGTCCGTGGGGTCCTCGTGGCGCGCATAGGCTGCGAACACTGCGGAGAGCAGCCCTTCGAGCGTGCCGTCGTAGCCGTAGGCGACCTCCAGGAACGGCCCGTCGACCGAGGAAGGCGCGACGGCTGCATGCGACGCCTCCACGCCTTCCTCGTCATGCCGCCTGTCCTGCCCCATGCCGTCTGCCTCATGTCCGCGTGCGGGCCTGGGCGTCATGCCTGCGGGGCCTGCGCATGGGCGGCTGCCAAGGCGCTTCCGGGCTCGAGGGCGTGCTGCCATCCGTACGCGCCGTCCGCGCCTGCCGCGCGCTCGTCCGCGCGGCCCCGCCCGAGTCCCCACGTGGGCGTCGGCATGCGGGCGCCGTCGATGCCTTCGCAGGCGACGGCGCCGGATCGCACCGTGCTCGCACTTCCGAGGCGGCCCGCTGACCGCGCTTCTCCCGCACTCAGCATGCCGGCACCGCCGATGCGCGCCTTCTCGGGTGTCTCCACGCTGTCGAACAGGCTCAGCTGGCCCGGGCCGACCTTGTCGGCGCGCCGGCCATGACGCCCTCCCTTGACGGGCGCGGCCAGCTGCGCGCGCAGTCCCTCGCGCGAGAAGTCCGCGCCTTTGCCCGCGTAGCGCCCGCCGCACGTGATGAAGAAGCGTGCCCGCTTGTAGGCGATGCCCAGCTTGCGCAGCTCCGGCTCGCCGAGTGCGCGGCCCCGGCGGGCCTTCACGATGAGCTTCGCGCCGCGCACGCCGATGCCGGGGACGCGCAGCAGCGCGTCGAAGGGGGCCTTGTTGACCTCGACGGGGAAGAAGTCCAGGTGGTTCAGGGCCCAGTTCGCCTTCGGGTCCAGCTCGGGGTCGAGGAACGGGTGTTCCTCGTCGATGATCTCCGTCACGTCGAACTGGTAGAAGCGCAGAAGCCAGTCGGCCTGGTACAGCCGGTGCTCGCGATTCAGCTGCACGGCGTCTGCAGCAGGCAGGCGCGCGTCCGCGTTCACGGGAAGGTAGGCGCTGAAGAAGACGCGCTTGAGCGAAAGGGAGCGGTACAGTGCGGCCGACAGGTTCAGTATCTGGAAGTCGCTCTCCGGCGTGGCGCCGATGATCATCTGCGTGCTCTGCCCGGCTGGCACGAACGCGCGCTCCTTCTTCTTGGGGCGCACCTGGGTCATGTACGTGGTCTCCTTGCGCATGAGGGCGCGCGTGTCCTTGTCCTCGGCGATGTTCTCCTTGATCTGGCGCATGGGCGCCAGGATGTGCTGCTTGCTCTTGTCGGGAGCCAGCAGCGCCAGGCTCTTCTGCGAGGGAAGCTCCATGTTCACGCTCATGCGGTCGGCCAGATGCCCCAGCTGGTCGATGAGCGCAGGCGAGGTGCCGGGCACGGCCTTCGCGTGGATGTAGCCGCGGAAGCCGTATTCGTGGCGCAGGATGGACAGGGTCCGGACCATGAGCTCGGTGGTGTAGTCGGGGTTGCGGATGACGCCGGAGCTGAGGAACAGCCCTTCCGTGTAGTTGCGCCGGTAGAACGCGATGGTGAGGTCGGCCAGTTCGCGGGGCTTGAAGGCGACGCGCGGCACCTCGTTGCTCGCACGGTTCACACAGTAGGCGCAGTCGTAGACGCACACGTTGGTCATGAGCACCTTGAGCAAGGTGATGCAGCGCCCGTCGGCCGAGAAGCTGTGGCAGATGCCGGCGGCCAGGGTGTTGCCCATCTTGCCTTTCTGCGCGTCGCGGTCGATGCCCGAAGACGTGCAGGCTACGTCGTACTTCGCGGCGTCGGCAAGTATCTCCAGCTTGTCGGCAACGTCCATCGTGGCGCCCCTTGATCATTGAAAGCGAATGTTTGTTCGCTCATACTACACGAACAAGTGTTTGAAATCAAGGGAAAAGTGGAAAGCCGCCGCGTGGGGTGGCCGTCGGGCCCGCAGTTCGCCGTCGCATCCGGACGCAAGCGGTCGCCGCGGCCGCACGGCAAAGCGTCGCAGCCGCCGCGCGGCGTTCGCCAGTGGTCGTCCTTCCGCACACCTTGCCGCGCAGTGGCCGGCCGGGGGCTACCGAATGGCCTCGTCGTCCACCGTGTCGATGAGCAGCTGCTGGGAATTGATGCCCATCTTGCGGTAGATGCGGTAGATGTGCGTCTTCACGGTGGACGAGCTGATGCACAGCTCTTCCTGGATGAACTTCGCGTTGCGCCCCTTGGCCAGCAGCGTGAAGATCTCCGCCTCGCGCGGCGACAGGTCGTAGCGGCCGCACACGCGTTCGCACCGCACGCGGAAGTGCGCTGCCACGTGTTCTTCCTGCGGCGGGTCGGGGGCTGGGTCGTCGACGGTAAGCAGGTCGTCGAGCTGGGCCTTGGCCTTCGAGTCGTTCGCGCCGTAGATGGCGAACGCCACCACCGCAAGCGCCACCAGGACGGCGACCACGAAGAGGAACACCCTCTCGTCGTCCAAGCCAGCCGAGCTGACCGCGAACGCCAGCAGCGTACCGGCGAGGAACCCGACCCAATGGGGCACCTGCCGTTCGGCGTAGCGCGCCACGGGATGCAGGTGGAACTCGGCGTTCTCGATGCTGAGCGTGCTGCGCGTCATGGTGGACGAGAAGGCGAGCGCGTTGTTGACCAGGCATCCGCAGACGATGACGCCCACGTCGTCGAACAGCGGCATGAACACGAGCCCCACGACGATGACCGGCAAGGTGATGCGCTGGACTATGCTGTTGTCCAGGTTCGTCTTCGGCGCGCGGTAGGCCACGGCCACGGCGCACGCGCAGCTTACGATGCCGCTCGCTCCCACGATGACGGTGGCCTCGGTCCCGATCAGGCACATCCGAAGCGATATGAACCCGTACACCACCCCATGCGTGGCCAGGGAGAACGAAGCCGAAGCGCTGAGCGAAGGGCTTTTGCGGTACCCCTTCGCCTCATTGATGGCTGGAGCGGCTATCTGGCGGAACAGGAACACGAGCACCGCCATGGACACCAGCGGCAGCAGCGCCATGGCGAACAGACTCAGCCCCACGGGCGACGAGGCGGCGGCCAGCACGAACAGCACGGTCCCGGCCACCGATCCGCCCGTCACGGCGACGCCCGTGCGCCGTGTGGGAATGAGACTCAGATAGGCGCACCAGGCGATGCACAGCACGCCGTCGCCCACGCCGTAGAGCGCCCACGAGAGGATGCCGAACGCCATCGGCGCGTCCCACAGCTGGTGCAACGCGGCGTTCAGGACGACGGTCAGCGAGAGCACGGTCGTGACCGCGACGAGCGCGCCGTGATGTTCCAGCACCCAGTCGGCCTGCGCCTTGCACAGGGCGTACGTGATGGCGATGGCGGCGATGCCGATGGAGCGCAAGACGAGGCTCTGCGTGATGCCTTCGTAGGACAGAAGCGAGAGCGAAGGGCTGAAAACGCCCACCAGGCCCCATCCCACCATGCAGCCGAACCCTAGCCCGGCAAGGACGTAGGTGCATAAAAGCGTGAAGGGCGTTCCCGAACGATCAACACCAGTCGACGCATCTACCTGCATGAATCCCCCTTTGTCATACTGGCTTGATGACAAACTTTTTCGCTTCGGAACGTTTTCAACATTACCACCCGACGCAGGAATTCCGCGCAGCACGTATGGTGCACGGAAGTCGCCGGGGAAACCGATCGCGCGAAGTTTCCTCCATCGCCAAGCGATGCAAAGCATACCTCATGCGGGCGCACGAAGGGAAGACCGTGCGTCGGCGAAACGCTAGGAGAGGAGAGGGCATGACGAACAACGTCAAGGGCACGCCGATCGTGAAAGGGTTGGGCTTCAACAGCTTCGGCATAGGCACCAACGCCTGCACGGTGGACATCGACGAGGAGCAGGACAAGATCCTGCGCATCCGCCCGCTGCACTTCGACGAGCACTACACCCCCGAGGAGATGAACGCCTGGAAGATCGAGGCGCGCGGAAAGACGTTCGAGCCCGGCTTCAAGACGCTGATCTCGCCGCTGTCGCTCGCCTACAAGAAGCGCGTGTACTCCAAGAACCGCATCCCCTACCCGATGCGCCGCGAGGACTGGGACCCGCACGGCGAGCGCCATCCGGAGACGCGCGGCACCAGCGGCTATGTGCGCATCACGTGGGACGAGGCGTGCGACCTCATCGCGGAAGAGATCAAGCGCGTGCACGACGCGTACGGCCCGGCCTCCATCCTGTGCGAGCTCGACGGCCATGGCGAGACGAAGTTCGTCCATGCGCCGCACGGCTGCCAGAGCCGCATGTTCGACCTCATCGGCTCCTACACGCTGCAGACGCGCCAACCCGACAGCTGGGAAGGCTGGTACTGGGGCGCCAAGCACATCTGGGGCATGGACCCGCTCGGGCAGAACTCGCTGCAGAACAACGTCATCAAGGACATCGCCGAGAACGGCGACGCGGTGCTGTTCTGGGGCTGCGACGTGGAGACGACCCCCTTGGGATGGGGCGGCTACCTGGCAAGCCGGCTGTGCTTCTGGTTCACCGAGCTGGGCATCAAGCAGATCCACATCGCGCCCGACGTGAACTACACGAACGCCGTGCATGCGGACCTGTGGATTCCCGTCAAGCCCAACACCGACGCCGCGCTGCAGCTGGCCATCGCCTACACGTGGATCAAGGAAGGCACCTACGACCAGGAGTACCTGGACACCCACGCGGTCGGCTTCGAGAACTTCAGGTACTACGTCATGGGCGGCGAGGACGGCGTGCCGAAGACCCCCAAGTGGGCCGAGGCCATCTGCGGCGTCCCCAGCTACACCATCAAGGCGTTCGCGCGCTACTGGGCCAAGCACGCCGTGTCCATCGCGCACTGCAACGGCGGCTCCTT
>HHCFC01400__coassemble_1723_pt1 | contig 17253 bp, 13 predicted proteins | sample HHCFC01400__metabat2_high_PE_058 | metagenome-assembled genome bin HHCFC01400 | reverse complement strand
CTTTCTCTCGCCTCTGGCCCCCTGACGCTGGCTTTGCGCGTCCCTATTCGCGTGCCCGCGTACTATCCCCGGCCCGCGCGCTCCCTGTCGTCCTGAGTGGACATATGTCAGTGGTGGCTTAGCGGCAGAACAGGGCTGCTGTGGACAAAATCGCGTCCATTCAGTAAATCCCGTGGCCTCTTGGCGCATCTCGATCGGATGCCTCGAGGGAAGCACCTGTTCAGCGACAAGGTAGGCTTATTATTCTCAAAAATAGATAAAGAATAGAGCCAATCTTGTCCAACCCGTCAGACAATCCGTTCTCAACACTGCTTCGAATCGCGACGGCCCACCGGTCTCTCGCAGGTGGAAATTGTCGAAGTCGGCCATGCGGAAATGGCCCTTCCCCCATGTCGAGGCCTTTCTTCAGCGCGCAGCCACGGCGCCGAAAGAAGACCCTGCGCTTATGTGCCCGTCGCGGCTCTGCGTCAAGATTGTCGCGTCTTCTGCATTGCCACAAACGGTTGACAGGTGGTGCTCCTACTGGCGCGGGGCGCGCGGTCGGGGGATAATGGGAGCGATACTCCGAACGACCTGATTGCGAGGTTATCATGAACCACGAGGAACTCACCAAGAAGATAGACGCCTACCTTGACGACAACTGGGACGTCATGGTGGAGGACATCGCCACGCTCGTGCGCATCCCCAGCTTCCTGGAAAGCGACAAGGCCGCCGACGGCGCACCGTTCGGCCCCGGTCCCAAGCAGGCGCTCGACGCGGCGCTCGGCATCGCGGAGCGCATGGGCTTCCAGACGCACGACGCCGAAGGCTACATCGGGTTCGCCGACTTTCCCGGTGCCTCGGACACGCAGATCGGCATCATCGGCCATACCGACGTGGTGCCGGCCGGCCCGGGCTGGACGTTCGAGCCGTACGAGGTCACGCGCAAGGACGGCTACCTCATGGGCCGCGGCACGCTCGACGACAAGGGGCCCAGCATGGTGGCGCTGCATGCCATGAAATTCTGGAAGGACCAAGGCGCGCAGTTCCCCTACACGCTGCGGTTCCTGTTCGGCACCAACGAGGAATCAGGCATGGGCGACGTGGCCTATTACCACCTGCATTACGACGACCCGGCCTTCCTGTTCACGCCCGACGCGGAATTTCCCGTGTGCTACGGCGAAAAGGGTGGTTTCGACGGGCTGCTCATGAGCAAGCCACTCCCGGAAAGCGAGCGCGTGATCGTGTCGTTCACAGGAGGGGCCGCCACGAACGCGGTGCCAGGCCTGGCCGACGCCGTGGTGAAGGCCAAGGCGGGCGACCTGCCGGACACCGACCGCATCCTGGTCACCGAAGACGGCCCGGGACGGGCCCGCCTGTCCGCCACCGGCAAGAGCGCGCACGCGTCGCTGCCGGACGATGGCGTGAACGCCATCGGGCTTATCGTGGACTATCTGCTGGAACACGACCTGTGTTCGCCCGACGAGCGTGCCTTCCTCGAACTCGACCAGAAACTGCTCAACCACACCGACGGCAGCGGCCTGGGCATTCAGGCGCAGGACGAATACTTCGGGCCGCTCACCGTGGTAGGCGGCACCATGGAGATCAAGGACGACCGTTTCGTGCAGTCGCTCGACAGCCGCTTCCCTACGTCCATCACGGCCGACGAGATCACCGAACGCGTGCGCCAGCTGGCCGAACGGATCGGAGGCGCGTTCGAGAACACCCTGCTGATGGAACCGTTCCTGGTCAAGCCGGACAGCCCGGTCATCCAGGCGCTGTTGGACGCGTACAACGAAGCCACGGGCGAGGACGCCAAGCCCTTCACCATGGGGGGCGGCACGTACGCGCGCGAGTTCAAGGCAGGCGCCAGCTTCGGCCCCGAAAAGCCGTGGGTGAAGGATCCCGACTGGGTGGGCGGCATGCATGGCCCGGACGAAGGCGTGAGCGAAGAGCTGCTGAAGCAGTCGTTCAAGATCTACGCGCTCACCATCCAGAAGCTCATGGAGTTGGATCTGAAATAGACGGCGGCCCCGCCCGCACCATGCCGGGCTGCATGTGGCGGATCCTGACGAAGGGCTGCGCCCTGTCCGCGGCATGCGGGCAGGGCGCTTGTTGGGAAGGGACGGCGCGGCCGCGCGCCGCTTTCGGAGACGTGGGAGCGAAAGGAGCGTGCCTCATGGTGGTGAAGGCATCCGGAGGGTCCGCCGCAACGGCAGGCGGGGACGAAGCGAGGAAAGAGTGCGAACGCACGGACGACGGGCATATCCCTTTCGAGGGGCTCCCGAACACGCGCGACATGGGCGGCATAGCCGGAGCGGACGGCCGGCGGGTCGTATGCGGAAAGCTGTTGCGTTCGGGCGCTCTCGATGGCGCCACCTCTCATGACCTGGACCTGCTGCGTGACGGCTATCGTCTGCGCACGGTGGTGGACCTGCGCACCGAAGAAGAGCGCCGCAAGAAGCCTGATCCCGAAGACGCGCTTCCGGACGTGCGCTTCGTGGATGCGCCCATTCTGAACCCCGCCTCCCTGGGCATTGCGAAGGAGGGCGGCATCAAGGGACTGGCCGAAGCCATGCGTACCATCGAGGGCCATCCGGGCGATCTGATGAAGCGCATCTACGTCAGCACGATGACCAACGAGAAAGGGCAGCGTGGGTTCGCGTCGTTCTTCGAGGCCGTCTTGACGACGAAGGAGGGCTCGGCGCTGTGGCATTGCTCGGCAGGGAAGGACCGCACGGGCATCGCCGCCGCGCTGTTGCTGCACGTGCTGGGCGCCTCTCCCGACGACATCATGGAGGACTACCTGGCTTCCAACCGCTTCCTGGAATCGCACACGCAGGAGATCATGGACGCGCTGGCTGCCCATCATCTGGCCGACCGCTTGGACGAAAGCGTGCGGGTGCTCAATTCCGTGCGTCCCGACTTTCTGCAAGCGGCGATGGACGCCGCCTGCAGCGTGAGCGGCAACCTGGACGCCTACCTGGAACAGGTGCTACACGTCACTCCCGAGAAGCAGGAGACGTTGCGCGCGCGGTATCTGGCGTAGGGAGCCGGCACGCAAGGGTTGGGCGAAGCGCCCTGCTACAGGAGGGGTGCACGAGTGGATCGCATGCGGGCGAGGCTTGCAGGTGCAGTCCCCCGCAACGTGTCCGCGTCCCGCTGCCCTGACGATCTGGACAACGAACAGGCCCCCGGTTCCGGGGGCCTGTTCGTTTGCCTGCGTTACGGCGCGGTTGGCATTAGATGCCCATGACGCCCACAATGAACGGCATCCAGAGAGCCATCAGCAGCACGAGCGCGATGGCAGGCACGATGCCGGTCTTGAGCATGTCGGTGAAGGTGTAGTAGCCCTCGCCGTAGGTCAGCATGACCGTGGGGTTCACGGGCATGAGGTAGTTGCCGGCCACCACGACGGCAAGCGCGATGGTGGGGACGGCAGGCGACACGCCGAAGCCGGCGCACAGCGGGATCATGATGGGCAGGAACACGCCCAGGATGGCGACGCCGATGGGGCACACGGTGTGCAGCAGGTAGATGAGCGCGAGCATGAGCGCGAAGGCGGCGAAGAACCCAAGGTTCATGATGCCGCTGCCGGCGATGGCGCCAGCCAGGAAGGCCGCACCGCCGGTAGCTTCGATGACGCCACCCATGGACATGATGGTGCCGCACATGATGACGATGCCCCACGGCACGGAGTTCTGGAATTCCTTCCAGGTGAGCAGTTCCATGCCGGGAAGGAACATGACGGTCAGGCCGATGAGGGCGACGACGGTGGCGTTGAGCACGGGAATCCAGTTGCCGGCAATCCACAGCACCAGCAGCCCGACGACCACGATGATGGCCTTGATCTCATGAGCTTCGATCTTCTTGGCGCCGGCGGCCTCGTCGCGGATGCCCTGCAGGCAGCTGTCGGCGATGGGCTCGGGCTTGATGATCTTCGTGATGAAGAACCAGGAGATGGGGGTCATGACGATGACGATAGGCAGCGCGATGACGACCCAGTCGAGGAACGAGATGGACGTACCGGTGGCCTGCTGCAGGATGTTCATGGCAACGACGTTGAACGAGCTGCCGGCCGGGGTGGCCATGCCACCGGTGACGGCGGCGATGGGGATGCCGATCATGAGGCAGCGGCCGAGGTTGGACTTCAGGGGCTCGGCGTTGGCGGCCTTCAGGATGGTCAGCGCGAAGCCGAGGAACAGGACCGTGCAGGGCACGTCAGACATGACGGTGGACACCAGCGTGGTGGCGATCATGAAACCCAAGACCATCTTGCGGGAGTTGGCGCCCGTCCAGCCGAGCAGCGCGTTGATGAGGCGCACGCCCCACTTGGTCTTGAGCATGATGACCGGCAGCGAGAACACGGCGATGATGAACATCAGCGCCGGGCTGGCGAAGCCGCCGATGGCCTTTCCCAGATCCCCCACGACGCCCAGCACCGGGCACATGACGACGATGAACAGGGCGGTCACGCCCAAGGGCAGTGCCGAGGTCACCCACAGGGCGACCAAGGCCAGCAGCAGGCCGAGCGCCTTGACGCCCTCGGCGGGCAGGGACTCAGAGCCGGGAATAAAACAGGAAACGACGATGCAGACGAGTGCGATTCCGATGCCGATCAAGCGCTTCGACATGGGAACGTTGGTATTTTCCATTCTCCTCTTACCTCCTTGTTGAGCCTGTCGTTACAAACAGTCACGCAGTGCAAACCCCGGAATTACCTCCTAACCTCGCTGTGAAAACGTTCGTGCGCTCTTGCTCTACCCCTCGAGCAATGCCGTCAAGGCCACATGCCTTGACGGGCGGGGCGCCGAGCCATCGGCCACCTGCGGCGACCGATGTGCGATCCGACTCTCAGACGGCCAAAGAACCCACGGACGCTCCTTCCTCCGACTCGGACTGACGGGACGGGAACTGAACGAACAACCCGCATGCCGCGCACGCGGCAACCACGCCTGCGGCAAGGAAGAAGGCGGTGGTGCACGACTGGGTCGCATCGAAGAGCGTGCCGCCGATCAGGGGCAGCGTGGATGCGATGAGCGTCGTGATGAAGATGCCGGCTCCCAGGTTCTTGGAGAACGAGGAAGCGCCGAAGTAGTTGGCGATGGCGGTGGGAAACGTGGCGCTGATGGCGCCGAAGCCGAATCCCGTGCAGAAGTAGTACGCGTACATCATGGCCGGGTTGGAGGCCACGGCCGCCACCAGCGTGCCGGCGGCGATGAGGAACGCCGAAGCGCTCACCAGGCGCACCGGCTCTATGCGGTCGGAAAGCGATCCCATGACCACCTTGCCCACCAGCCCGGCGCCGCCCATGACGGAAACGCCGGCCACGATGAGGGCGCGGTCGAGGCCGATGGTGGTGAAATGGATGACCCCTTGCGACGAGGCGAAGCTGTACGCCGCGAACCCTCCGGTCGCTGCCAGCGATATGAGCCAGAACGCCGGCGTACGCACGGCCTTTGCGAAGGGAAGGGAGTGCTCGTTCTTGAACACCTTGAAGGTCTTGCGCTGATGGGCCATGTCGTCCACGGTCGCCGACCCGTCGGGCAGTTGCCCCACGTCGGACGGCTTGTCCTTGACCAGGAAGAAGGCCACGGGAATCATGACGACGCTCAGGCCTATCAGCAGGTACCAGCCGCCGCGCCACGAACCGCCGGTCGCGCCGATGATGGCCTCGATGACCGGGGGCAACAGGAAGGCGGAGCTGGCGCCTACGAACATGGTCGCGGTCATGGCCACGCCGCGCCGGGCGACGAACCAGGCACCCACCGTGCTCTGCACCGAAAGCTGGCCGGCCATCATGGCGCCGATGCTGGCCAAGACGCCGAAGCAGGCGAAGTACGCCGCCGGCGACGTGACCACGAACACCATGCACAGGCTGGCCGCCAGCATGACGACGGCGCCGATGGTCATGGTGAAGCGCGCGCCCATGCGCGCAATGAGGGCGCCAATGACGGGCGCGGAAAGTCCTTGGAAGAGTACGAACAGGGAAAAGCCCATGCCGAGCAACGTGCCGTTAAGCCCCAGGGAGGCGTCTTGCAGCATGAGGGGGTTGACCACGTTCGCCGCCGGCAGGATGACGCCGGACGAACAGAAGTACATGAGCCCCAACACGCCGATCAACACATGACCATAGAACGATTTCATCACGACCCCCTGGTAGCGGACGGAAACGGGTCCGTTGGCCGCCATTATAGGAGCGCGGCGAAGCATGATCCAAATACGTATGTTGCAGCGTGTCAGGCCAAGGGTAAGCGCTCGCCCATGCGGATTGTGGAACCGGTCATTTCACTTTCTGCATATTAGGGAAGACGGTCGCCGGTCGGTGTCTCCAGGTCTTTCTGGGCGATGAAGTCCCGCTTCTCGAGGTCGACCGTCTCCTGCTCCAGAAACCCGATGAACGACAGGATGACGTCGGTCTCTTTCGACTTTTTCCAGATAGGGCCAGCACACAGGCTCATGTCCTCGTTTTCGAACGGCAGGAACACCAGGTTGCCGCTGCCGTACACGTTCAGGTGGTCGAGCGCCAGCGACACGTGGCCCGTGGACACCACCATGGCCATGAGCGTGGCCGCGTCCTTGATGCGGTAGTCGTTGCGCACTTCCACGCCCGCCGCGCGCAGGCGTACCGTCATCTGGGTCAACGTGCTTTTGGAGGGGTTGAAGCGTGGAGCCAGCAGCGTTTCCCCGCCCAGATCCTCCATGCGTACGCTCGTGCGGTCGGCAAGCCGGTGGGTCTTGGGCACCGCCAGCTTGTATTCGTCTTCGTACAGGCAGCGGTATTCGTAGCGGCCGCCCTGTATGTCTTTGGAGAACAGCGTGAACCCGATGTCGATGAGGTTGTCGTTGAGGGCCTCCTGCATCTCGCCGATGTCCAGGACGCTGAAGCTGAACTCCACTTCGGGGTGCAGCTCGTGGTAGCGCCGACAGGCCAGCGGGAGGAACGACCCGTACGATCCCAGCAAGAACCCGATGCGTATGACCGACGAAACGCCGTCGCGGTAATGGGCGATGTGGCTGAGCGCCTGCTCGTAGTCCTCGACGATCTTCTGGGCGTCCTCTCGGAACATCTCGCCTGCGTCGGTGAGCCGCACCGAATGGCTGTCGCGCACGAACAGCCGGATGCCCAGTTCCTTTTCCAGGCTGGACACGTGGTTGCTCAGCACGGACTGCGAGATATAGAAGCTCTTTGCGGTCTCGGTGAAGTTCAGATTGGTGGTGAGCAGCAGAAACTCGTACAACGTTTCGACGCGCATGGTCCTCCCCGTCCCCGTCTTCCGGCATGCGGCATCCATTGTACCCAAAAAGCATGCACGCGCCATGAAGAGGCCGCCTTGCTATCTGATTATCCGATCACGCATCGGATAATCAGAATGCGCGCATCGTGGCGCGGGTCCTATAATCCGAGGCATGGAGGCGGGGCGCCGTGACGAGCGCCGCCCGCCAAAGCCCCGTCCGCGTCAGGACCGCGGGCGTCATCACGTAAGGGGGTATCTCATGGGTTCAGAAGAGGAGAGCCGGACACCGGTCGCCAAGCGCAGCACGCAGGACGACCCGACGGGCCGCGCGTGGACGTGGGAGGAGGACGGCTACACCGTCATCCGCTCCAACGCACGTTCCGGCCCGGGTTGCCATGACAACTGCGGCGTGCTCATGTACGTGAAGGACGGCGTGCTGGAAAAGATCGAAGGCGACCCCGAAAACCCGTACAACCAGGGCAGGCTGTGCCCGCGGTGCCTGGCCTTCAAGGAAATGCTCTACCACGAGGACCGTCTGCGCTATCCCATGAAGCGTGCCAAGGAAGACCGCGGCAAGAACACGTTCGAGCGCGTCTCGTGGGAAGAAGCCTACGACATCATCGAGCGCGAGATGAAGAAGGTCATCGAGACCTACGGCCCCGAAGCCATCTGGGTCACGCAGGGCACCGGCCGCGACATCAACGGATACGGCCCCCTCATGGCGCAGTACTTCGGCACTCCCAACTACGGCACCGGGTTCCTTTCCGGCCAGGCGTGCTACGCTCCCCGCATCTTCAGCACGGCGCTGAAGGCGGGCGGCCTGTTCATCTGCGACTACTCCCAGTTCTTCCCCGACCGCTACGACGACCCGCGCTGGACGCCCCCCGAGTACGTGCTCATCTGGGGCAACAACCCGGTCGTGGCCAACTCCGACGGCACGTTGGGCCACTGGATCGTGGAAAGCATGAAGCGCGGCAGCAAGCTCATCGTCATGGACCCCATGCTCACGTGGGTAGCCGGCAAGGCCGACGTGTTCCTGCAGGTGCGTCCCGGCACCGACGCCGCCTTGGCGCTGGCGCTGTGCAACGTCATCATCGAGGAAGGCCTCGAGGACAAGGAATTCGTCGATTTGTGGTGCTACGGCTATGACGAGTTCAAGGAGCACGTGAAGAAGTACACGGCCGCCTTTGCCGCCGAGACCTGCGGCGTGGACGAAGAGCTCATCGTGGAGGCCGCGCGCAAGATAGGCAAGGCCAAGTCGGCGTGCCTGCAGTGGGGCGTTGCCATGGACCACACGTCGGAAGGCTTCATCACCGGCATGGCGTGCTTCGACCTCATGGCGCTCACGGGCAACTTCGAAAAGCCCGGCACCATGGTGGCTGCCAACCCCGTGTGGGACATGAGCGTGACGTGGATGCCGCGCGAGAAGGTGTGGGCCGAATGCTCCGAACCGGTCAAGGACCAGGGCCGCACCATGAACTTCAAGTACCCCGCGCTTGCGTCCATGGCTGCCATCAGCCCTGACATGCTGCTCGAGGCCATGGAGACGGGCGAGCCGTATCCCATCAAGGCCATGTTCATGATGCAGAACAACGCCATCGCCTGCATGGGCGCCGCGCCGCAGCGCATCCTGCCGGCACTCCAGAAGATGGACTTCAACGTGGTGGTGGACCTGTTCCTCACCCCGACGGCCTTGGCCTGCGCCGACGTGCTGCTGCCGGCCGCGTGCTTCGCCGAGCGCATCGGCATCACGGGCCATCAGCCCTATGCCTTGGGCGCCATCGCCCAGGCAGTCGAGCCGCAGGGCGAATGCAAGTCCGACCAGCGCATCATCTACGAAACGGGCAGCCGCTTCACCACGGACGACTACAAGCAGTGGGACGACGAGCAGGGCTTCTACGACTACCTGCTGCGCAACACCGGCTACACCTACGAGGAAATGCGCGAGCGCACGTGGGCATATCCCGAATTCGAGTACAACAAGCAGGAGAAGGGCATGCTGCGCCACGACGGGTCGGTAGGCTTCGCCACGTCAACGGGCCGCTACAACTTCTACTGCCCCGAAATGCTGCACTTCGGGCTTTCGCCCCTGGCCGACTACGAAGAGCCGCCTGAGAGCCCCGTTTCCCGTCCCGACCTGGTCGAAAAGTATCCGCTGGTGCTGACCACAGGCGCCCGTCCGTGGGGCTTCTTCCACTCCGAGCATCGCCAGAGCCCCTCGATGCGCCGTCTGCATCCCAACCCGACGGTGAGCATCCATCCGGAAACGGCCGCCCAGTACGGCATCTCCGAAGGCGACTGGGTGAAGCTGGAGAACAGCTTCGGATCGTGCAAGCAGAAGGCGCACCTGACCGTGCGCATCCGCAAGGACACGGTGTCGGCCGATCACGCATGGTGGTTCCCCGAGCGCGGCCCGGAAGACGGCACGCTGTTCGGCGTCATGGAAAGCAACATCAACCGGCTTATCCCCATGCGTCCCGGCAAGGTGGGTCTGGGCGCTTCGTACAAGTCGCAGTTGTGCAGCATCAGCAAGATCGAGGAGTGATTGACATGAGGCAAATGCTTGCGATTGATTACGAATACTGCTCCGGCTGCCATACATGCGAAATCGCCTGCCAGCAGGAGCATGGCCTTGCGCCGGACAAGTTCGGCATCGAGCTGAAGCAGATCGGCCCGGACGAGATCAGCAAGAACAAGTGGCAGTACGAGTTCCTGCCGGTGCCCACCGACCGCTGCGACCGCTGCGCCGTGCGCCAGTCGCAGGGCAAGCTGCCCAGCTGCGTGCAGCACTGCCAGGCGGGCTGCATCTACGTGGGGACGCTGGAGGAACTGGCCGACAAGATCAACAAGAAGAAGGTCGCCCTCTTCTCCTAGGGATTGACATGCGTGGGGCCCGCAAGGAGCGGGCCCCACGTCGGTTCTCTGTCGGTCTGCCACGCGTTCGCGAACGTTTGGCAGGCCGTCCTATTTCTCGATCAGCGAGGCGCGGAGCGTCTCGGCGTGTTGGGCCAGGCAGGTTGCCACGAAGTCGAGCTCGGGGCGTTCCGGGTCCTTGCGCATGAGGGCGTAGGCGTCCACGTAGCGCTTCTTGTCCGCCAGGGGCACGATGGCCACGTTCTGCTTGAGCAGGCTGGCGATGAGGGGCTTGTACTTCTTGTCGACCTTGGAGATGAGATGGATGCCGTCGGCGGGGTTGGTCGCGTAGAATTCCAGCGGATTGTCGGACGGGTCGAGCGAGATGTTCGGATAGAACCCCACGTCCGAACACAGCTTGATGAAGTCTTCCTTGAAGCGTTCGTTCAGGCGGTTCGCCTGCATGATGAAGCGGGACTGCGCCAAGTCTTCCAGCCGCAGGTCGGTGCGCGACGCGAGCGGCGAGTCCTTGCCCACGCCCAGCACCAGCTCGCCGTGGAATTCGGGTATCCAGATGGCCTGCAGCGTGTCGGGCACGTCCAGTTCGGTGGAAAGGCCCTCGGAGATGACGGCTTCGAACGACAGGTCCACCTTGCCGGCCTCCACCATCTGGCGGGCGCTCAGGCCGCTGTCGTTCATGTTCAGGTAGTCGACGCGCAGGCCGGGAAAGGTCTGCTTGGCCTGCGTCACCGCCTCGCTCACGCCCAGATACAGCGTGTTGGTGTGCAGCATGTCCACGATGGTGATGCGGTTGGCGCTCACGGAGGACAGCTTGCGCAGTTCGGCCTGCATGTTCGCCTGGTCGCCCACGATCTTGCCGGCGAACCGCAGCACCACTTCGCCCGCCGCCGTCAGGCTCAGAGGCCGTGTCTCGTAGAACAGCCTGCATCCCAGCTCGTGCTGCAGGGCGGTCATGTGGCGGCTCAGGGAGGGCTGGGACATGTTGAGGTCGCGGGAGGCCGACACGTAGCTTTTGTGGGTGGCAAGGACCATGAATTCGCGGTAAACCTCGATGTCCATCGAAACGCTTCTCCCGTTCTCCCTCGTCGTGTCCCCGTGGCGCACTATGCAGGATCTGCAACGTGCCGTGCTGGATTGCGTATGGCGGGCCGCGCAGGCGTGGTCGGCATGCCGTGCAACATACGTATTTGGTTCATTATAGTGCATGTTCCTATAATACTTGGCAGCGGCCGCGGTCTTTTGCGCGCGACCGGGGTCGAAGGGGCTCCGGGCAGCCGTTCAGGGGGATTCGCGTCAATCCCGGCGTCGAAGCCCATGCGTCAGATGCAGTTTCCATCCCATCGAAAGAAAAGGAATCACGCCATGGATTTCAAGAAGACCGAGGAGCAGGAACTTCTACTGGAAAGCCTCCGGACCGTCATGGAGCGCGGCAACTTCGAGGACTACTTCAAGGAGTGCGACAAGAACCACGAGTATCCTCAGAAGGCCGTTGACGCCCTGGTGGAAGCCGGCTTTTCGACGCTGGGCATCCCGGAAGAGCATGGCGGGACCCCCACCGACATCCTCACGCAGATCATGGTGGCCGAAGAGGCCCATGCGCTCGGCTATCCGTCCCTGTGCTGGATCAACTTCTCCACCGAGGTGGACGACATCCTGACGTTCGGCAACGAGGACCAGCAGAAGAAGGTCCTGGAATGCGCGCTGGAGGGCAGGAAGCCCTTCACGCTGGGCTTCACCGAGCCGCAGGCCGGCTCCGATAGCGCCGCCATGTCCACCACGGCCACCAAGCGCGACGGCAAGGTGTACATCAACGGCAACAAGACGTTCAACACCAGCGCCGACCGTGCGCCCTTCATGCTGTGCGTGGCCCGCAGCGGCATCAACGAAAGCCCCTACAAGGACTTCAGCATGTACCTGTTCCCCATGGACCGTCCCGGCGTGACCATCGAGAAGCTGGACAAGATCGGCAACAACATGTGCGGCACCTACGAAGTGCATCTTGACAACGTGGAGTGCGAAGAGACGGACCTAGTGGGCGAAGAGTGCAAGGGCTTCTACCAGCTGATGAAGAACTTCGAGGTGGAGCGTTTGACCATCTGCGCCGCCAACGTGGGCATGGCGCGCTGCGCCTACGACGAGGCCGTGCGCTACGCCGGCGTGCGCGAGCAGTTCGGCAAGACCATCGGCAGCTTCCAGCTGATCCAGGAAAAGATCGTCGACATGAAGATCAAGATAGAGAACATGCAGAACATGCTGTACAAGACCGCGTGGAAGAAGATGAACGGCGAGTCCATCATGATCGATTCCTCGCTGGTCAAGCGCTACACCGGCCAGGCAGCCTTCGAGGTCATCGACGACGCCATGCAGATCATGGGCGGCATCGGCTACACGCACGACTGCCGCATCTCGCGTCTGTGGCGCGACCAGCGCGTGTACCGCATCATGGCCGGCACCGAGGAGATCATGGTGCATACGGCCGGCCGTGCGCTCATCAAAGAGGCGCAATAGCTTTTCCGAAGGAAAGGGAGCGAACCGATGAACACCGTTGCATGCTACAAGATAACGCCCGACAACCAGGACGTGGCCGTGGCCCCGGACGGGAGCATCGACCTCGCCCATGCCGCCATGGTGCTGGGCGAGTACGACCTCATGGCCATCGAGGAGGCGGCGAAGGTGGCCGAGGCCACCGAGGGCCGCGCCGTGCTGCTGACGGCCGGCGGCGAGGCGCTGGGCGACACCAAGCTGGTCAAGGCGGCCCTGTCCCGCGGCGCCTCCGAGCTGTACAGCGTGAGCGACCCCGCACTGGCCGACGCCGACGCGTTCCAGACCGCCACCGTGCTGGCCGCGGCGCTGGGCAAGATGGAATACGACCTGGTCATTTGCGGCGAAGGATCGGCCGACCGCTACGAGCAGCAGGTTGGGTCGCTTCTGGGTAGCCTGCTGGGCCTGCCGGTGGTGAACGCCGTGAGCAGCATCGAGCCGCGCGACGGCTCCGTGGTGGTGGAGCGTGCGCTGGAAAACGAGGTGGAGGTGCTGGAAGTGGCGCTTCCCGCCGTGGTCTCGGTGACGACCGACATCAACCTGCCGCGCATCCCGCAGCTGAAGGACATCCTGGCGGCGGGCAAGAAGCCCGTCACCACCTGGACGCTGGACGAGGTGGGGGGCCTGTCTTCCGCATGCGTCGAAACCGTTTCGGTGAAGGCTCCCGGCAACGTGGAGCGCAAGAAGGTCGTGTACGAGTCCGGTTCGGCGGAGAACGTCGGCGAGCTGGCCGCCAACATCCGCGCGTCCCTGTAAGGCAAGGTGAGATCACATGAGTACCGTAAACAACGTGTGGGTCTGGGCGGAAACGCCCGCCAGTTACGCCGCCTTGTGCGCGCTTGGCCGTACGCTGGGCAGCAAGGTGGAGGCCGTGTGGGTGGGCGACGCCGAAGGCGCCCAGAGCGTGGCCGCGCAGGGATGCGACGCCGTTCTGTGGGCCGAACAGCCGCAGGGCGCCCTGTTCGAGGACGGGGTGGCCGCGGTGGTTGCCGCGGTGGCCGAGCAGAAGCCCGACCTGGTGCTGTGCGGCACCACCAAGCGCCTGCGCCTGGCGAGCGCCCACGTGGCGGCGGCGTGCGGCACGCGGGTGGTGAACGACGCGGTGCGCGTCTGGGTGGACGACGACGGCTGCGTGGAGGCCGAGCATATGGTGTACGGCGGCAGCGCCTACAGCATCGAGCGCGCGACGTGCGCCCCGGCCGTGGTGCTGGCGGGCGAGAGCCTGCTCATGAGCGTGGAAGCGGCCGAAGGCGCCGCCGAGGCCCTTGTCACGCAGCTTCCTGCCAGTGCCGAGGCCTCGGGCATCACGCTGGTCGAGCGCAAGCCGCGCGAGGTGGAGTCGGTGAACCTGGCGGCGGCGCGTCGCGTGGTGAGCGTGGGCCGCGGCCTGGAGAAGCAGGAGGACCTGGCGCTCATCGAGGAATTGGCGCGCGCCTTGGAGGCCGAAGTGGGCTGCACGCGCCCCATCGCCGAGGGCGTGAACTGGATGGCGCGCGAGCGCTACATCGGCGTGTCCGGCGCCATGCTGAAGCCCGACCTGTTCGTCGCCGTGGGCGTTTCGGGGCAGGTCCAGCACATGGTGGGCGCCACCGGCGCCAAGACCATCGTGGCCATCAACAAGGACAAGAACGCGCCCGCGTTCAAGCAGGCCGACTACGGCATCGTGGGCGACCTGTACGAAGTGGTGCCCCAGCTGGTCGAGAGCCTGAAGGCCGGCAAGTAGGACGGTGCAAGGCAGGCGCCGCGCTCCTGCCGCTGCAAGCAGGGAGCGGCGGGCCCGCCCGGACAAGGGACCAACAACGCAACGATCAAGGAGAGCACCATGGATCAGGAATTCTTCGAAGGCTTGGCGAAAAACGTCAACGACGGCCCGACGCCGTTCATCAACCTTGCCCAGCTCCAGGCCGAAGTGGTGGAGGAACGCCACGTGCGCCTGCGGCTGCCGTTGGGCGATTTGCACAAGAACCACGTGGGCATCGCGTATGCCGGCAGCGAGTTCATCCTGGCCGAGATAGCCGGGGGCACCCTGTTCATGGCCACGTACGGCACCGACGTGTACGTGCCCATCCTGAAGAGCGTCGAGCTGAAGTTCGTGAAGCCGGGCACGAAGGACCTCTACGTCGACATCGCGCTGACCGAGGAAGAGGCGGCCGAGAAGATCAAGCCCGTCGAAGAGCGCGGGCGTGGCGACTACTTCCTGGACATTCCCGTGTACGACGTGGACGGGGAACAGGTGGCGCAGATGAACTTCAACTACTACGCCCTTCCCGCCAAGAAATAGCCCAGACGTTCCCCCGCCTTCGCGGGGGAGCCTGCCCGAAACGAGCGTCCGCGCCAGGGGGCGCGGACGCACACACCTGCAAGGAGGCGAGCGTTCATGAAACAGTACGACGCGATCGTGATAGGGGCCGGCATCGGTGGCTTGGCATCCGCGCTGCTGCTGGCCGAGAGCGGCAAGAAGGTGGCCCTGTTCGAAAAGACGGCCCGCACGGGCGGCCGCCTGGGCTCCAGCGCACGTGACGGCTTCACCGTGGACTACGGCGTCCATCTGATCTCCCGCGGCCCGAAAGGCCCGCTCATCCAACTGCTCGAGCGCTGCGGCATAGAGCCGGGCATCGAGTTCACCAAGGTGCGTCCCATCCAGAGCACGGGTGGCGAGAACTTCAAGTTCCCGCACGACCTGAAGGGCCGCGTTCCCGACGAGGACTTCGAGGCCGTCATCGCCCTGGTCAACGACATCAAGAACATGAGCGACGAAGAGACGCACGCCTTGGACGACGTGACGCTGGAAGACCATCTGAACACGTACACCACGCATCCGTTCGTGCACTGCTGCGTGAGCCAGGTGGGCTTCATCTACTGCTGCATCCCCGAGTACCGCCTGTCGGCCGGCGAGTTCGCCCGCTGCCTGAAGTGGGAGGCCGAGGCGCGCTGCTCGGGCTACCCGTCGGGCGGCTGCGTGTCCATCACGAACGCCTACATGGAGGGTCTGGAGCGCTACGGCGTGGAACTGCACTTCGGCACGCCGGTGGAGCGCGTGGTCGTGGAAGACGGCACGGCGGTCGGCATTGTGGCGGGCGGCCAGGAATACCGCGCCGACATGGTGGTGTCCAACGCCGGCATCAAGGAGACGGTGCTTGACCTGGCTGGAGCCGAGCACTTCCCGGCCGACTACGTGCAGCGCGTGCAGGACTTGGAGATATCCTTCGTGTCCATCATTGCGCGCTTCGCGCTGGACACGGTCATCAGCCCCGACATCAAGATGCTGAGCAACTTCTCGTCCATGCCGCCCCGCGAATACAACGAGACGCTGGCGCGCGGCGAGATGCCCGACGAGATAAACTCGTTCATCGTGGTGCCGTCCAGCTTCGACCCGTCGGTGGCACCCGTTGGCAAGCAGCTGGTCATGATGACCACGGCCGTGTCGGCCGATCTGGACGAGAAGTACGCCCCGGCCATCCTGGAAGCCCTCATCGATTCCGCGGAGGAACATTTCCCTGGACTGCGCGAACATGCCGTGTTCGTGGAAAAGGTGCTGCCGGCCGACGCCGCGCGTACCATGGGCGAAGACGGTGCCGGCATCGGCATCGCCCAGCAGGCGGGTCAGGCCGGCACCAGCCGCCCGTCCGTCAAGACGCCGCTTCCCGGCCTGTACATCGTGGGCGCGGAAGCCGGCGGCGCGGGCGTGGGCACCGAGCTTGCCGTCAACAGCGCCATCGAGTTCTTCGACACCTACGTAGCGTAACGCATGCCGTCCCGTGCCGCCCGGGGAGGGGCGGCACGGGCGCCGATATCGCAAAGGAGTTCGATCATGGTCAAGCGCGAAGAGATACCCTCTTTCGGAAACCTCCAGGGCGTGCGCGTGGTGGTGTCTGCCGTTTCGACGGCAGGGCCTTTCGCGGGCGAGCTGTTCGCCGAGAACGGCGCCGACGTCATCTGGCTGGAACCGCCCCGCGGCATCGACCCGTACCGTTGGACGCAGGACGGCTGGGGCGTGCAGAACGAACGGCGCAACATGCGCAACCTCATGCTGGACGTCGTGCGCCCCGAAGGCCGCGAGGTGTTCCTCAAGGTCATCGAAACCGCCGACATCTTCATCGAGGCGTCGCGCGGCGGCCAGTGGGAGAAGTGGGGCTACCCGGACGAAGTGCTGTGGGAGCGCAATCCCAAGCTGGTCATCGGCCACATGTCGGGCTACGGCCTGACGGGCGACCCCGACTACGTGAGCCTGCCGGGCTACGACTTCACCGTGAACGCGTTTTCCGGCCTCATGTATCTGAACGGCTACAAGGACGGCCCGCCGTACATGATCCAGAAGTTCGTGACCGACTACTACGCCGGCCTGTTCGCCTATGGCGCGGCGTTGGCGGGCTACGTGAACGCGCTGCGCACGGGCGAGGGGGAAAGCTTCGACCTGGCGCAGTACGAAGCGGCCGTGCGCTGCCAGGCGGGCCTGTTCGGCAAGTGGTTCGAGAAGCAGATACAGGAAGAGCGCGGGTCGGGTGCGCCGCGCGACAACATCTCCGCCGGCGCCGGCTACTACGAGTGCAAGGACGGCGAAGGCGTGTACCTGTTCACGGCCGGACAGACCACCACCAAGAAGGCCATCGAGTTCTTCGGG